>Ga0265297_10004809_pt1 | contig 21469 bp, 20 predicted proteins | sample Munlanlwell13791_FD_192502 | JGI IMG/M metagenome (GOLD analysis project Ga0265297, IMG submission 192502) | Leachate microbial communities from a municipal landfill in Southern Ontario, Canada - Leachate well 137-91 | ecosystem: Engineered > Solid waste > Landfill > Unclassified | place... | reverse complement strand
AGCCTTCTTTGGTAACGTGGCCAACAAGAAAGACCGGAACACCGGTAGACTTGGCAAAGTTAACCAGACGGCTTGCCGATTCGCGTACTTGACCGATTGAGCCTGGCATGCCGGAGAGATCAGAGGTTCTAACCGTCTGGATAGAATCTATAATCAATAGTGATAATTTATTATGATTATTTGCGCTATTTATGATGCCGTCAATGTCAGTTTCTTCGAGCAGAGATAGGGTGTTGCCTTTGATTTTTAGTCTATTGGCCCGGATTTTGATTTGACCAGCTGATTCTTCAGCTGTGGCGTAGAGTGAATTTGGCAATTTATCGGCAAGTTGCAGCAAAATTGTAGACTTTCCTATTCCGGGATCTCCGGCGATTAATACCACTTGTCCGGGGACGATTCCCCCACCTAAAACTCTGTCCAACTCCGAAATTTTTGTAGAAATTCTTGTAGTTGCATTGGCTTTTATGTTTGAGAGTTTTGTAATTTTTGATTGCTTGGAAATTTGGAGTTTTTGAGATTTTGATTTTTTGACCTCTTCTGTGGTTTCGACAAGGCTTCCCCAACTGCCGCAATTAGGACACTTGCCCGCCCAACCAACTTGAGAGTAACCACATTGCTGGCAGACAAATTTAGAATGAGCCTTGACCATAAATATAGACGTAGTATAGCAAAATTAATGATAACCTTCGGAGCCGTGGGTTAAGTCACCTATGATTATCTGAAGCTCAATTGAGTTTGAGTTCTCATCCAAAATTTGCTGGCCTGTGGAATCCTCTATTACGGCATAGAGGACTTCCATATCCGCCGTGCGATTAAGATCCACCTCAACATTTGAATGGGTGCCACTTGTTAGTTTGCTGCTTCTGCCCAATTCCCTACCCCTTTGACCGTTTTGGACTGTTTCGGCATAAACTACTACAAACCCGTCTGAGCTTAATCTGGCTTCATCAAATAATATCTTTCCTGTTGGTGAATGAAAGTTAGTGGCAGACATAATAAGTTTATCCGGTGAAAGAGATTCCGGATTAGTGCGGGATTTCGTCGGCGAAAAGCTGACCCTCCCGCCTTTATACATGAATACTGCCACAGCCGCCATAACGGCTATGGTTGTTAGTAACATAATTATGGGCAGTTTTTTTATCATCTTAGTTTGCTGTACCCAGACTTGGTGCACAGTATTGGCCAGGTAGTTTAAATTGTGATTGCGGTTCTGCTTGATTTCCGCCTTTATAGGTTGCCACATAGCCCAACCCGCCAGTGGAAGAGCCAAAATCCGAATTAATTGCGGATATAACCTGAATTAATGGGCCGTTATTTGTTACGTTGCCGTATGCGTCCGTGTAGTAAACCTCGGCACCACCTCTGTTATACCAAACTGCCGGGCCGTGATAGGCCTCGCGCACGCACCCCCGATAGCCTTCCCTGTTATTGTTAAACCTGAAAATCTGGCGCGCCTCGGGTGACCAGACGTAAATTAGCCTGTCAAGATTGTTTGGATCCATGACGGTGATTGGGTCAAATACGGCGGTTGAGGTGTCAACTCTAGCAATTGTTCTGCCTTGGTTTCTAATTGTTAACTTGTTCAGCCAAATTTCGTATGCAGAATCGAGAACGCAGCCAAAGCCCATTACAGTTCTTTGCTGGCGTGGGGAGTTACAGATTGTACCGACTTGGCCAACATCAGCCATTCCTTGGACAAACATCTTTGCGCCGTCGCGTCTAACAAGTTTGAAATCCATAGAGTGGAAGCGGGTGCTGAACCTTTTTGGCCCACCAGTACCCATATGAAACACCAGTTTTGAATCATGAAGGTAAGTGCTACCTTCGTCGTTGGTAACGCCTTTATTAGCTACGAATACTTTAAAGCCCGCATGGGGCTCGTCTATACCTATTTTCTGGCCTATATATCCGAATGGCGGAAGAGAGTTATCTATATTGGAAGTTGTTGGATCATCCCCGTGTTCGTGTGCGAATGAACAACCGTCAACTGTGACTGGGTGCCAAGTCCTATATTTAATGCCATCGTCGGCGGTTACTACGAAACTATCATGGACTTGGTGAAAACATGTACCTAGAATAGAATCCGGGACAGCGCCAAAAATACCCGATGTTTCCCCCTGATCATTTGAAGGGGTGGGTGTGGGGGTCAGCGGAGCTGGGGAGGGTGTTGGCGTAGATGTTGGTATTGAAGTTGGTGTATTTGTCGGTGATTTGGTCAGCGCAGGAGTGCCTGAAGGTGGTGATACTGTGGGTAGTTGAGATTGGGTAGAGTATTCAACGATTAACTTGGGGGGATTTGAAAGAGCATGGGGGAACTTTCTCCCCCACTGAGAACCGGTGCCTTTGAATATAAGCACAACTGACTGTTTGTCTGATTGATTCACAAGCTCCTGGATAGGCATCCGAACATCATAGGCATATGTTGTGTCTTTCTTCCAAAGGACATTGTCCGCGTGGGAGGATTTAGCGGAGGTTAGACTTCTTTGGGAAGGCTTATTTGAAGACGAAAATGTATCTTCCGACCCGCGGTCGCCAAAAACATCAAAGCTTACATTAATCCATTCGTCTTTGGGAAGTGAGAACTCGACTTTGGCGCTATTTATCGTGGCATTCATGGGAATTTGGGCACCCGTAAAACGAATGCCTAAATAGGAATCGGCCGTGTTTTGGCCAGTACCCAACCATATGGTGGATTTTCCTTCTGAATATGAACTTCCGTCTTCGTTAACAAGGTCGGATGGAGATTGCGGGGTTAATGTTACCGATTGTGTACCAGCTACAAGGCTGGTTTTGTTTATAGGATTTACTAAATTAAAAGCCAGGACAGCTACGACGGAAACGGATAATACACCAACTGCTGCAATTGCTTTGGTCATAAGGATAATTTTGTGAGTGTAAAGTTGACTTGTCAATAAGTAAAATCGGGTTTACTTATACCCTACAGGTTTGGTGGTGAGGATGAGGCCCAGGGAGATGCGTTTTTCTTTTTTGTCGATATCTTCCACATAAACGTCTATCATATCTCCTCTGGTGAGCTTATGGGTGGGCGGGATTTTGGTTAAATGGACAAGGCCTTCGATACCCGGCTCTAGCTCGACAAAGACACCGAAATCCGAAATGCGCACAACTTTACCTTTGGTTTTGGTTTCGGGCTTATACTTTTCTTCGGCTTTTTCCCATGGATCGGGCTGCGCCTGTTTTATAGATAGGGCAAGATCTGATTCGTCTTTTTCGATTACTTTTACCTGAACTTTGTCGCCTGATTTTAAGACTGAGTCGGGCCTGTCAACTTTTTCCCAGGCTATTTCGGAGACATGAACTAAGCCTTCGATTGGTATTTCTTCTTTGTTAACTGTTACCTTAATTTCCACAAAAGCACCGAAAGATGTGGTTTGAACTACTTTGCCTTGATAAACCTCGCCTAACTTTACTTTTTCGAGAGCTTTTCTAGTTTTTTCGATTTCCTCGGCTTCGGATACTTGGCGCTCTGAAAAAACCACTCTTCGTTTTTCTCTGTCCACTTCAATGGCCTTGACTTTAAGAGGCTTTCCAATAAGCGCATCCGGCTTGTCGCTGACATCGGCGCCGAGCTGGGATAAAGGTATAAAACCAATGATATTGCCCGACTCGACAGTGAGGCCTTTGTTGACAACGCCTCGGACTACTACCGTTACTTCTTTATCTTTTTCGTAAGCTTCTTCAAGCTTTTTCCATGCTGAATCAAGGGCTGCGTGGCGAAGAGAGATAGTTATTCTGCCTTCTCGAGTTTCGGGATCCATTATTGTTGCTTTGACGGTGTCGCCCACTTTAAGCTTTTGAATAAAACTTCTGGCTTCATCGAAGAATGATTCGGATAAAATTGCTTCGGATTTACCGCCTATATCAAAGGTTGCGGAGTTTGATTCTAAGGCCAGTAGCTTGGCTTCTACTTCTTGGCCTCGGGTGAAGCTTCTGAATTGATATTTTGAGCGGGCAAGAAGCTCCTCCATTGTGGAGGGTTCACTGGTTTTTTTACTTTTGGCTTTTGCCGACACTTAGCATTTCCACCTTTCTGTTTGTTTTTATTATAGTACTTAAGTACTAAATTGGCCTGGCAATGACTTATTTTCGCGTGAAGTTGCCCCCACACTATCGTCAGCGCTACCACGTTTCACTTCTGAGTTCGGAATGGCCCGCCTCCGCCGAGGCTTCGGCGAGGTAAATCAGGTGGTTCCATGGTGCACCAATCACCAAGCCAATTTAATATTTAAGTGTGCTTTACACTCTGACAACTGAAGGAAATTATAGCCATTTGAATCTTAACGATCAATTCGCACTGGTAAGCTTAACCCTTTACAGGGCTTCCACTTCCAGCCGATTAAACCCGTAATCTTCGGGAGATCTACGCCCCGATTAAATCGGGGCAAGAGCCCTAATCTTAGAGTGGGCTTCCCGCTTAGATGCTTTCAGCGGTTATCCACAAGGAATGTAGCTACCCGGCGTTGCCACGGACATGACAACCGGCACACTAGGGATTCCCCCCTCCTGGTCCTCTCGTACTAAGGAGAGCTCTCTTCAAGGCTCACACGCTTCCACCGGATAGAGTCCGAACTGTCTCACGCATGTTTATCAACCATTTCTGATTGCATGGACTATATCTTCATCCTGTCTTTGGACTTTAGGTTTTTAAATACCATATCCTTAATTTTATGACAGGAGCCGACGTATTATCCCGATTGAATCGGGATCTCTCCTTTCGGATCAGTCTCTACGGGATTTAAAAGTCCTTTTGATTGAAGAAAATCTTTTACTTTCTTAGAAGTGTTTGTTCGCCTCTTTGAATAATTCAAGTCTGCAAACTTGTCAACTTCATATGATAGATCAAGTAAAAGTTTTGGGTTCATTTCTCTTCCTCTTCCTGGCATCTTTGATAAGACTGACAAAGCAAGCTTTGATTGTTTTTTCTTTAGCCTCAAATAAGGATAAAGCAGTCTTGTAGCTTCGGATACTGGAGCTACACCCACGATCGTGTATTCGGATATTCCGTCGTTTCTTTCACGAACGTACCCGTGCTTCAGTTTCTTTTTTAACCAGTAAAGAAAGTCTTTGTATTGCGTTTTTTGGTAGAAAACTATGCTTGCTCTAATCTGGTATCCAAGCTTGTAATCATGCCTGTATATTAGTTGGAGCATAATACAACCATCTCCATCCAAAAAACCTGCAATATACGCCAATTCTTCGGTAGTCATTAGGACATTTATCTTACCCTCGGTATTGCCATAGTTCGGTCGGACAAACCAAACGTTAGGTTTCACCGATTTTAGTCGGTTTCATCTTACACCATTACTGGTGAAGAACGCAATGTAATTTACGTTCTGAACCCAGCTCACGTAGCACTTTAATGGGCGAACAGACCAACCCTTGGGACCTTCTCCGGCCCCAGGATGTGCTGAGCCGACATCGAGGTAGCGATCCGCGCCGTCGATATGGACTCTCGGGCGCGACTACTCTGTTATCCCCGGAGTAGCTTTTATCCATTAAGCTCCGTCCACAACCAAAGTGGATCGGAGGATCACTAAGACCTGGTTTCCCACCTGCTTCACCCGTCGGTGTCGCAGTCAAGCTGGCTTATACCTTTACGCTTTCCCCACGATTTCCATCCGTGGTAAGCCAACCTTTGCGTCCCTGCATTACTCTTTGGCAGGGTCCTGCCCCAGGAAAACTGCCCATCTGACACGTTCCCCTCACCCGTTTTCAAGGTGATTGGGTAAGTCTTGCCACATTTCAAAGAGAGGTATCACACTGGCCCCCGATTAAATCGGGGTCCCTCCTATTCTTGACAGTTAAAATGCACAAGACAATGCCAGACTACAGTAAAGCTTCACGGGGTCTATTTGTCCTGGTGGAAGTAGGCCGCGTCTTCACAGCCATCGCAATTTCGCCGAGTAGAGGCTTAAGACAGTTGTTAGCTCGTGACGCCATTCGTGCAGGTCGGAACTTACCCGACAAGGGACTTCGCTACCGTAGAACAATTATAGTTATTGCTGCCGTTTACCGGAGCTTCGGTTCAAAGCCTGAATCACCGAAGTGAAAAGACTAATCCCCTTAACTTACCGGCACTGGGCAGGCGTCAGCCCGTATACCTTCTTTTACAAGTTTGCACGGACCTGTGTTTTTGATAAACAGTCGGCTAACATTCATTTGTTGCAACCCCGATTAAACTCCGATTAAATCGGAGACATCGGGGCAGGACATCTCGCGAACTTACGTCCAGCTTGTTTGCCGAGTTCCTTAAACCTCTTTCTCTCGCTCGCCTGAGTATTCTCTACCAGCCCACCTGTGGTGGTTTGCGGTACGGCTTGCTTTAAATCTTGTTGCGAGTCTTTTCTTGTGGACTGAATGGGATAGAATCTCCCGCCTTCCGACGGAATTTGCATCACAGTTTGATTAAACGTCACAGCGGATTTTCCAACTGTTACTATCTTGCTGCTTACACCCAGCTTCAACTCTGGGCCCTAATCATCCAATCCAGTCAACCCCCAACTACTCGCGCACAGCGCGAAAAATTCCTAATTTCTAATTGCTCTAATTTCTAAACAATTTCTAACATCCAATTACGAATAACAAAAACAAAATACAAATTGGGTCATTTGTTAATTGGGAATTATTTAGATCAATTAGGTTAATTAGTATACTTAGAAATTTCTCGTGCTATGCACGAGGCTTTCGATTTAAAACAAGTACTGGAATTTTAACCAGTTCATCCATCGACTACGCCTTGCGGCCTCGCCTTAGGTGCCGACTAACCCGTCGAGGACGATCCTCGCGACGGAAACCTTGGGCATTCGGCGTTCGGGATTCTCACCCGAATCGTTAGCTACTCATACCGGCAGTCTCACTTCTATGCGCTCCACTCAACTTTACAGTTGAACTTCACCGCACATAGAACGCTCCCCTACCACACCTGCTCGCAGAGCAGGAAATTCCAATTTACAATTTTCAATTTACAATCAAATCTCAATGATTAAAGTATCAAACATTATTAAATTGGGTCATTGTAAATTCAATGAAAATTGATAATTAATACTTGAAAATTCCTGTTCTACGAACAGATATCTCCAGCTTCGGTACCTGACTTATCCTCGATACATTTTCGGCGCCATTTTCCGTCGACTAGTGAGCTGTTACGCTTTCTTTAAAGGGTGGCTGCTTCTAAGCCAACCTCCTAGCTGTTTAAGGAAAATGACTTCCTTTGAAACTTAGTCAGAATTTAGAGACCTTATCTGGGAGTCTGGGTTGTTTCCCTTTTGTCGCATCAGCTTAGCCCGATGCGGCTGTCTAGCCACGCATACACAAAGTAATTCGGAGTTTGGTTGGAATGGCTTGGTTACCCTCACCATCCCATTCAGTAGCTCTACCTCCTTTGCGTTTTTCGTGACCGCGGTGCCTATACACCTTTCGGGGAGAACCAGCTATCTCCGGGTTCGGTTGGCATATTACCCCTAACCACAGGTCATCCGATGATATTGCAACATCAACCGGTTCGGGCCTCCCTCCGATTTTCATCGGAGTTCACCCTGCCCATGGTTAGCTCACCCGGTTTCGGGTCTGTCATACTCTCCTGGGGCCCTATTAAGACCCTCCCGATTAAATCGGGATCGCTTTCGCTGCGCCTTCGCTAATTCCTAGCTTAGACTTGGAAAATAAGACAACTCGCCGGTTCATTCTTCAATAGGCACGACATCATCCCGATTAAATCGGGACTCTGTCGGATTGTCCGCAAACAGTTTCAGTTTCTATTTCACTGGGTGTCTCACCCTTCTTTTCACCTTTCCCTCACGGTACTTGTTCACTATCGGTCACCAATTATATTTAGCCTTGGAGGATGGCTCCCCCGGATTCCCACAGTTTGTAACCCGTGGTACTTAGGGTATCCCTAGGCCTCACACTTTTTTCGTGTACGAGATTTTCACTCCCTATGATCAACCATTCCAGATTGTTCCACTAAAAGCATGAGTACCACATTGGGACCCTGCAACCCCCAGCAAATGCAAGCATCTGCCAGGTTTAGGCTTTTGCGATTTCGCTCGCCGCTACTGACGCAATGTTACCCCGATTAAATCGGGGCCTTGTTTTCTTTTCCTCGGGGTACTTAGATGTTTCAGTTCCCCCGGTTCCCTCTCGTGCCTTAATAGGCACTTCGAACAATTAACAAATTACAATTAACTATTAACAAAGACAAAAAAGTGTTAAAAGTTACTTGTTAACTGTTAGAAGCGCCATTTGGGGCGCGAGTACGGTGCGATGAAGCACCGTGGGTTTTCCCATTCGGACACCGCCGGATTGACGGATCGTGGCTCCTACCCGGCGACTATCGTGGCCATGTACGTCCTTCATCGGTAATTGGTACCAAGGCATTCACTGTCTGCGTTAAGAAGACTCAAACGGCCTAATTTCCTTCAGTTGTCAAAGTACAAATTAATCTAGTTCAAAATTCAAAATGCAAAATTCAAAATTTTAACTTTGCACTTTCAGCTTTTAACTAGCTAGGTGGCTCGCAAATTCGCTCTGCGAAGCGAGCCGGACCGCGCTATCCCGCATAGTCAATTCTTTCCCGCGGGATATTTGCGGGGTGGACCGAGGGAGATTCGAACTCCCGACCTTTCGGATGCAAACCGAACGCTCTAGCCAGCTGAGCTATCGGCCCAAGCTCAGCTTGGGCATTCTCCCGCTAAGCGGGAGGCCCTTACCTGATGACGATCCTCCTTATCTTCGCACTCGGCTTTTGGGAACTATTCGTTCACGCCTCGTGCCAAGATTGGTCGGAGGATTGATTGCTATTTGTAACTTGTTAAAGAAATCAAAAAACCGGCCTTTGAGCCGGCTTATATACGCAAATTTTCTTTACTTTTTTACGACTACGCACGGGATTGAACCGTGGTTTTGGTTAAGTAAGTTTTGCTCATTAATTTCCGAACTCAAAAGGTAAGGGTATTATACCCAACTTCTTTGTGGATAGTCAAGAGTATAGTAAAATACTGCTTGTGGGCCCGTCAGGATTCGAACCTGAGACCTCCAAATTATCAGTTTGGCGCTCTAACCAACTGAGCTACGAGCCCTTGCCGCTGTATTTTACTATTTCTTGTCTTACTTCTCTAGCCTTAAAGGTAATTTAATATATAATGGTAGTAGTTATGGCTGAATTGGTAACTTACTTACTTAAACTTCCGCGAGAGTCCACCACTAGCCCGGAGGCTGCTCAAACTTTTTTGTCTGCCTTGGTTGATATTAATTATGTCGGCTTTTGGAGCAAGATTTTAAGAGGTACAAATAAACCGCTTGCATTGGAGATTGCGCATTTTGACGGGAAAGTGGGATTTCTGATAACTTTGGATGAAGGGCTCTCCCCGTTTGTTCAAACTCAAATCCAGTCTACATACCCAAGCGTCGTTATTGAAAAGATAAAAGATCCGATTAAAGAAGCGGAGCTTGAAGTGGTCGGGCTTAAACTCACGAAGGGCAACTATCATCCAATTGCAACATACAATAGTTTTGATGAGGTGGACCCGATGTCTTCTATTTTGACTGTTTTGGCCAAATGTGACGCAGAGGAGATTGCGATTGTGCAGTTTGCGATTGAGTCAATTGGAACATCTTGGCAGAGGCGCGGGCAGAAGATGGTTGAGGCGGGCATAAAAGATAAAGAAGGCAACCGTTCGGCATTGCCGGATGAGGGCTTGATTAAAGAAAAAATAAACTATCCGGGATTTGGGGTGAGCGTGCGAATTGGGGCCCATACCCGAAAAACGATGGAAGAGCTTAAAAGCGCATTTGGGGTATTTAGCAGGGCGGACTCAAATTCATTTGCAGTGCGAAAAGTAAATATCTTAAAAAAGGATACGACGGCCGCGGATTTGCCACGAAGAAGGGTGAGTGAGAGCGTTATATTAAACACGTTGGAGCTAGCCACTGTTTGGCATTTGCCGAGTGAGAAGATTAAGACGCCTTCGATTGCTTGGGGAAGAAAGGTATTAAGCGAGCCGCCCGACAACTTGCCTGTGGCACTTGGGGCAAGCGAGGAGGAGAAAAAACAGATTAATTTTTTTGGCAGAACCGTTTATAAAAACCAAGAGGTTGTATTTGGGATTAAAGACAAAGATAGAAGAAGGCATATTTGGAACATAGGAAAGACGGGAACTGGTAAAAGCACAATGATTGCCAATATGGCGATTGATGACTTTAAAAAAGGGAGAGGGGTTTGTGTGATAGATCCGCACGGAGATACCTGCGAAACGCTTTTGGATTATATTCCAAGCAGCCGAATTAACGACACAGTGTACTTCAACCCCGCAGACCGAGAGTTTCCAATAAACATTAACCCGTTGGAGGTAACCAACCGCGAGGATGCGGAGCTAGTAGTATCGGGATTGATGGCAATATTTACCAAAGTCTGGGAAGGGGTTTGGAGCGCAAGGATGGAGTATATCTTGAGAAATTCTTTTATGACAATGGCGGAGGTGCCCAACTCCACACTGGAAGATGTTCTTAAAATTTTGGCAAACCAGTCTTATAGAAACAGAGTTTTGGAAAAAACCACGGACCAAACACTTATACATTTTTGGAAGCAGGAATTTGACAAGATGCCGCCTAGTTTACAAAAAGAGGCTATTGCCCCAATCCAGAATAAAGTCGGGCAGTTTGTTACTTCGCCACTGGTGCGGCGGATTATAGGACAGCCAAAAAGCTCAATCCAGATTGATGAGATTATGAATGAGGGAAAGATTTTACTTTGTAATCTTTCGCAAGGGAGGCTTGGGGAGGATAATGCGGCTCTGCTTGGGGCGATGCTTATCACCAAATTCCAGCTTGGGGCAATGCATCGGGTCGAAATGCCGGAGGAGCAGAGGAAGGATTATTTTTTATATGTTGATGAGTTCCAGAATTTTGCTACAAGTAGTTTTTTGAAAATTCTGTCGGAGGCCAGAAAATATAGGCTATCTTTGATGCTTGCCAACCAATATATGGCACAGCTTCCGCCGGAGGTGGTTGGGGCAATCTTGGGAAATGCGGGGACACTGGTTTCTTTTGCGGTGGGGGCAACAGATGCGGCTGTGATACATAAAGAATATAGTGAGGTTTTTAGTGAGGCGGATTTGGTGAACTTGGAGAATTTTCAGATTGCGACAAAGCTTATGGTAGACGGGCATTCAACAAGGCCGTTTTTGGCTTATACCTTGCCACTGCCGGCTTCGAGGAACCAGAACAGAGATAAAGTTCTGAGGGTTTCAAGGGAAAGGTGGGCAAGGAAGACAAAAGCCGAAGCTAACGGGAAAGAACAACTCACAAGTTCTGAGTAGACAAGCCAACGTGTTTTTCGATTCTTTCGATTCGATCGCTGTGCTTTGAAAGTTTGTTGGAAACAATTGCTCTTTCTTCACGGTTTGCAGTTACTTCTTTGAGGATTGGATCAATTTTATCAATAATATCGCTTTTATGTTTCTCAACTACTTTCTCGAATTTCTCTTCAAGTTCCTCCATTTTTCCAAACATGCGAATATCTTGTCGGAGAAGTAGTTTATTTATTGTGTCACTGAGCCTTTGGGCAAGGCGGTCAGTATCAATGAGTACTGGAGATTTCGCCTTCTTTGCCATAACCCATTAAAACACTCGAAGCTTAAAATTTCAAGAGATTTTTTAAATCCCGAATTCTTTTTGCATTTTTACTATTCCCCATAATCTTCCAAGGTTTACAAAGTAAACACCCAGTACGACTTGATTTGGTTCTTTTTCTTTTGTGATTCATATTGAGGTTATTCTAACACCTTTGAGATATAAAGATTTGGTTGACTAATACATTTGTATGATCTATCGTGGTTTTACTCCTGCCAACTGCCTTCTAGATTATGTCTACAATTACAAGGTGTGATATTTGTAAAAGGAAAATAAAAGAGGATCGTGGCGTTAGTGAAATATCAGTGCGTTACTATTGGAGTGACGATGGCGGTGAATATTGTGTTAATTGTTGGTTGGATGAGAAGAATTGGGGAAGGATTCACAAAACTCCAAAGAAAAGGGATTAGATAGTACTATAAAACTTCTATTCCCGTTTCTGAAAGAATGATTGTTCTGCCAAGAACTTTTTTAACCTCTGCGTACTTTAAGAGATTGCTCAAAGCAGTCTTTGTTTTGGTATAACTTGGAGGATGAATTTTAAGAAGAACAATTGCCGATTTTTCTGTAACTTCATAAAGGTCGGTGTTGAAAAAGTCTTTGTCATTTGTAATGAGTATTGCTTTTTTCTGAATGCATAATTTAAATACTTGCTGGTCAGTCGCGCCTTTGGGAACGGATATGATTTCAAAGCCTTGTTTGCGAAGAAACTCTTTTAGTCTTGCGTCAACGTTCTCATCAAGCAGGAATTCGGGAGGTTTTGGCATTTTCAAAAGGGATATACGAAACGTCTTTTACTTTAATCGTTGCATATTCAAGCGCTGCTTTTACAGAGCCTTTTTTAATAGATGGATAGGCTTTGTGAATTTCTTCTTCTGAAGCACCTTCCTTGAGAAGTTCAAGAACTTGCCAGACCATAACACGGGTGCCTGTAAAGACTGGCTTGCCGTGACAAATTTTTGGATTGGTTTCGATGTATTTACCGAAGGAGATTGTCATATGAGGCAATTATAACATAAGCACACTATTCTTAAGCGAAGATCCCCGGAAATTTATGGTACTGATTAATCGATTGATTGTGAGTACTATAGTTTTTGACTATGAAAAAACCCGCTTGATTCTAAGACAATGTGCCTATGCTACGAGAGGAATTTGCTTTCTTATTTGATGAGGAAGCTTACTGGCGGTGTTTTTCAAAAATGCAGTTGCATTAAGTATTTCCATTAGAACCGGCTTATTATTCTTGGTAAAATGCATTATTACATCTCTGGTTTGTTCAGCATAGTCAACTTTAGCTTTTTTGGAAAGCCAAATCATCATAACATCGTCATCTTTATCGTATCTTATTTTCATTTTATAAATATCTTGCCCTTCTAGCTGGGTAGAAAGTTATAATCAATATTTTATCATTTTCAACTCTATATACAACCCGTAGGATATGTGTATCATCCAAATTGTTAGATGAAATAATGTTTGGACTATCCGAGTTCGTGTCTTTGTGAAGTGGATTGTTAATGGCGGACAGAACTTGCTTTTTGGTTATATAAACCTCCGACTCAGTCAAATCTTTGAATTTCTTTTGGGCATGTTTAGTAAAAACTATTTTCACAATTTGAGTATAACACGCAGAAGGCGAAGGCCTCGGAAATTTATGGTGCTGATTAATCGACCCGCCTGCGTCGCTTGTGCGAAAGCACTGCGGGCAGGTTAATTGTGAGTACTATAGTTTTGGTCAAAAAGATGATTGCTCGTTTCGCCATGCCCGAGTTTATCACTCAGGAGGGCTCATCGCGCCCCGTGAAGTTTTAACGAAGCGGGGTCAGTCCCGATTTAATCGGGAGACGAACGGGCCGGACAGAGAGTAAAAATATTTTAAATAGTGGGGAAATCCACTGTTAGCGATGGCTTTTGAGTAGTAGAAACTTTTTTGGAAGCATCAAGTATTTCCATGCCGATTATTTTCCCCTTTGAATAATCAACCATAATATCCTCACCAACCTCAACTGTTTTTGTGCTTTTGGCTTTTGGGTTGAAGGACAAATACATCGAATCTGATTTTGGATCGTAGGTTATTTTCATGTTACGATATGTTACTGACTGTTACCAACGATATTATATCAACACCCTCTTTTTATCAAGCCAGTACTGCGTTATAACTACAAAGTTGTTATCTTCCGGGGATACTATAACTTTGAGATAATTTTTATCCATATCTTTTAGGTAGATTTTTTTTCTGATTTCCCTTTTAGAATCTTATCTGGCTTAGTAAGCGTGGATTTTATATGTTCTTTTTTGATATTGCGGAGTATTAACATTTCTTCGGAGTGTTTGGTGAAGATTATTTTCATAATTTGAGTATAACATGTGGTAAGTGAGGACCCCGGAAATTTATGGTGCAGATTAATCGATTGATTGTGAGTACTATATTTTTGGCCGAAAAAAGAGCCCCGCCAGAGGCGGACAGGCCGGGTTTGGGAAGAGTGGTAAAGCTGGAGTATGTTATAATTTTGATATGAAAATTGGAGATGTTGTCGTTGATCCAAGTGATTTGGCCAGACTATGCAAAGAGAGTGATATAAGCTATCTTGCCCTTTTTGGCTCATATCTCCGTGGAGATAACAGAAAGGATAGTGATATGGATTTGTTGGTACGATTTAAGGAAGTAAAAAGCCTTTTTGAGTTAGTTGACGTAAAAGATAAGTTTGAACAAAAGCTTGGCAAGCCAGTTGACTTGGTAACCGAGAAATTCTTAAGTCCTTACTTTAGGGACGAGGTTGTAAAAAGGGCTCGGGTTCTATATGAAGAAGAGTGATTTTGCCTATTTAAAACACATTCTTGACGCAATTTCTAGGATTGAAGAGTATACAGAAGGTTATTCCAAAGAAGACTTTGAAAGAGATTACAAAACCCAAGATGCCGTAATCAAACAATTCGAAATAATTGGCGAGGCTTCGAGAAGAATATCAGAAGAAATGAGAGGAAAGTATCCAGATGTTTCCTGGCATAAGGCAATAGGAATGAGAAATATTCTGATTCATGATTATTTTAATGTGGATATTGATGCTGTTTGGAAAACTGTTCAAGTGGACCTTCCAACTCTCAAACAACAGATACAGGGAGTGGTAAAGAAAGAAGACTAGTTTAAAATTGTAATTCTCCGAAGTGAGGACCCCGGAAATTTATGGTGCTGATTAATCGACCCGCCTGCGTCGCTTGTGTGAAAGCACTGCGGGCAGGTTAATTGTGAGTACTATAGTTTTGGTCAAAAAGATGATTGCTCGTTTCGCTAAAGTTTCAGCGAGGCGAGCCGGACAGGGGGAAATGAATTATTTTAGTGTTATCATGAATTTGTATGAAAAAGATTTATTGTTATGTGGATGAAAGTGGGCAGGATACAAGAGGAAAACTGTTTTTGGTGTCTGTGATTATTACAGACAAAGAAAGAAAAGGGCTAGAAGCTTTTCTCGAAAGAGTTGAAGGTGAAACGGGCAAGGGAAAAGTTAAGTGGACAGAATCAAAAAATGAGTCACGAAAAAGATACATCAAAATGATACTTTCAAGCTCACTGTTAGAAGGTAAATTGCATTACGCTTTTTACGAAAACACTACGAAATACTTGACTCTGACTATTTTGACCACGGCGCGCGCGATTACAATATTATCCCTAAAGGATTATAAAGCAGTTATTTATGTTGATGGCTTACCTAAGTCGCTCACAAAGTTTTTCGGCAAAGAACTAAGGCATCTTGAAATAAAAACAGAAAAAGTAAGGGGTGTAAGGAAAGAAGAAACAGATTGTTTTATTCGCCTTGCGGATGCGCTTTGTGGATTTGTTAGAGCGGCGATTGAAGGACAAAAGGATTATAAAGCACTTCTTGCCAAAGCAAGAGAGAGAAAGCTTATTAGAGAGTTGTAAAAAAGAAAACCCCCATAGCCAAAGGCTAGAGGGGGGAACAACCTATGTCACCTAAGGCGACCACCCACCAGTACTGGCAGTATTCGGTTGCGCTTTGGATTAATTATACACTTTTTTGTCAAATTTTGCCTGCCCTTCCAAAATCGCAGCATAAGCCGTATGCGGATAGTATTGAAAAGGCGAATGCTAAGATTGGGAGGGTTCGTTTCGCCCTGCCCGAGTTTGTCACTCAGGAGGGCTCTTCAGACTTGTTTCGCTAAAGTTTCAGCGAGGCGAGCCGGACAGGGGGAAATGAATTATTTTAGTGTTATCATGAATTTGTATGAAAAAGATCTACTGTTATGTCGATGAAAGTGGCCAAGATACCAAAGGAGATTTGTTTGTAGTAAGTGTAGTTCTTACACAAAAAGAGAGGGATGAATTTCAAAAACAGCTGGAAAAGCTGGAAAAGAATTCGGGGAAAGGAAAACTCAAATGGAGCCGTGCCAAGTTAGAAGCAAAACTTACTTACTTGAATTTGGTTTTGAGTTTCTTCAAAAACAAGAAAGGGCTTTTATTTTCTGTGTTTCGCGACACAACGGACTACGATCTGGCAACAATAATGTCTATCTCAAAAGCTATATACTTTGGAAAACCGAAAGAAAGATATAAAGCACTTATTTATGTAGACGCACTATCAAAAACAAAACGAATGAGATATGGAAGCGAGCTTCGAAAATTGGGAATTCATACCGGAAAGGTTCAGGGAGTGACAAAAGAAGCGAACAATCCGATGATCAGATTAGCCGACTCAATTGCCGGATGGACCAGAGACGTCTTGGAGGGCGAGAAGGGTGAAGTTAAGAAACTTTTTGATAAGGCAATTAAGAATAAAACCCTTGTGCAAGTTTGATACATAAACAAGTTTGTGCACTCCTCCGAATAGTTCGGAGTTTGCATAAAAAAACCACCCACAAAGGGGTGGTAGATCCTAGCTCTGATATTTACCAGGCAGCCCACCTATACGATTGGTTTTCGGATCGATTTGACTTATTATACACTTTTTTGTCAAATTTTGCTTAGCCTCCCCTTCCAAAATCGCAGCATAAGCCCTGCCTTGCCGGCAGGCAGGCGTATACGGATAGTATTATAAAGGCGAATGCTAAGATTGGGAGGGTTCGTTTCGTCGTCCTTCGCTAAAGCTACGGAGCGACTCACCGTGCCCTGCGAAGTTTTAACGAAGTGGGGTCAGACCTGCTATGCAGGTGACGAACACGGACCGGACAGGGAGAAGTAAGAGAGTTTACGATTTGGATTCCTTCTCTTGGGGGATCGCTTCTAATGTCAAGAACACTCTATCGGTATATTCTTCCGGATTTTGTGGAACATAATCTCCAGCACATGCAACTAGCGTAAGTTGGTTGTCTTTTCTAAGACTAGGAGGCAGTCCTATCCCACCTTCTTCGTCTAACCGCAGGAAAAATGGCTCGTTATCATCGGAGTAATTTGCGAACGCATTAAAATAGACACTTGCCGGAACAGCCCTTATATCAACAATCCTTAGTCTCTGTACTTTCTCCGGTCGGTTTCTGGGGCCGACACCGCTTACTATTGGTTGCTCCACCGTTATAACCATACCCAAAGCAGATTCTGGATCATTTTCATATAATTCAACTATCCACTGGAATGGAAGCTTTCTGCCGGTTTCATCAAGTTGCGAGTGCGCGATCATAATATTTCTGTTTGCAACCAAGCCAACATCTGCTCTTCTTACAAGCCCAGAATTTGGGTGTTCCCTCCAATTATTAAAGTAAGTGATATCTTCTTGAGTTTCACTATCGCCATACTCTGGTAGCGGATAAATATCTGCGCTTAAGCCACTATCTCTTTTGCAAAGCTCAGCAACTTCTTTGGGAATGCGGAACTTAAGCGGCTGCTCAAGAGAAATGACCCCTATCATGTAATTGGGGTTTTTCTGCTCTTCTTCAGATTGAAGCTTTCTGGCCAATGGCTCAAGTGCAGCAGCTGCCATACCAGCACCAGAAAGTTTAAGAAAATCTCTTCTTGATATTTTTCTTGGCACTTCGTGGGTCTCATCAGCCATATGTGTAATTATACCTTGTTCTATTCTCATTTTGTAAATCCTTTCTAAATGTTCGTTTCGCCCCATTAGATATGAAATTGTCTAACGGGGCTCATCAGTCCCGATTTAATCGGGAGACGAACACGGACCAGACAAAGCGAAATAAGAGGGGGGAGGAATAAATCCAAATAAAGCAATAATTGCTTTCTCCCTTTTCTCTTAAATCACCTCATCTGGTCCAAAACCTCCATCAGGCTCCATTAGGACGCTTGGTCCCAATTTCACCTCTTGGAGGTACGATTCGAAAAAGGTTCTCCGGGGCGGGAGATCCTATTTGCCAGTGGCGGCCGGGAGGCCACCGCTGGCGTCCAACGCTGCGAACCTCACCGGTTCCGGCGTAGCCGTAGGGCTCGCTGGGACGGCGCGCGCCTGCACCGGCGTGCTGGGCACGGCCGTTGCCGTTGCAGGCGGCACACACTCTGATTCTTCCGTCGTGCAGGTGTGGGCTCCCGTGCAAGCCAGATAGGTCCCCTCGTTCACGATTGTCCAGCTGTACGCCCATTCACCAGTTAGCCAGCAGACGTTGTATGTCTGCTCCCCTGGCGGCAGTGTCGCCGTCTCGGTTGGGGTCGCTGTCGGCGTTTCGGTCGGTGGGACCTGAGTCGCTGTCGGGTCGGGGGTGACCTGTCGGCGTGTTTGTCGCCTGCCGGCAGTCGAGGTAGCCACCAACGTTGTGCCCGTCTCCACCCATGGCGATCGAGGCGCTGACTGTCCCAATGAACTCCTCAGGGAGACCGCTGGATACGACCTTCGTCTCGCCGGGTTGGGCTGTGCCACTCTGGCTCACTACCACCTCTCCGTTGACGGTAACGGTGCCTGACCATGAGTGGGGTTGAGTTTGGTCGTTCGTCATCCAGACGTCGACCGCGGCACAGGAATAACCGCCGCCTCTCGGCCAGGCCGAAGCGAAGCTGGCGATCGCAAGCACAAAGCCCAGCGCGACAAAGCAAAGTGCAAACATCAATCTCTTAGCCATTTTCTTTTTTTCTCCCTTTCTTGTATTTCGCTTTGCACTAACAGATCTCCGCCCCGGAGGTGCATCTAACATTTGCATGTTATGCACAGAGGAGGCTCCCTCCTTCGCCAAGCCTGCCTGTCGGCAGACAGGGCTACGGAAGGGTAAACTAAACCCTTCTTTCACCCAAGCGTGGTGAAGCACCCTTTGCGCACAACATGCTGACGTCCTCTGGATTGGAGGTACGACCGTAAGAAAGAGGTACACCCTATAATATAATCCCTTTCCGGTATTACCTTTTCGAATCCTTGTAAAAGTGCTATTTTCACGACCCCGAGCTTTTTCGGGGTGTGCCCTGTTTTCACAGGGAGGCGTGAGGGCGAGCCTAGTTACATTTCGTTAGCTTTAGAGGAATATAACTCCACCTTCGCACAGAGCTACGGCGGACAAGGCCCACCCCCACACCTCCCTGCACAAACACCAACTATAGGTGCTTGTGAGGAGGTACTTGTTTAAGTACTAAAGTGCTTATTGGTACACCCCTCCGTAACTTCTCTTTCGGCTTTAGCTCTTCGAGCAAGAACTATTCGTTCACGCCTCAAGATACGTTTACTGGAGGGTTGTTATGCTATTTTTATGTAAAAGAGTTGTATAACAAAAAAAATCTCGCCCAGAGGCGAGATTTACTAATCCCTATTCACTAGTTACTAATAACTAGCATATCCTCTAAAGCTTTGTCCCGATTTAATCGGGATTGCTAGCAGTATAACATAGAGAGTGCTAGTTGTCAAGTGACTACAGGGTATTTTGGACAAATGGGTAAGTTTGTCTATTTATATAATTGACTGTGGGTGCCGAGGACTTCGAAAATAATCACATTTTCACCGCCAATTTTGCGGTGCGAATAAATAGCTCGCCAATCACCGGTTACATTGATACTTCTGTAGCCCAAATATTTTCCGGTGAGGGTGTGGTTATTTAATTGAGGATTATGTTGATCTTTTTTGAAGATACTTAATCTATTTTTGAAAGCGTTTTTAATTTTCTTGTCTGACTTGTCGTAGCTTTTACTGAACCTTTTTGAAAATCTTACTTGCATACTTTTTCTTTGGATCATCTAGCCATTTGAAAGCGCCTTCGACATTATCGAAGGCGGGAGAAACTCTGCCTGCTTTTATATCCTCATCAGACTTTTTAAGTTCCTGAATTAAATAATCGGAAGGCTCTTCGGAGAGGCTGAAAGAAACAGTTTTGTTTCTGACCAGATCGCGAAGGTAGGCATTTATTAGTGAGCTTAAACTAAAGCCCAATTCTTCGGCAATGGCCTGGGCCTTTTTCTTTACAACTTTACTTGTTTTGATATTAACAACAGCAGTATTCATATGTAGCCAAATTATATACGGAGTGTATACTTTGTCAACTATTAGGAGAGGTTGCACTATTTGACCTTGTGATAGAATGAATTATGGCTCTTACAAAAACTGATCTCTCTTCTATTAGACAAGTTATCAGAGAGGAAACTGTGTCTAAAAAAGAAACTGTATCCAGATTTGATAAGCTGGACAAGAAGTTTGAAAAACTATTTAACTTTCTTGATAAAGACTGGTCTAAACTTCGGAGACGAATGAAGACGGTTGAAGATGAGTTAGGTATTAATCCTTCTCAGGATCTTTTATAAAGCTTCAAGCTTTTTATTGATTTTTTCGATGCTTTTCAGGGGAAGCGGGTTCGGTTTCTTTACAGCTAACCGTGACCTAAAAAGCTGGGTGTTATTCCCCGATTAAATCGGGGCTTTTAACTCCTTAGAAAGGAGGTGATCCATCCGCACCTTCCAGTACGGATACCTTGTTCATGTTTTATCCTCGTCTTTCGAGAGGCATGGACTATCTCTTCATCCACAACAGTTTTGATTTTATAGGATGAGCAGAGCCAACGATCCTTGCAAAGTCGTTATATGACTTTGCACTGATATAGAATCGCCAGTACTCTGGATCTTTCCTGACACTTGGGTTATGCATTTTACCGCAACTTATTCCGAGCTCTTTTATAAAATTTCTCACCTGCAACAGGTCATTTTTGTTTTTCTGTGCAAAGTAAATATAAAATCTTACTTTTGAGCTTTTGGCAATTCCACCTTCTGCGTCAAAATAGCCTCTGATATAATCGATTTTATCTTTTTTAGATTTAATCTTGGCTTTTGCAAGCAAAGACTTGGGGAACTCTACAATCCAAAGATTGCGAGATTTACCCTCTTTATATATCCAAGCCCCTGAACCTAGTGCTTTTATTCCTCTTTTGAGGAGATTGCAATAGTCCAGAGAATTTGACGAAATTCTGTAGGTAGTGTGCCTTTCAGTTGCGTCGTGTAAAACCCCAAGTAAATAAGCAAAACTTATTTGCGGAGCCGGCGTATAGTCTCTACGGAGTCCATCCTTCGCTAAAGCTATGGACGGTTCCCTCGCGGTTGCCATGGCATAATTATTTTACAAGAGAATTATGCTTTAGGTTTCCCCGATACAGCCGGATTTTCCTAGGGGATTACTCCCCTAGGTCGCAACTTATTTTACGACTTAATCCTTGTCGCTGAGTTCACCGTCGTCCGATACAATCGGCCTTCGGGTGCCCCCAACTTCACTGACTTGACGGATTGCGCTTCATTGAGGTTATAGCGCGTTCCCACCTCGGCGTGCGGCTTTCCCGCACCGGGCGAGCCGTAATGCTTGTGGCATTACGTTATTCCCTTGGTCCCGATTATAGCATCGGGATTAATATGGAATAGCTGACTTCCTGATAAGTAATTACCTCAACCTTATCAGGATCTCTCTGG
>Ga0265297_10004808_pt1 | contig 21475 bp, 17 predicted proteins | sample Munlanlwell13791_FD_192502 | JGI IMG/M metagenome (GOLD analysis project Ga0265297, IMG submission 192502) | Leachate microbial communities from a municipal landfill in Southern Ontario, Canada - Leachate well 137-91 | ecosystem: Engineered > Solid waste > Landfill > Unclassified | place... | reverse complement strand
ATCCTCTTTGAGACGGTATTGTTCAAAACTGTTGTCACCCATCTTTCGGCTTTGTACCGTTTCGGGACGGGCTTGGACGATGTACAGTTCTCCGTCTTGTCCATCTTTTGCCCATTCAATATCCATCGGACGATATTCCCCTGCGATAGCCGTGTAATGCTCTTCGATGATCAATCCATAGCGTGCTAATGTTGCAACTTCTTCATCGGTTATCGAAAAATGGTTTTGGAGCGCTTTGGGAGTAGCAATATTGATGGTATGGTGACGTTCATCATAACGCATTGTAAGGGCTTTGGAACCGATTTGGCGTTTTAAAATCGTCGTTTTTCCCTCTTTGAGTGTCGGTTTAAAGACGTAAAACTCATCCGGATTCACCCGTCCTCCGACGATATTTTCTCCCAATCCCCAAATCGAATTAATAAGTATCAGATTTTCCGAGCCGTTTTCCGTATCGATCGTAAACATCACCCCGCTGCTGGCAAGATCACTGCGGACCATTTTCTGTACCCCGACCGAGAGAGCAACGGCAAAATGGTCATAATGACGGCTGTGACGATAACTGATGGCACGATCGGTAAAGAGGGAAGCAAAACAACGCTTCACATGCTCGATCAGCATCACTTCGCCACGAACATTAAGATAGCTCTCTTGCTGTCCTGCGAAACTCGCATCCGGCAAATCTTCCGCCGTAGCGGAAGAGCGCACTGCCACGTCAACCGATCCCATGCCGTACTCTTGCTCCATTTCTCGGTAGCCCTGCGCAATCTCAGCTTTTAACTCCTGGGGCATTTCTCCTGAGAGCATCAAGGTTCTGATCCCTTCTCCGCACGCGTTCAGTGCTTCGATATTGGTCAAATCGACATCCGAAAAGAATTGACGTATTTTTGGCTCAAAATCGTTATGTTTGATAAATGCACGATAGGCATCTGCCGTTACTGCGAACCCTTCGGGGACTTTTACTCCCAACCTTTTGAGGGAAACAATCATCTCTCCCAATGAAGCATTTTTACCACCGACTAAAGCAATGTCATTCAACCCAAGTGAATCCAATCGACGAATATAGCGCATACTCTCCCCTTTATATTCTTGTGCAGTATTAAAATAAGAATAGCACGAATTTGCTAATAACACTACAAGTTTATGTTATATTTGCATAAAAATTTATGGGCGTGTCATGGCTATTATTTCAATCGCATCAACCAAAGGGGGAGTGGGCAAAACCTCACTTGCCTTTTCTCTCGCCAAAGACTTAGGCTATCGCTACGCCACCAACGATATGTCCGTCGTCCTCAACAAATACAAAAATGCACGCTACTATCCTAAAAAAATACCTCTTTACGAAGATACCGTCTACGATTTCGGAGGATTTGATGCCGATCACGCCGATGAGATTTTACGAGCCTCTGACATCATCCTCGTTCCTACAATCAATGATCTCAACTCTATTATGAAGAGTTTGATATTTATCAAAAATTATAAAGAAAAAACGATTCTCGTCTTTGCCAATATGATTGACAGTCCCAATGATGCAAACATCATAAAAGCAAAAATACACGAACATTTCCCTAATCTCGCATTTACCTATCTTCGACGTACCAAACTCCTCAAAAATGCACTCGAATCCGGCATGAGTGCGAGTGAGCTGTATGAGTCGAGTAAACATTCACAACATCTTTATAAACAAGCGTATAGTGAATACAACAAAATACTCAAGCTTTTCACCACAGAGGGTCAATACTTTCAGGCACAAAATTCATGAGTACCATTTTACTCACTACTCTCAACGCCCGCTATGCCCATAGTGCGCTAGGGCTTCGCTATCTCTATGCTAACTTGCAAGAGCTCCAAAACGATGCCAAAATAGTTGAATTTACGATCAATGAGCAAATCCAAACCATCGCCGAAGATATCTTAAAATACGCTCCAAAAATCATCGGGATAAGCGTTTATATTTGGAACGCATCCCAAACCGCAGAACTTATAGAGATTATTAAAAAAGTTTCTCCGGATACGGTTATCGTTCTCGGAGGTCCTGAAGCCGGATATACTCCTCATCGGGTTGATTTCAGCCGTGCCGACTACATCATCAGCGGTGAAGGGGAAGTGGCATTTTACGAACTGTGTAAAAGTATTTTAAACAATACTCCATCTGACGAACACTTTATCAAAGCTCCCATGCCCGACCTAAAAGCCATCACCCTCCCCTATCGTGCTTACAGTGACGAAGACGTAGCGCATCGAACCATCTACGTCGAAGCCTCACGCGGATGCCCTTTTGAGTGTGAGTTTTGCCTCTCCTCTATGGATGAAAAAGTACGGAACTTCCCCCTCGACGAACTCTTAGAAGAATTTGAAATCTTATGGAATCGTGGTGCACGGAGTTTTAAATTTATCGACCGAACCTTTAATCTCAACATGACCTTTGCCAACCGGATATTGGACTTTTTTCTCTCCAAAGAGCCTCCCTATTTTGCCCATTTCGAAGTAATACCCGATCATTTTCCCGATGTGCTTAAAGCCAAAATTTCTCTCTTCCCTGAAGGATCTTTGCAACTCGAAATAGGGATCCAAACCTTAGACCCTGTTATTGCAAAAGGGATCAACCGCCCCTTGCGCCTAGAGAAAATCTATGAGAACCTAAAATTTTTGGAAAATGAAACCAAAGCACACATGCACCTCGATCTCATTGTAGGACTGCCGGGGGAGACACTGGAAGGGTTTGGACGCAATCTTGACAAGCTTGTATCACTTACTCACAGTGAAATCCAAATCGGAATCCTCAAAAATCTTTCCGGTACTACTCTCTCACGGCATGATAAAGCGCATGGGATGATCTACAGCGATACCCCTCCCTACGATATTCTCCAAAACAACCATCTAAGTTTTGAGCAAATCCAAAAAATGAAACGATTTGCACGATTTTGGGATATTTTTTATAACAGCGGGAGTTTTGAGAATACTGTGAAGTTGTTATGGACCTCTTCCGTCATTCCCGCGAAAGCGGGAATCCAGCTGGATCCCCGTGTCAAGCACGAGGATGACGAACTACCAGCCATTTTCAATACCTTCTACGCCTTTAGCGAATGGATCTATACCCAAACCCTCTCTACGTGGAAAATATCATTGGATCGCCAAATCACACTCATTTATGACTATTTAATCCTAAGTCATGAGTGTGAAACGGTACAAAAAGCACTGGTTGAAGATATGAGCAAACGGCCCGAAAAAACTATCCCCTTTTTCTTACGACAATCCTCTACGGAAACTAAAAAGAATACTGAAAAAAGTGTCACCCCCAAACGGCAAGCAAAGCGTTCTAGTTAACTTTTTTTTCTTCCCATTTCTTATTTGCATCCCGTATATTTCCATACTTAGGGTTGGCAATAAAATAGTTGCGAATAAACTGCTTATATTCAATTTGTTCCGGTGTCAGGACTTCATCCGTAGAGCCGTTTTCATCCTCTGTTTTCTTTGGCAATGTCAATGTTGCAACGTAGCGTGCAACTTCTTTCATTTGCGTATCGGTCAGTTTCGTTGCCTGTCCGCTCATCATATTTCCAAATCCATACTGATTCAGCTTTCCGGCTTTATAGGCTTTTAACCGTTCAATGACTTTCTCCTCTTTCCATCCTGCGATAACCGCACTGACACCAAGAGACTTTTTTTCTCCCTGTTCTCCATGACATACGCTGCAACGCTGAAACACCGATGTACCATCCGCCATCGATACTGTTGCCGTAGCTGCACAAACCAATAATAGCAATTTCAATTTCAACATTCCATTACCTCTGCCTAAAATAGGGTATCTACGCCTTACTTTCAAAAATAGTTGTTTATTATAGTGCATGATTCTTAAAATACTTCATTCACTTTTATTATTTATAACAAATTTGTGATATAATTTTTTCGAATAGTTACGCATCGTAACATGAGCAAAATTGTGTGTAAATATCCTAGAAATTATTTGGGGAAATTCAGATATTCTCAGTTATACTTTTTCTTGTAATAACACAAATAGGAGTAACATCAAATGAAAAAAATGGTTCTTGGACTTTCTCTCACAGCAGCAGCTCTCTTCGCAGCTGACGGCGCGGCAGTATATGCAAAATGTGCAGCTTGCCATGGTAAAGACGGAAAAAATGCAGCAATATCTGGTCTCGCTATCGGTGGCGAAGCTGCTGACACAGTGGCTAAAAAACTACACGGTTACAAAGACGGAAGTTTCGGCGGTGCCAAAAAAGCAATGATGACTCCACAGGTTGCTGCTCTTTCAGAGGACGATATCAAAGCAGTTTCTTCATACATTGCAGGATTGAAATAATATCTGTTTCCAGAGAGGCTTTTGCCTCTCTTCCTTATTGTATTAACTGTTTTTCGTAAGCAGGAATCTCTTTCCACTTGTTTTGATCCAAAACTTCTTTCGCATCTTTTTTCCCATTAAGATACGCATTTTGCATCAATATTTTTCCTTCTTCGGTATTTTTTTCTACCCCATCGCCCGTCAGATACATCTGACCAAGGTCATACTGTGCATCGGCACAATTTTGCTGTGATGCTTTATTCAAATACTCTTTTGCTTTCACCATATCTTTATTAATTCCCAAACCGGCACGATACATTTTTGCCACTTCATGCTGTGCTTTTGGATAACCGTCATCCGCTGTTTTTTTGTACCAAAAAAATGACTCTTGATAATCTTGCTTAGTCCCTTTGCCACTGTAGTACATATCAGCGATGTAAAGCTGAGCTTTAGTATCACCCTGCTCGGCTGATTTTTTAAACCATTCAAATGCTTTCGTTAAATCTTTAGCTGTTCCTCGTCCGTCATAATACATGTAACCCAGATTAAACTGTGCCTTGTCATGATCTTGTTTAGCCGCTTTTTCAAACCAGTACATCGCTTTGGCATAGTCTTGCTTGGTTACTATTCCTTGATAATAAAACCCGCCCAATGCAAATTGACCATTCGCATCACCTGCCTCAGCTTTTGCCTGAGCTCCTTTAACCGCTCTATCTTTCATATCCCCAGACGGTGCCTCAACCGCCATCACTGCCGTACTCAATAAAGCCGCATTCATAAGGGCAGTAAAAATAATTTTTTTCATGACATTTCCTTGAGGTAATCTATTCTTTATTTTATATAAAAAATGATTAATACTACTTTAAAATTTACTTATTTGACGTATTAATGCTGACTTTTTATATACAGATGATGTATTACTTTTTATGACACTTGGCACAAATACTCATCGGGCTTTTTCCTTCAATCAAAGAGCGCGTATCCGAAGCATGCGGATTGTGGCAGCTAATACATTCCAGCTCTTTTCCGGGACGAGACGGATCTGGTTTACCGCGTGTTGGATGGTTTTTGCTGCCAAAAGTGTTAATAAAATGATTTCCATCCCGTTTATCGATATGACAGGAGGTGCAGATATCCCACGCTTTGGCTTTCAAATGAAACTGGTGTTCCGATGAGTGGGGATTGTGACAGCGTACACACTGGTTGGCATCAAATGGAAGGTGATGGTAGTTTTTTTCAGCCCACTGTTCGCGCTCTTTCTTATGGCAGGAGAGACACTCGTCACCAACCAAGGGAGGAAGTCTGAACTTTTGTGTCCCAACACTCTTATTCCCCTCATCCCCAATCATCTGTGCCGTCTTGTGACACGATGTACACAACCAGTTTATGGCTGGAGCATGTCCTTTTCCTCTTGTTGTAAGTTTCTGATGACAGGTGAAGCAGTTGGAATCAGAAGGATTATTAAAAGCAATTCCCGGAAGTTCGTTCACCTCCATTTTGTGACAAGGAGCGCATACTTTCTCATTGGCGGGCAAATGAAAATTCATCGTCGTATACATTTCAGGCGGATATTTATAGGCCTTATCCGTAACAATATCGTGATAAATAACCGTGGAAAGTTTTCCCATGGCACCCTCTTTCCCCATCGCCATAACGGTAATCGTATTCTCTCCAGGAATCAGCCGAATCGATTTACAATAGGTATCTCTCCCTTTTTGACGAATCATTTCACTGCTTTGATTTGCTTCGGCTGAAATGATGATCTTCGTAACGTCTGGAGATGTGAGAGCAACCACGACAGAAGCCAACTCCTCATGATGAAGTGATTTTTCCATTGGAGCAATCAGTTCGATACCAATCGATCCTTCTTTCAATGCACCCCACATACCATACAATGGGAGCAGCAGTACAACCATCGCCATCAACTTTTTCATGATTGCATCCCTCTATTGTTTCTTGATGACATTACGTATTCCAATATCCGGGGTCGGATTGTGTTTACGAGGGGTCTCGAGAAAAAATTTATGCTCAGAGGCATGCGGATTGTGACATTGTATGCAGCTCTCTGCCTGATTTCCAAGACACTTGGAATTGTCACGCATTTGCGGAGGAAGCTTTTTATCGCCGTGGCATTCCAGACACAGCAGATTCGGAGCTTCACGGAGAAACATATTATTTTGCGATGCATGCGGATTATGGCACTTGGTGCAGCGTCCCGCATCCACAGGAAGATGTTTGTATTTTTGCGTATCCCAACTTTGTTTATTTTTGTCATGACAGACAAAACACGTCGGCGCAACCGGTTCAGGAACCAAGTATTTGGATTGTCCTATCAACGTTTTATTTTTCTCCCCTATTTTACCCGTATGACAACTGGTACAAAGCCAATTCACAGCTGGAGCATGCGCATAGTTATCCATCGTAATATTTTTATGACAACTATAACAGTTGGAATCCTCTACATTAACAAAAGCAATCCCTTTTTGCTCATTGACGCTCATATTGTGGCACTCAACACAAAGTTTCTCATTCTCTGGTGTATGAAAAAACTTATCTCGATATTTTGCAGGAGGATCTTTATACCCCTTAAAGACCTGTGAAACAAAATAAAAATCTCTTTTGGCTTCATACGCCAATCTTTCCCCTATGTATCCCCAAATTCGAATACCGTTCTCTCCCGGATGAAGCTTGATGGTTTTAGAGCAGACATCGTCACACTCTTTCGTTAATTTCAGTGGATAACGCTCATTTTTATCGCTCACAATTTCAACCCTGCTGATATTTCGATCATTGAGTTTAACCGTTATACTGGCATACCCTTCATGGTATATTTTTTTGTCGCCGGGAGGAAAAATCTCCATCCCCTCACCTGCCATAAGTCCGGATACGGTGACAATCATTGTCAAGTATACTTTCCAAATCATTCCGCTCATACGCACCCTTATTTTAGTCCAATCCCTTTGGGATTAACGCGATCATAATCGAACTTTTTGTGACATGCAGGAGCACACGATCCACCATTGGGCGCATCCACAAAACGCAACGGAAATTTTATACCGTTAAAATCAGTGTACTCACGGATCAGATGTTTGTATTTCGAAGCATGTTCATCATGGCATGCCCGACACGCTCGCCCCTTACGGTCATTAACATGAAGCTGATGCAAATTTACATCGCCGTCACGGAATTTCGTTATCTCATCATTTGTTGTGTACTGCTCGCTAATCTTGCTCTCTTTATGGCACTTGAAACAGAAAAAATCCTTATTTTCAACATTGGCATAGAAATTTTTCGTAAACGATTTTTTCAGAATACTGAAATTGTCCGATCCATGCGGTTCGTGGCACGCATTGCATCCGCCATCTTTTCCATTGGGTTCACGAATCGGTTTATGCCAGTTTGGATTCTCCTTGAGATGCTGTGCGATGTTGATGAGCATTCCCCCGTCTTCATCCGCTTTTACCGACTTATCATGACATCCAAGACACACCTGAACCGGATCTTTTTTGAGAATACTCGGATGATTGGAGGAGTGAGGATCATGACATTCAAGACATTTACCCTTACTATTCTCTACTGCTCCATGTTTGTACCGAACGTTATTAATCCATTTTCGCATATCTCGGCGATCTTTAATTGAACTGTGACAGTCGAGACAAAACTCCAAACCTACCTCTTTTTTCATTAAGCTTTTATAATTCGAGGTATGCGCATCATGACACTCCAAACAGCTTTTTTCGGCTGGTTTGTGTTTGAATTTCCCATTCATCGTAACAAATTTCGTTACCCCTTTTGCGCCATTGGACTTATCATGACACTTTAGACACGTATTGTTGATCGAATCTTCTTTGAGCATTTTAGGTATATCGGACTGATGTGGATCATGACATGCAAGACAATTACCGTCTTTAACCGGTTTATGATCGTATGCTTTGGTGTATTTGGTTTTATGGCATTGATAGCAAATCTCATGAACATTCTTTTTTACCAAAGCGGTCGGATTATCCCCTTTGGGAACATGACATACCTGACAGGCACCCATCTTAAACGGCTCATGCAAATATTTTTTCAGAGGTTTGAGCTTGGCCGGAATGTCTTTTAAATCAATTCGCTTAGCCTCTTTTAGCAGCAGCTTTGTATGGGTCGGAAGCTCTTCGTCACGGATTTCATCCCGAGGAATTCCCACTGGAGCCGACGGTACTTTCTCCGCCTGCCAGAGGCCTCCCCCTTTGTTTTCCAAATCACGTGCAATTTGTTCAATATCGATCCCGGCAAGTTCTTCGTCACTAATAGAGGCTTTTTGTTCGTGACTGCCTTGAAATACATTGGTAGCAATGTCTTTCATGACATTTATAAAACGGCCAAACTTCTCTCCCGCTCCCGCCTGATACAAAACAATGCTTACTATTAGCAATAGTACAAGCATAATGGCTTTTAAACCGTATTTCTTCATCATTTTGGCTTCTTTCTTAGTTTCGTTTTAATGACCTTGAGCTTTCATATTCGTCGTTGTTAGCTCCGTATTAAACTGTCCTGCCGGACAAACGGTTTCGATGATATCATTACGAAGCAGTTTCTCTCTGTCGGCATGATGCGGACTGTGACACTTGTTACAATCGATCGCTTTCCCGCTTTCCCGTATTCCGCCAATGGGTTGATGGCATTTGTAACATAACCCTTCAACCGTATGGGTCACAATGGCAGCCGGCTTGGAACGATTTGGTTGATGGCAGATGACACATGCCCCCATTTCAAACGGTATATGGGTATATTTTTTCAACGGTTTAAGTGCCTCTGGAAGATATTGATAGTCAATTATCTTCGTTGTACCCGTATTTGCTTTGATATAGGCAGTAGTGATCTTTTCCAACGGACGGGCATCACCATGGGTGGGATGCATCATATTAACTGCAATCAATTGGCTGACAACCCCCAAACGTCCAAGCTTCTCCAAAACTCCGACACTCATCATTACTGCAATCAACACTACCCCTGCCGCAACGGCAATTATCTGTTTTTTAGTAAATTGTTTCATCGTCCATCCCTCCTAGTGCTCTGACTCAATTGAATCAGGGAGAACTTCAGGAGCCTCAGGCAGATGTTTGTCCAGTTGATAGTGTCCTACATGCTTATGACAGTCGACACAACGCGCCAAATCTTTGCCGCTATCGCTTTCAACCACAAGTTTTTTGGCGAAATAGGCTTTGTGCGACGTAAATGCTTTCTTATTCGGACGAGTCCCTCTCAAGAGATTTTCGTGACAATGCAAACATCCAGAATCATAGACCCAATTACGACGTTCATCCCGCTTTTCATGCCAGTCTATTTTTGATGTGTCATGCGTCGTTTCAACCCAGACATCCCACATTCCTGTACGCACTTTCTGAACCAGATAGCCCAGTGTTGAGTCATGCGGAAGATGACAATCGGCACATTTTGCCATTACACCGTTTCGTCCATATCCCCCATGGATATCATTACTGTACGCTGCTGCCATCGGTTTCATCGAGTGGCAAGATGAACAGAAGTTGACACCGGATGTCTCTTTAACGGCCACCACCGTTACAAATGAAATCAGCAAACCTACCGCCACCCCTGCTCCGAGCAAAATGGCCAGTCCTTTCCATCCGAAGAAAAACTTTTTCTTCTCTTTGACTGTTTCTATAATTTCGTTTTCCATAATATATCAAGCCCTCCTAAATTTGAGAATATCAACTTACATTAATTTTTTGATTATTACATAATGTAATTTAAAAATAGATTATAAACATATTATTTTATTATAAAATTGATCTAAGTCAATTATTTAATAAAATTATAACTTTAATGTGATGTTTTCTTGATATAAAGCGGGAAACAGGGAGAGGAGCAGCGTAACTGCCCATGAGAGATGAGAGGGTTTAACCCTCTGCCGTATTGGTATTTTTAAGACTTCCAGAGACCGCATTGCGATTTCTGGATGCCAAAATAATCAGCAATACCACCGTAGCTACTGCATAATAAACCCACACCGGTACCGGTACTGGATCCCCTGCTGCGTAAGAGTGTAATCCTGAGAGATAATAGTTAACACCGAAATACGTCATAATAACTGAACTGTAGGCGACCACCGAAGCCACGGTAAATGAAAATACTGAATTGATTTTCGGAATAAACCGGAGGTGAACCACCGTTGCATAGACCAAAATCGTTACCAATGCCCATGTCTCTTTAGGGTCCCATCCCCAATAGCGTCCCCATGATTCATTTGCCCAGACACCGCCCAGAAAATTTCCTACCGTCACAAGGGATAAACCAATAATCATGGACATTTCACTGATTCGGGTCGCTTCACGGATACTGATAATAGTCTGCCGTTTGGTTTCGCCGTCTTTCACACGACCGAGCATAATGAAGAGCACAAGGGAAATAAGACCCAACAAAGCACTCAGCCCCAAAAAGCCGTAACTCGCCGTAATGATCGAGACATGAATCGACAACCAGTACGATTTGAGCACCGGAACCAGATTGGTGATCTGAGGGTCAAGCCAGTTCAGATGCGCTACAAAAAGGGCAATACCGGAGAGGATACCCGTCGAAGCAATTGCAAATTCCGATTGGCGTGCGAACAGGATTCCAGCCAAAATAATCGTCCAGGCAATGTACACCATCGATTCGTATCCGTCACTCCACGGGGCATGCCCTGAGATATACCAGCGTAATCCAAGATTCGCCGTATGGGCAATAAAACCAAGGACTAAAATCAATAAAACAATTTTTTGTACCTTATCCAAATTTAAAGACGGCTTGAAAAGACGGGCAAAAATAAGTCCCAAAAGAATGAGTCCAGAGATGAGATAAACAGGTATCAAACGTTCAAAAATAGAAAGTTTATTATAAAGAAGCTCCGCCTCTATCCTAAATTCAGAAGGATATATTGCAGCTCCTTTTACTTTTTGATACCCTTTTATCGTACTGATAGCATCATTGGCGGTTCCCCAACTCCCCTTCTCAATCCCTTCGTTGATACCCACATAATTTTGTTGAAGAATCTGTGTGATTTTTTGGATATCTTCCGCAGGAAAGGATTTAACTGCTTCTCCGGGAGAGTGCCATGTATGTGCCTTATCTCCCTCCAAAGGAAAAATTCGCATAAACTCACCCGAATAAACGCTGTAAGCAATATTGAGTCTCTCATCAAGCTTAATCAACTCTTTATCAAACTCATCGCGCTCAGCAGGGCGTTTTTGGATTGCCGCTTGAACGGCATCTCCGATTTTATACACACCTGCTTGATCAAGAACATCATTAAAGGCAATGTATTTCTTTTCACCATTAATCCCAAGCATCGTTTTGATCTTAGGATGCTTGACTTTGATCATCGCAATCTTTTGCCAAAGGACAGGCTTGGATGCCATACCCAAAATCACTTGATTGTGCGAAAGCCCCATGATGGTATTTTGACCCGCAAGTTTGTTAACAACTTCAATTGCCATAGAATCCATCGGCTTAATCCGGCCACCCGCATCCTGAACCAAAACTGTACCGAAATTTTCTGCATAGTCATAATTAATTTTTTTCACCGTATCAATAGCAGTGGAAAGATCCATCCCCTGTTCTTTTTGATATTCCGCATAAGCGTATGCAGGCTGGGCAGAAAAAAGCCCGGCGAATAACACCAACCCCATAACAACAGAAGCAGCAGAGCGGTCATAGCGCGTACGTGCCAGTTTACCAAAGCGACCATACGGATTGAAAAAGTTTAAAAACAGCCCCAACGCCAACAGCGCATACCCGATATAGGTTGGAATTTTTCCCGGATCATGGTTAACGGAGAGAACCGTCCCCATCTCATCTTTGTCGAATGAAGATTGGAAGAATTTATAGCCGCCATGTTCAAGTGGGTTGTTCATAAAAATCCTAAAGGGGTCATTTTTCCCGTTCGCGGGATCGATGAGCGTCACATGACTCTCATACGAAGAGGGACTCATAGATCCTGGGTATTTCTCCATAACAAAATCATTCAGCTCAAGAGAAAACGGAAGCTCTATTTGTTTGGCTCCCCATTCCAATGAGATATCAGCATCTCCCATGCGGAAGGTCTCCGTAAAGCCCTTGAACCGTTTTCCCATACCCATGAGAGCTACGTCACGTTTCTCTCCATTGTATTCGACTTCAACCACGAGAGCAGAGAGTTCTTGCCCTTGCGTTTGCAGGTCCACTTTCATAGAGGCACGGTACTCATCCTCAGAGATGACTTTTATCACACCATGAGAGAGAACCGATTTGGTTGCCATCTGAACACCATTGATCGTATAGAGATGACGTTCGGCAAATTCGCCTTCATTTCCAGCTGCTGCACCCCCTGCCTGCTGATCATCCATACGCAACCAGCTTACATCGCGATTAGAGACAAACGTAAAATACCCCTCTTTTTCAGTGATGGCGATGTAAGGGCGTGCCGTATCGTGCTCTTTATCAAAATAGACAACCAATGGACCGATATCCACAAATTCGCCCTTCCCGAGGAAAAACTTCTCCGGACCACTTGGGGTCGGGATGACAAACATCACAACCGGCTTACCGGCAGGATCTTCGATCGCTGTTTTAGCCGCTTTTTTAATAAACTCTTTGAAGCGGATCGTAACCGGTTTGCCATCGATGTCAAGCTGCTCGTTTAGATCCCCTTCTCCAAGACCGGCTGCATAAATCGATTTTTCGGCATGGTATTTTTGAGAACCTCGTACCGCATCGATCTGCAAAAATGGATCAGAGGAGAGCATACGGTTTTCACTCTCTCCCTCACGAATGTGCATGACCCCTTCATATCCCATATAACGGGTCACACCTGAACCGATGAGGATCAGCAAAAATGCCGAGTGAAAAATAAACGTCGGAAGTTTTTTGAGAGTAAACATCCGAAAACGGATGATATTCGCCACAATCCCAACTCCCAGCAGTATCTGGATAAGTTCAAACCACTTGGCACCATAAACTAACGCCCAAGAGGTTTCTGTTCCGTAATCATTCTCGATGAAAGTGGCAACACCGCTTGCAATACCAAAGGTCAGCAACAGTGCCACCATAAATGGCATTGAGACTAAAAATGACCCGATTTTTTTGAGTTGATTCGGCATGAATCCCCTTTTTACAATTTAAGTGAATGGTTTATACCACAAACGCGGTAAACGAAAACTATAATCACTAATAAATAGTAAAATATTATAGTTCCTGTGTTAAAAAAGTGACGTAAAAGCCTATTTTCTTAGCTTTTCAAGCGGTATATGTTTTTCCGAAAGAATTTTTGTATCGCTGATGATCCATTTTCCTTGATGCGAAAATAAGGTATATTTCATCTCGTAAACGGCTTGCGTCTTCGGCATAGCATCTTTTTTCGTTTGTGCATCATAATAGGTATAAATCCACTCTTCCCGTGTCCGTGCTGTTGACGTATTCTTCTCAATATTGACATAGTTGAAATCAAGTTTCGTCAATTCTGCCTTCATATAGAGATTGCTGTCCTGCCATGAATGGATCCACAAGAATGTTTTGCTAACGATTTTCTCTGTTGCCAATGGCTCCAAGATCGCCACATTTCCTGAACGCGACGCAGCAGCAAGTCCCTGATTATACCGGGCAACCGTCTCTTTCACTCCGTTCTCGCCGCTTATCGGCGCTGCCGCTGCTGAGATAACGAAAATTACAGCTGCAATTAGTGCAACACATCTACTGCTAAGGCTACGGATAAGTATCATAAATAGTAGTACCGTCCCCAGGATGACATTGGTAACATTCCGAATCACTTAAAGTTTTGACATTCGGTTTTCCGAGATTGGTCGTTGAATAGTTGTACGCTCCCTTTGCCCTAAAACCGCTCATGCCCGCCATTCCATTGAAATTATAGGGATGAGGCATCGTACGATACGCGATTAGACGTGAGACTTTTGACCCATGCGGTACACCTACATGACAATTGACACACTCAAGATTTTTGAGTCGAGTGCTGTTACTGGTCCCTTTTTTGATATGCACATCCACCGCCTCTGTTTTATGACAATTTTGGCAAAATAGATCAGGATTTTCTACCATAGTATCACTAATTTTCCAATACGTTCCATCAGCCTTATACGGCCAATAATTACCCCGTCCTTTGAGCATGTATTTGTAACTGGAACCGTGAGGGCCTCTCGGGTCAGTTGTCTGTTCATCCGCACCGTGACAATCAGAACAATACATCGTATTATTTCCTGGAGTATTGCTCCACGGTGTTTTTAAGCCTGTAGATGTCAACGAATTAGCATACCGTCCTTCCACAATGGGACTTTTTCCTGTATTTCCGCCGTAAATTTTCATCGCCTCATGCGACATTACAACCGGGTGGGCCGATTTGTTCATAGGGTTAAATTCCCACGCTTGGTCTGTAGCAGGTTCTCCTGTTTTCTGAACCAAATGAGAAGAAACCGGTGTTGCTGACGTCCCCAATGCCCATTGGGAGTGGCATTTCATACAGATTTGATACTCTTTAGTTGCACTCTCTTGTGTCGTAAAGGTCGTTGGCTGAACCCATCCGCTCGACGGCCACGTCGGCTCAATCCCCGTCACCCCCGTCAGCGGTCCAGATTTTGAAACAAGATTGGTCGGCATTGCCGGATACATCGTATTAGTTCCATCCGACGGATCGATATGATTGCCGGCTTTCGCCTGATGCGGGTTATGGCAATCGGTACACTCCGCGTGTTTATTTGCCGCCCATGTTATACCGGTTCCTCCATCGCTTGTAACATTCACACCAAAAAATACATCCAAATTGCTATGCTGCCCTTCGTTCGTCAAATCTCCAACCGGATGCGAATAAAACCTTGTGAGCGATGTCTGGATATCTTTTGCTCCGCCAACCCCATGACAAGGAACCGTCGAGGTCGTGCCGCTACCTGCCCCTTCAAAACAAGTCTTTTCTTCCACTTTTCGAAGAAGATAAGGTTTCCCTGCACCGTTATGCGGCTTATGACAGTTGACGCATCCCAGAGAATTGACGGTACTGGTACCATACGTTGCATTGACCGTCGTATCCGTATAAACATTGGTCACCGTCGCATGAGCCCCTTCATCCCAATTCGTCTTTTTATGACAAGAGGTGCAGGTACCGTAAACATTGGCTCCATGATTCCCACCGGCAGAATAACGCAAAAATTTTGCCGTCTCCGTATGAGGATCATGACAGGAGGAGCATTCAACATACTGTTTACCGCCAAAGGTGTAAAGTTTGATCGCACTTCCGACATTCGCAGGGGCTAAGAGCTCCATACCCCGACTTCCGCTTCCAAAATTTTTAGTTATTAGATGGTTATACTCGATCCCTACAGGATGGTGTCCCCGCAAATCAGTTCCGATATAGCCCGTCGCGGTTGAGGGGATTGTTCCATTCGGATTGACCCCGCTCATCGCGATTTGAGTACTCCCAAGCAACGTTCCTCGAACCAGATAAACCGATCCGACCGCAACGGTGCCGTCATGACAGCTCAGACACTGACGAGAGAGTGTCCCAGGTGTACCGGGGGTTGTTCCCAACGCTGTCGGTGTCGGGTAATTCATCCGTCGCAGATAATCACTGTTATACATATTGTAGCTGTCACTGTGCATAGTGCGGTTCCACAACGGCGCTACTCCTGTTTGGGCACTGTGGGGAATGTGGCAAAACACGCACACTTCCTGCTCAACAGTCGCTTTGATGGTTCCGATTCCGGTGGTAGAGAAATTGTGCTTAGTATTAACGACTCCCGCTTGGAGCGTAGAGCAAATCCCTAGCAAAAGTATCATTGATCCGATAAAATGTCGTGCTTTCATGGTAACTCCCTGCTTTGAGGATCGGGAAGTTTTTTCAGCTTCTGAATCCGCATATTGTAAAAATCGGCGATATAGAGAGTGCCGTTGCCGTCCATCACAATATCTTTCGGAGAAGAGAATTCCCCCTTTCTCTCTCCGAAATGACCGATAGAGAGCAATAGCTCTCCGAGTGGATTAAAAATCTGCACGGCGTGAAACAAGGAATCGGCAACATAAATATTCCCCTCATTATCCAGCGTGATACCCCGTGGACTTCCGAAATTTCCCATTTGATCCCCCAAATGTCCGAAAGTACGGAGAAATTTACCCTCCGAATCCAGCACCTGAATACGGTGATTCATTGAATCGGAAACATACAAATTGCCCGATTTATCCAATGCCAAATAGGTCGGTCGGCTAAATTCGCGTTCACCTGACCCCTCAGTACCGATCGTCGTCACAAATTTTCCTTCCAGTGAAAAAACCATGATAACGCCGGCAAGAGTATCTGAGATATAAATTCTCCCCAAGGTATTATTAATCGCCATACCGACAGGTCTGGCAATTTTAATCTCCCCCTCACCCAAGGCATAGAGGAACTCCCCCTTGGCACTAAAAACGGCAATCTTCCCCAATGCCGAATCAGAAACATAGATCCGACCTGCATTATCGGTAATCACATCGACAGGGGAGACAAACGTTTGATCCCCAAACCCCTCGATCACCTGCATCTCGTTTTCAGCCGGATCAAATACGAATACCGCCTGATTGCCTCCATCAGCAACGTAAAGCTTACCCTTCTCATCAATATGAACACCAAAAGGGGCAGAGAGCATTTTTCGCTCATTGCCGGCAAGAAAATCCCATACTTTTCCCCAAAAGCCCCGTTTGATTTGAAGATCTTCTCCATTGGAAATCGTCCTGTCGAACACAAATCGGGCCGGATCGGGCGGTGAGGGCCATACGATTCTCTCTTCCTCTAATGCATGAAGAACCGATCCCGACAAAGCTATAAGGGTGATCCAAATAGGGAATATTTTACGCATCACTTTTCCTTTGCTCATGGTACTAAAACTTTCTCATAATTCTAAAAAAAACTGAATTTTGGGTACTTTCCTGCAAGGTTCCGCCGGTTTGCAACAAATATCTTGCTCCTGAGGTTATCATGATCTTCCTTAACGTATAATTTAAACCCATATAGGCCGAATAATTGGTCATATCACTCACGCTGTCTTGAGAAGCCGATACCGTAGAGTTGAAAAACAGCGAATTAAAAAAACGATACGAAAAACTCCCGTCAACATGGGGGAAAACACGTGTAAGCGTGTCACTGTTATCCGTTTGTGACACCGTGTATGCCACACCGCCCCCCAAAGAAACCCTCCCATCATATCCGACATCTTGCCAGTAGCGCAATATATTGTCAAGTGACATAATTTCAGAGCTTCTTTGCCACATTCCAGCTTCCAAACCGGCATAATATTGACTCTCTTCATTGACGTAATATCCTGACAATGTGTAAATAAGATTATCAAGTATTGTCGAAGAGAGCATCATATTAGCCGTGAAACGCTGCGTTTTTTCATCCAATGTCGACGTCGAATCATAATAAGATACATTAGTCGAGATTCTCGAGCGCATCGATTCAATCAACTTAGACGCCCCACTGGCAATCGTATACGAATAGCTGTTTCGATCAGGGATCGATACATTCATATCGGACGCAACACTGTTTTGTTCACTTTTTCCCATAAGATCGACAGAGGTAGTGACCACAACATTGTTTTCCAATGTTTTTGTATAGCGTCCACCCAGCATCAGCGTCCCCATCGTCTGATCCATATAATCTCCGGAAACATGGTAAAGCGACACATTCTGAGTCGTTGAAAATTCAGGTGTCACCTGATAAAAGGAATTTCCCCCAAGCATCACGGTATTGTTTTTATATCCCCCTGCTTCCATGGAACTTGCTGTCAAATCAATACCGGCAATGTAACGATCATTCGGATGCCAGTTGGCATTGAGATTCCCTGTCAAATTTGTCATATCCGAATAAGAGTTGTCCATATAGGTGAGATATGAGCCAATACGCAATGTTTTATCAACATTCCACGTACCATTCACCCTGGCATCACGGGAGTGGTCACTCCACTCCTGACGAGACTGAAAGTAGCTATCATCGCGAAGATAGTCACGATTTCGGTCATTATAGACGGCAGAAAATGTCCCCTCGTTGAAATTTTTATAAATCGAAACCATATAATCTTTGTTATTGCGCGTTTCATTTGCAAAACTCTCATCTCTCTGCATATCGGAAGATTCAGCACTGTAACGGAGCATAAAATAGGGAAGATCTACCGAACCCGACATACCATATCGTTCTGTAGATTGATTATAAGTTAGAGACAAACCAGGCTGTACACTCCCATAAGGATTGGATGTTTTTTCTCCATAAAGAGAAAAAGGATATTTTGTGGAACGAATAAAATCGGTGTTGATGAGATAATTGACATTTTTAGTCGTGGAGTCCATCGTCTCGCCATTGGTGGTATTCTCAGTATCGTCAATAAGAAATGACCCCTGAAGCAAATAGCTTAACAAATTAGGACTGTAAACAGATCCTCTCATCCCCAGTATATAATTTTGAAGCATAGTACTCTGAGAGGATTCATTTGCCGTATCAGACGCATTTTGTTGTGTATAGCCATATTCCACACTGCCAAACATTCTCCCACTCAGCCCGCCGATCTCTGCTCCTGCCACACTCTGGCATAGGAAAAAAGGGATAATGATCCAAGTAGCAGTTTGTTTTTTCATAAAGAGGGTGTTCTCATACGACTATTTCTTAATCTTTGCCTGTTTTTTGAGAGATTCCAGGAGCTCCTCCATCTTCTCCTTTTCCCGATTTGTGGTCAATTCACCTCTTAAATTCTCTTTAACTCTCTCAAATGGAAGCTGCATCGCCTCTTTTCGATCATTAAGATGAAAAATAAAACATCCGATATCCGTTTCGACAATACGGCTGGTCTCCCCTTTTTTAAGAGAAAAAGCAACCTTTTCTGCTTCGCTATTTTCAATTCTTCCTTTATGAATCATCCCAAGATTTCCTCCCTTGATACGGGTCATATCGTTGGAATATTTGGTCGCTACTTTTGAGAAATCGTCACCGCCTTTGATCTTTGCCATCGCTTCATCTATTCGTTTTCGGGCAATTTTACGCCCATCTTTGATTTCAGGATCATTGCGGGTATAGATCATCTGGACGTCAATTTTTTCAGGCTCTTTAAACTTGTACCGGTTTTTCTCATAATACTCTTTGAGATCATTGTCTGAAAAAGTGAGTTTTATTTTTTTCTCATACAGTTTTCGGACCGATTCTTCCCCGTTGAGCTCATTGCGAAATTCACTGAGGGTAATACCTGCTTGTGCAAGAGCACGTTCAAAATTCTTGCGTCCTGATAATCCTCGAACAACTGATTCTTCTGCCTCTAAAAGCTCTTTGGGGGATACGGTTATCCCCTGATTTTTAGCATATCCCAAGAGGAGTTCTTTGTTGATCAGATTATCAATCGCCTTTTTCTCTAACTCTTTCATTTTCTCATCGGAAACGGTGGCATGATAACTAGCCTGAGGAATCAGTGCGCGCACCTCCCGCTCAACCCGTTTTTTTAGAATAGGTGTACCATTGACGGTTACAGCAACATTTTCTACTGCCAAAGCTTCTGCTGCACCGACGATAAGGAGCAAGGCCACCATACTTGATTTGATTATTTTCTTCATTTTGACCCCAAAAGTTTTTTATACTCATCCGGATGATTTTTCTTCCATGTTTCGCTTAGGTATTGAAAAACCTGAACTCGGGCATTAAACCCTTCTGTGGTATAAAGTCGATCTTCCTCGTCACAGTAAAGCGCTGAGGGGAGATGAAATGTCCCCGGAGTCGTCCCTGCACCTCCAAAATAAAGGAGAAGTTCCCCTTTATCATTAAAGACCTGAATGTTGTTAAATGCAGCATCCGCAGCATAAATATGTCCTTCACTGTCCACTGCAACCCCTTTTGGACGAGCGAACATCCCCGGCTTATCCCCAACTTCTCCAAATTTCATCAGAAATTTTCCATCTTTATCAAAAATCTGAATACGAAAATTTTGAGTGTCCCCGATGACAATATTACCGTTGCGAGGATCAATACCGATATTGGTCGGATAATTGAACTCTCCGTTTTCAACGCCTCGTTTCCCGATCGTAGAGACAAATTTTCCCTCTAGCGTGTAGACTTTAATGTTGTGTCCAAGGGTATCCGTAACATACAAAAGTCCCAAATCACGATTGATTGCAATGCCCGTAGGGCGAGAAAACTCGTCTTTGGATCCAAAAACTTTTTGGACACTACCGTTTGCATCGTACGCATACACTTTTTTCAGCTTCGCATCCGATACGTATGTCAATCCTTTGCCATCAAAGGCGATACTGACAGGAAGACCAAGCTTACCAGCGGGTTTGTCACCCAAAAACGAGATTTTTTTGAGCACCGGATCAAAAACAAATACGACCCCAAGTGCCGTATCCGTGACATAGACTACCCCTTTATACGCTGCAACACCGTACGGCTTATTCATATTTCTGGATGTTTTGAGATCCGCTTCTCCGATAAAGAGATCCAAACCGCTCTCTTGATCGAAATCAACCTCTCCGCGATACGTTGCAACATGAAAAAGTCTGGGCTCTTCAGGAGGTGCCGGAATAATAAATCCTTGTACTGCGACCTCTTTCGTCGCACACCCACCCAACGCAATAACCGACAACACCATACTCAAAAAAAAGATTAACACTTTAATCATGATTTTCTCCACTCACATCAGCTTTATATATTATACAGGATTTTACGTTCATACAGTGATACTTATAAAGGATGTTTTTTTGGATAAACCCCCTTGATAACGAGGGGGTTATTTAGGGGAAGAGTATTATTTTGCGTGACAACCGATACACAGAGCACTGCCCGTGTTTGCTACACGAAGAAATGTTAGATTGGTCGCTTCGTGCGGATCGTGACAGCTTCCGCACTCCACTTTACTGTTTCGAAGAAGACCAGCAATGGTTGATGCTCCAGCCCATGAAGTCAATACGGTAGTCGTTACTTTTAACCCTGCCTTAGTTGGATCATAAGTAATAGAGACAGGGTGATCATTTCTCAAATCAGTACCTATATTGGTTACACCCGCCGGCATAACAAATGCTGTTCCCGCAGCGGTGGCACCAAATTTTACATTTGCACCGGCAGCAACGTATCCTCCTGAACCCGGAGCATTAACCATAGAGTTAATCGCACTAACACCATCATGACAGCTCAAACATGCCATTAAGGACTGT
>Ga0265297_10004807_pt1 | contig 21484 bp, 20 predicted proteins | sample Munlanlwell13791_FD_192502 | JGI IMG/M metagenome (GOLD analysis project Ga0265297, IMG submission 192502) | Leachate microbial communities from a municipal landfill in Southern Ontario, Canada - Leachate well 137-91 | ecosystem: Engineered > Solid waste > Landfill > Unclassified | place... | reverse complement strand
ATGCTAAAGCAGGCTCAGATCGTCGAGATAAGCTAAGTCTAGCATATCTTCTTTTTCTCTGCAAAAGCTCAAAAAACACCCTCCTTCGCTAAAGCTATGGAGGATAAGTGAAAAATATGTCTATATGATTTTCTTTAAAATCAATGAGTTATAATCTGAAGTTCGGTTTTGGAATATTTGCACTGCCCCAACCTAAAAACTACTACGTCATTTTAGGCGGTGAAGTTGTGGTGGAGCTGGAACTAGAATTACTGCTAACAAATTGCGTACTCGTCGAACTTTGACTAGCAAAAACACCTAAGTTATTCAAAGACGGACCGACTTGACTGCTGCTAGAACCTGATGATCCCGATTTGTGAATTTGAGAAGAACAAGTTGTGGTACCTTGACTCCGCTTTAAGAGAGTTGTTTGAACATCATATAGAAAGGCTAGAGGTACTTTAGTTTCTAGATCAGGGCGAGATGACGCTAAGTCAGCTAACGAATCCAAGTGAAGACGTAAATCTAAACCTTGTAGTGAAAGAGATTTTACTGATGTATTTTTTTGCAAAGCATAAAAAATTTCATTTAATTCTTGAACCTGTAAAGGTCGAGTTTGCCAATCAATCTCGGGATCCCAAATCTTGACATAGTTATCATCATCCCCAGAAACGAACCTACCATCGGGAAGGACGGCAAGAGCGTAGACAACACTATTACATCCTGGTAAAACAGCGAGGTTTTTGGAGGAGTTAAGATCCAAAACTTTGACAAATTCCCCTGCATTCCCCGAAATAACCCTGCCATCGGGAAGAGCGGCAAGAGCGATGGGGCTGCTATAATTTCCTTTTAAAACGGTGATACGTTCGAAGGATTTAGAATCCCAAATCCTAACAGTTGTATCTTCACTCCCCGAAGCAACCTTGCCATCAGGAAGGACAGCAAGAGCGCAGACAGTCCTGGTATGCCCTTGTAAAGTAGCGAGGCATTTTAAAGATTTAGAATCCCAAATCTTGACAGTTTTATCTTCACTCCCCGAAGCAATCCTGCCATCAGGAAGGACAGCAAGAGCGTGGACAGCATCAGCATGTCCTTGCATAACAGCTCGACATTTGAAGGATTTAGAATCCCAAATCCCGACAGTTTTATCTTCACTCCCCGAAACAATCCTACCATCAGGAAGGATTGCAAGAGCGTAGACAGGACCAGTATGTCCTTTTAGAGTAGCGAGACATTGTAAGGAGTTAGGATCCCAAATCTTGATAGTTCCATCTTTACTCCCCGAAACAACCCTGCCATCAGGAAGGACGGCGAGGGCGCGGATAGGAGCAGTATGTCCTTTTAAAGTAGCGAGACATTGTAAGGAGTTAGGATCCCAAATCTTGATAGTTCTATCTTCACCACCTGAAACAACCCTGCTATAGGGAAGGACGGCGAGAGCGCGGACACCCCCAGCATGTCCTTTAAAAGTAAAGAGACATTTAGGCATAGGGAAGGAGAAACAGGAGGAAGCAGAGGAGGAACTCGACCCACCTCTCTCGGAGAAGGGAGTCGCAAAGAGAACGCGGATTCTAGCAATTTCCAGAGAGTCTATGGAGTTACTAATTATTTGTAGTAAAACTTTTTCAAAGCGATAATGTTCTATTTCCATGCGCTCTGCGATTTCTCGCTTTATTTCCTCTTCTTCCCTCTCTCTTCGCTTTTTCTCTAGCCGTATTTCTTTAGCCGATTTTAACTTGTCACTTTCAAAATCTTTGAGTAGTGATTCCAATAGTTTAATCAATTGAGCATCATTGGGCCTACGCTTGTTGAGTGGATAGTCTCTTTGTAGAACGTTTAAAACATCGTAACAAGTTGACAATAAATTTTCATCATCCTCTTTCGAAGCTTGAGCTAATGCTTTATTTAAAGCATCTTGAGCTATAATTTTATTGTTATCTGGAAAAAATAATTTCTCAATGGTTTTGTTAAACGATCCAATGGCGATTTTTGCTGCTTCATAAAAACTGTACATAAAAACCTCACTAGTTTGGTTGTGGCGACCTCCTTTGCCAAAAATTTTAGAGTCGTTATGGGGTGATTAATGCTTGTGGTGATGCTAAAGCATGTCGTCAAGATCAGCTACTTAAAAAACATCTTCCTTCGCTACATATGTTGATCTATCAGAAACTAAATAATTCTTTTCATTGTACGATAAACAGATCCATCATTACGTTTTCCAACTAAAACAACTGTAATAAGATCTTTCTCTGAATCGTAAATGTAAATAATTCTATACTCCCCCACATCAGCTCTCACATAGGGAGAATAGCCTGTCAACGGACGTACGTCATGAGGCATAGGATCATTTTGCAAACTTAAAATATATTTTTTAACTTGCTCTTTATGTTTTGGCGGCAAGCTTTTAATAAACTTCACCGCCCTAGGCTTCAAACAAATTGTTGGCATTTTAGTCCACCTAAATGCACTCCTTTGTTCTTTCAATCATCGCTTAAAAGAAACTTTTTACTTTCTTTTGCGCTAAGCGATTTTTCCTTATTGGCCTCTGTGGCTAATTCACCCCAATATGCGTCTTCTAATCTGATGTATTGCTCATAAGGGAGCATAACAATAAAAGGACGTCCAGTTTTTTCAATAATAACAGGTTCTTTGTGGGCTTCGTCCATATAGGCGCCTGGACGCTTATTTAATTCTGTTGCTGTAATTCTCATAACGGATCCTCTTAAGCTTATAAATTAAATACTTTATTCGTATAATACGTATTATACGATAAATACGTAAATTATCAAGATCCGACTGGGCTATTTTAAGGCACTTATTTTCCCTTCCCCTTTCAAAATGCTGTTAGAACTTATAGTTACCTCAAGGATTTAGTTTTTTCTTTCGGCAAAATCACACCTAAAGAAATAATGAATTTTAAGGCGGCATCAACACTGATGCTTAATTCTTTAACATCTTTTTTGGGAACAAAGAGTAAATATCCGCCAGTGGGATTAGGAGTGGTTGGAACAAAAACAGTAACCAGTTCTTCGCCAACTACTTCATTAATCTCCGGCATACCATAACCGGTTAGAAAAGCCATTGTCCAGGTTTCCTTACGTGGATATTCGATCATGACAACCTTGCGAAACGACTGACCACTTGGTTTAAACATGGTGCTTAAAATTTGCTGAACACTAGCATAAATCGAACGTACCAAAGGAATTCTAGCAAGTAAAGCTTCACCCAAACCAACTAAATATTTGCCAATAAAATTAGTCACCAACATTCCAGTGAAAAAGACAAGGAGCAAAACAATAAGAAGTCCTAATCCCGGGATACGAAAGCCTATGAGCGTTTCAGGACGATAAGCTGTCGGCACAAGCGTCATAACATGATCAAATTTTTCGATCAAATAAGTTATCAAAGTTACAGTCACCCAAAGCGGCGCTAAAACTAAGCATCCAGCAATGAGATAATTTTTTATCCTATTCTTTTTCATGATTGGCATCTTAATTTTTTGCATTTTTATCACTCCTTACGACTTTTTCTGTCATTTTTGTTTCAGTTGTTTTAATAGATTCTTTTGTATTTTCTTTTTCCGGTTTTTTAGAAGTATCTTTATCTGTGGATTCAGCTTTAACTGGCGTAGACTGTGGCTTCTTGGCATCTTTTGAGTAATCGGTTTTATACCAACCGCTACCTTTCAACTTAAAATTAAGTGGCGTTATCAATTTTTGCAAACCTTTTTTGCCACATTTTGGACAAGTTTTTAGTGGGGAATCGCTTACCTTCTGCAACTCCTCAAATTGATGTCCACAAAATTTACAACGATATTCGAAAATTGGCACAATTATTACCTTTAGAAATACATATTTCTAGATTTTCGGTAGCCGCAGGCTTTAGCCTGCGTAAAAAAACAATTCAAACTTAAACGCAGGCTAAAGCCTGCGGCTACCAATCAAACTATACAATAAATCCTTTGAAAAACATGTCTACGCGTTTTCCTTACAAATCAACTAGTTAAAAAATAAAACTGGGATCCATCTCGATCAAGCGCTGGATGGCAAAACTATACCCCCGCAGCCTTCCGGAGTAAATCCGCCTTATCAGTTTTTTCCCAAGTAAAGTCTTCTTCTTCTCGACCAAAGTGACCGAAGGCGGCCGTATTTTGGTAAATAGGACGAAGTAGATCTAAGCTCTTGATAATTCCAGCTGGCGTTAAATCAAAATTTTCGGCAATTAATTTAACCAAAACACTGTTCGGCACTTTACCTGTTCCAAAAGTATTTACGCTTACTGAAACTGGCTCAGCAACACCAATAGCATAGGCAACTTGAATTTCGCACTTATCAGCTAGACCAGCAGCCACGATGTTTTTGGCCACATAGCGCATTGCATAGCACGCCGAACGGTCAACTTTGGATGGATCTTTTCCGGAGAAACCACCACCGCCGTGTCGCGCCATACCGCCGTAAGTATCAACGATAATTTTACGCCCAGTTAAACCGCAATCAGCAATTGGACCACCGCTTACAAATCTTCCAGTTGGATTTACATAAAACTTAGTGTTTTTGGTCAGCAAATGCTCTGGCATAACCGGTTTAATTATTTCTTCAATCACAGCCTCAACTAGATCCTTTTGATCAATATCGGGAGCATGCTGTGTGGAAACCACTATTGCTGAGGCTTCCACAGGCTTTCCGTCAGCATAACGCAAAGTCACTTGGCTTTTCGCATCGGGCCTGAGCCAAGGCAAAACTTTTTTATGCAATAATTCAGACTGACGTTGCATTAAACGATGTGCATATAAAATCGGCGCTGGCATCAAAACATCCGTTTCTGTGCAAGCATAACCAAACATTAGACCTTGATCGCCCGCTCCCTGCGCTTTTTCTTCACCTTCATCAACACCTTGCGCTATATCTGGGGATTGCTTAGTAATAGAAGATAAAACAGCACATGAACCAGCTTCAAAACCAATACTCGCATCAGTGTAGCCAATTTTACGGATTGTTTTTCTAGCAATCTCGTCAATATCAACCCACGCATTAGTTGTAACTTCACCTGCAATCTGTACCATACCTGACTTTACAATAGTCTCAATAGCTACACGAGCATGCGGATCTTGCGCTATAATCGCATCTAAGACGCCGTCAGAAATTTGGTCGGCAACCTTGTCAGGATGTCCTGGAGATACGGACTCAGATGTAAATAAAAAATCTTTTTGCATGATTTTCTCCTAAAATTAAAGTGGTTTTTTCGACTTTTCCCCAGGAATTTCCTGCACTAGTCTAGGCACCAAATAACCCGGCAACAATGACCGAAGTTTGCGCTGCAAAGCTCGCGCTTTATTTACGCTCACTGCAAAATATTCTGCACCTTCTACCTTGTCAAGTAAATGCAAATAGTAAGGCATAACACCAATTTCTGCTAACTTTTCGCTCAAATTTACTAAACTTTTAACAGAATCGTTCACACCACGTAATAAAACCGACTGACTCAATAAAACAATACCAGCCGCACGTAGCTTCTCTGCAGCCGCAGACACTCCCTCATCTATCTCATCAGCGTGGTTACAATGTATAACTAAAACCGGCTTAAAACGCGTTGAAATCAAAGCTGATATGAGTTCAGAGTTAACAAGGCTAGGATCGGCTATTGGCAAGCGAGTGTGAATGCGCAGGCGTTTTATATGAGAAATTTCAGCCAAATCAGCTAGCACTTTTGCTAAATATTCTGGCTTAACAAAAAGCGGATCACCACCGCTTAAAATCACTTCGCTGATATTTTTGTTTTCTCTTAAATAAGCATAAATTTTATTCAATTCAGGAAGAGAAAGCTGCTTTTTATCTTTCAAGAAATGTTTGCGGAAACAGTAAGGACAATAGCTAGCGCATTTATTTGTCAATAAAATCAAGACCCTACCGTAATATTTATGTAGCAGCCCGGGCAAAATCATGCTTTGGAGCTCTTTCAGAGGATCCTTAAGAAAATTTTGCGGATTTTTTTTGCATTTAACAACCATTTATCTATCTCATAGGGCTTATATCTATTGACTTTGGCATATATTTGCATACCATACGAGCGGGGTCAACCCAATTCACACTAACTTAATCGAGAAAAAAACATGGCAACAGTCACAACTAACGATTTCAAACCAGGCTTAAAAGTCATCATGGACAATGATCCTTGTAGCATCGTGGAGAACGAATTTGTCAAGCCCGGCAAAGGCCAAGCTTTTAACCGCGTTAAAATTCGTAACTTAAGAACTGGTCGCACCATTGAAAGAACCTTCAAATCTGGCGATGGCCTTGAAGCTGCTGACATTGTCGATTTAGATTTACAATACCTCTACAATGACGGCCAGGCGCTCCACTTTATGTCGCCAGAAAATTATGAACAGTATTCTTTCAATGTCGACAAAGCCGAAGACATTATTAAGTGGCTGAAAGGCGAAGACATGTGCGTTGGTACGCTTTGGAATGGCGTAATAATCTCTGTTGCTCCTCCCATTTTTGTTAATTTAAAAGTTACTGAAACAGAACCAGGAATTCGCGGTGATACAGTCACTGGTGGCAGCAAATCTGCCACAGTCGAGACTGGCGCTGTAATTCGCGTTCCGCTCTTTATTAACGAAAATGAAATAATCAAAATCGATACTCGCACCGGAGATTATGTCTCGCGTGTTAAAGAGTAATTCTTGGCAACCCTCAGCTAGCCTAGAAAACATTCAGCTACGAGCCAAAGTTTTAGCGAAAATTCGCTCTTTTTTTGCTACACGCAATGTTTTGGAGGTGGAAACACCGCTACTTGGCAAAACTTCTATTCCTGATCCTAACATACACAGCATCACCGCAAATTATTATCAACCAGGCAGTAAAAATCCCGAAACGCTCTATCTTCAAACCTCTCCAGAATTCGCCATGAAGCGCCTTTTAACCCAATTTGGTGTTTCTATCTATCAAATTTGTAAAGCCTTTCGCAGTGAAGAAGCTGGCAGATTGCACAATCCAGAATTTACAATGCTAGAGTGGTATAGAATTGGCTTTGATCATCATAAACTAATGGATGAAATGGATGATCTACTTAAAGAAATTTTGAACTGCCCCTCTGCTGAACGCTTAAGCTATAGAGCAGCATTTTCAAAATATTTAGGAATTAATCCACATAAAGCTTCACTAGAAGAATTGAAAAATTGTGCTATTTCACATGGCCTTAAAGCAAGCCCAGATTTACTCACAGATGTAAACCCTGACACTTGGTTAAATGCTCTGCTTTGCCATTTTATTGAGCCAAATTTAGGCAAAAATTCTCCTACTTTTATTTACGATTATCCAGCATCCCAAGCCGCTTTGGCACGAATTCAAGATGGCGTTGCCTCTCGTTTTGAGGTTTATATTGAAGGCATAGAAATTGCCAATGGATTTTATGAATTAAAAGATGCAAAAGAGCAGCGTCAACGCTTCGAAAATGATCTAAAAAAACGAGCCCAACTAGGCTTACCAACGCTTCCTATCGATGAAAATTTTCTATCCGCTTTAGAATTTGGTTTGCCAGATTGCGCTGGCGTAGCGCTTGGCGTGGATCGGTTGATTATGGTGGCTGCAAAAGTAAAATCGATTAATGAAGTGATGGCATTGTTGTAGGGGACAGGCATGCCTGTCCTTCTACATTCCAAACAGCGCATCGCGGAAAATCATGGCACTGCGTTCTAAATTTATAGAACCGTGCTCGCCGAGAGAAGTCATGCCGTGGCGCTTGAGGCTTTCAATTAGGCGTGGAATTTGCAATTCGTTGATACCAAAATCGCTTAAACGCGTTTTAATGCCTAGGCTTTCAAAGAACGTACGTGTTTTATTAATTGCTAAATCTATACATTCTTTTTCGTCGCTCGCATTAATCCCCCAGACTCTTCTTGCGTATTGTAAAAGCTTCTCACGCTTTGGTTCGCGTTCCAAATGCAATAAACTCGGCAAAATAATAGCTAACGATTCACCGTGGTCTATACCAAAAGCAGCTGTTAGTTCATGCCCCAAAAGATGTGTTGCCCAATCGGTTGGCACACCCATTTGGATTAAATCGTTTAAAGCCAAAGTAGCTGCCCACATAATGTTGGCACGGGAATCATAATCATCGGGTTTTTGAAATACTTTCGGAGCTTCTTCTATTAAAGTTAATAAAATCCCCTCAGCCATGCGATCTTGCAAAGGCGAATTTACGGGATAAGTTAAGTATTGCTCTGTCACGTGGACAAAAGCATCGACAATACCATTCGCCGTTTGTTTTGGCGGCAGAGAATAAGTTGTTTTTGGGTCTAAAATAGAAAATTTCGGATAAACCAAAGGATGCATAAAAGACAGTTTATCTTTTGTTTCTTTTTTGCTAATCACAGCTCCACAGTTCATTTCCGAACCTGCAGCAGGGATAGTTAAAACGCACCCAATAGGCAACGCTTTAGAAATACTCGCGCTACTAGTCACTATATCCCACGGCTCGCCTTTATATGGCGCAGCCGCAGCAATAAACTTAGTCCCATCAATAACAGATCCGCCACCCACAGCCAACAAAAAATCAATCTTTTGTTCACGCACAATGGCAACAGCACGCATTAAAGTTTCATAACTAGGATTTGGTTCAATACCCGAAAATTCCTGGATATCGTAGCCCTTCAGCACATTCATTACTTGATCGTAAACACCATTGGCTTTGATGCTTCCACCGCCATAGGTCATAAGTATTTTAGCTTTTTTGGGCAAAGCATCTTGGAGCGCTGCAATTTGTCCTTCACCAAAATAAATTTTAACTGGATTACAATACGTGAAATTTTTCATGCTTTCCTCTCTTGTCCCAGCCCTGCGCTAGCAGGAGGCTAGCTTGGACTGAAGGCTATCTTATCTCGCCCTTATCGTGGGCTCTCTTAACACTTTTCCCCAGCCCTGCGCTAGCAAGAAGCTAGCTTAGGCTGGGCTATTCTATTCCGCCCCTTAAGGGCTCTTGATTGTAGATACTTTTTTAACTTCTCGCCACCAAAAAAACGCCAATTATAATTAAACCAATGCCCGTTAAACGCAATACGCTAAGACTGTCACCAAAAATATAGTAAGCCGCTACAGCGTTTAAAACGAAGCCTAAACTCATTAGCGGATAAGCCTGACTGACTTCTACACGCGATAACAGGAACAGCCAAAATATCATGCTTACAACGTAGAAAACAATCCCCAATAAAATCCAAGGATTTACTGCAACCTGACCGAGAACTGGAAAAAAAGTTGACCAGGTAAGATCAAAAACACCAATACGATTCATCCCAGCTTTTAAAGCCAACTGCGCGGCTGTATTTAAAACAACAGCTCCCAAAACTACTAACATTAAGATTGGTGGCATGGTATTTTATCCCCTCCCGTTTTTAAAATATAACCCTTTGATTTATAAAGAAATACTGTAGACATGTTTAGGAGGGCGCACACACGGGTGCGCCCCTACACTCATTAATTCATCATTAGTCATTCACAATTTTCCCCAACATTTTTTCCAATTCGCTCCTCACCTCTTCTGGCGACCGACTTGCATCTATAATCCGAAAACGCCCAGGCTCTTTGCGTGCTCTAGCTAAATAACCTTCTCTAACACGCTGAAAAAATTCTATCTTTTCTACCTCAATCCTATCTAATTTACGTGTAGATTTTACCCTATCTAATCCTAAACTCGCATCCAAATCTAGCAAAATCGTATAATCTGGTCTAACCTCACCTTGCACCCAATTTTCTATAATTTCAATACGCTCCGCGCCCATACCACGCCCCGCGCCCTGGTAAGCGTAAGTCGCATCAGTAAAGCGATCGCATAAAACCCAAGTTCCCTTTTCTAAATTCGGCAAAATTAAATTTTCCAAATGCTGCGCCCGCGCCGCAAATGCCAAAAGAACTTCCGTTTTAGGACACATTTTTTCTGCATAATGATGGTTTAAAAGCACCTCGCGAATTTTTTCAGCAATTTCCGTACCACCAAACTCGCGCGTCAATAAATTCGGGATGTTTAGCGTTTTTAAATATTCCACCGCATGACGAATTACCGTGCTTTTACCGGCGCCTTCTACGCCTTCAAAAGTAATAAATAAACCGCGTTTATTTTTTTTGATATTTTCGTATTGCATTGTCTTGCTCTTCTAAGGTTTTAGAAAAATGGTGACTACCATCACCTTTGGAAACGTAATAAAGAACATCGCCCGGAGCTGGATGCAAAGCAGCTTCTATAGAATCTTTTCCCGGCATACAAATTGGCGTTGGCGGAAGACCGCGATGCATATAAGTATTGTATGGGGTATTTTTTAAAAGATCTTCATGCGTTAATTTATGATTTACTGAATAATCTTGAAACAGTCCATAAAAAACCGTTGGATCCATTCCTAATGGCATATTTTTAGCCAATCTTCTCACTAAAACACCAGCAATAACGGGGCGTTCTTTGGCTAACGCTGTTTCTTTTTCTATAATAGACGCTGCTATTAAAGCATCATAAGTACAATGAAATGGAATAGACAAATCACGCTTATCCCAAGCTTCTTGCACCCTTTTCTCCATCAATTCAAACGCCATATGCAATAACACTACATCTTTAATTCCCGTATGAAATAAATAAGTATCTGGGGCAAACCTTCCTTCTGGTCTATCGCCAGGATAGCCAATAGCCTGCATTATCGCATCATCGCTTAAATTGCTTATAGTGTGTGTTACGTATGTATTACTTTGTAGAGCCTTTAACATTTGCTGAAAAGTCCAGCCTTCCACAATAGTAAAAGTCTGCATATTAACTTCACCGCGAACCATTCTAGCCAAAATATCACCTGGTTTCATGCCAGGCGTAACTTCATATTGTCCGGCCTGCAGAAAACGCATATTGCCGTTTAGATGTCCTAAAATATAGAAATAATATGAGTTAGATATAATGCCTTGCTTAGCTAGGTGACGCGATAATTTATAACTCGACGTACCTTTAGTATAAACAAATTCCAACGCTGGCTTGCCTGGACTTAAAATCGGCGTATTTACAAATTGCCAAAAACTAAACAGCACATATATCAATAAACCCAACAGGATCGCGCCTATCCCCGTCCAGGTAAATTTTTTAGATGTTTCTAACATAAAATTTCATCCATTTGACTTACTTTTATACGTCGACAAGTTTAAACGAAATATGAGGAATTTACAGGAATATATTGTGGAGCGATCAATGATGGTTGTGTTGCTGAAGTGTTGGGTTCGCGCTACGCGCTTAACCCAACCTACCATAATTTTTGTCAAAGAAATGTAGGTTGGGTTAAGAATGAGCAAAGCGAATTCGAACCCAACATCATCATGCAAAACTTTTATTTCGCGCTTTCAGCGCTCAAAATCCTATATTCCACTCACCCAACCCTGCGCTCGCTAGTTCGCTTAGGCTGGGCTATCTTATTTAGACACCTGAGGAGTTACATGCAAAGATTGTAATTAGCTGCGCTCTGCATACGAACAATACTGCGTTTGCAAATCAACAAAAACGGCCTACCAGTTAATTCAAGTGAACAACTGGCAGGTCGGTTTTGTAATTTGCGTACTATTTACTAAGTTTGTTCGGTGGCGAAGGCGGCTATGTTGTATACGATGGCGGAGGACTCTTACCTGTGGGTATCTGAGCCACCTTTTCTGTCTCTTCTAAATTACCGGGTATTAGTATAGGCTGACTAGGTTTTTTAGATCCTGCTTCTATCAATGCAGGCTGATTACCTCCCAGTAACGATGAATATGTTGTGGTTGTAGGCAAGGCAGCCTTTGTAGGAGATGCCTGCTGGGTGGGCTCCTCTTTTGACAATCCCAAAGCTTGCTTCGCAGATGGACAAATGGTTTTCACTAGGTCAAACAAACTTTGTTTAGCTGAAACATCTTCGTCCTTCCAAATTTTTCTAAAATCATATCCTGTATTCCAAAACAAGAAACGAGGAGTATGAAATATTCTATTTATAATTCGTGCTTTTGTAGAACTTGTTTCTGGCACATTAGCTATAGCTATTGTAAGATCGCTAATTTGCAAATTCGGACCAACAATATTCATAAAGCTATTTTTTCTAATAAAACTATTAAATACCTCTGAATTATGTTGTGCTAATTGGCAAAATAGCTCTCTTCTCGTGTCTGCCGAAATACTTCTTAAATAATATTCTTTTTGCTCATCATTTTTTAAGTTTACAAAAGAAGAGCACGCTTCACTAGGCGTTAGGCTTGCTTCGACAGCTTTCGCAGCAACCTTAAAATCAGGATCGCGCTTAATAGACACAGTGAAGCCGAATAGTTTTTTAGTTTGACTGTAGTCAATGTCTACACTTGCTGTTTGCAACAACTGTGCCGGATTTTGAGAAACACGAAGTTGATCTCCTACTGCTTTTGCCCAATATTTTGCCGCCCCCAAAGATCCAACACTAGCAGCTCTTTGCCATTCTGTCACAAGCTGTTGACAATAACGAGAAGGCCAGTTTTTTACCTGCTCCAGACAAGGCGAAATAACAGAATTTTGAGCATGCATTTCTAGATTACTTGCTATCTGGTCATAAAATTTCTTAAAAGTTGTATAGATTTGAGCTTCCCATCCAGATTTTCCTATATCACTAATTAATTTCATACACTCAGTGTCAACCATATTTCTAAAACTTGGCATCCATGCTAAATAGGCCTGAGCTTGTCCCGGATACGTTACTAATACGCGTTCAATTAAACCATCCAAAAATTTATTTAGTTTATTTATTTGCTGATACAAAAATTTAGACTTCTTATCCTCAGATATTTGCCTTATCTGCGTAACGAGCAATTTAACATCTTCGTTAACTACACTTTCTTTAGTTGTGTCAGAAAATTGCCTAAAGGCTAACCCAATATTATCACTTAAATGGTCTATAGTTTTTTCCGCAGTAGCAACAGCCAATCCTAATTGCGCATAAAAATCTTTGCCAGCCTGCGACATAGAACTAGAAGTAAAAGCTTTTAAAAAGCTTTTACTATATGCTTTTTCTAGAAAGTCGTTATTAACATGATGCTTTTTTAATTGATTTAACAAAACTGTATAAGGTTCCACCGTTGGATCTACGTCTAACAATGACTTATACCCATCTATAAGCTTAATTTGCAGATCCGCCTTTGAATAAACACCTAATCTATTTAGCCAATAAAGGACTTCTTTGACATTCGTTGGAGGTTTATTTCTAATTTCCTCTAATTTGGATAAAACGACACCCAAGTCGCTCTGTAAAATGTTTGTCTGAAACCAAGCCAAATCGCTTTGTATGGCTCCCGCATACTTTACAAACTTAGAATTTGTCTGCTCAAGTTTTTCCTTAAGCCCGGTCAAGGCAATAACAGAAGGATCATTATTTTTCCCTTTTTGCATATTTTCAGCCGCTCCTCTCATACTATCGGGCAAGTGAGCATTAAAATCAGTTAGCAAACCGTCTTTTTTTAGCTGTTCCTCAAATCCAATTAAAACACCGCTAAGCAAAGGTGTAGATTTTACAACCGCAGCTGTACTCACGTCCGTTATTCTTGGTGCTGCACTGTAAGGTCGAACCCTATGTCCACGACGAGGAGTTCCAGAACTTCCAGGCGTACCCGGAGTTGGCGGTATAGCAAGAGATAGCGAAGGCGATGATGGCGGTGGAGTCGAAGGCTCGAAATTAGGTGCGGTTGCAGTAGCAGAAGTCGCAGTAGTTGTAGGAATTGGAATCGGCTTTGGAGCAGACCTTGAGGCAAGAACGGGGGTTTGAGTATTCATACAAATTACCTCACATTTCAACAACTTAAACCACTAAAGCAATCTTCCTAGGCTATCCTTTAGCAAGATTTAGCAATTCAAGTCAATTAATAACTTTTGCTAGAATCCTTAAGCAAATCTGTATGTTATAATTGTAGCACAAGACGAGGAATTTTGTATTAAAACAATCTGAAATTTTCAGAATGCAACTTCAAAACGTAAGTCATTGATTTATAAAGGAAACACGTAGACATGTTTCTGAGAGAATTACAAAAAATTCATCATCCATCATTCATCATTTTCTTAAACAACAAACTCACGTTCGTGCCGCCAAAACCGAAAGAATTAGAAAGGACATGATTGATGCGCATTGGACGCGCTTTATTGGGAACGAAATCAAGATCGCAACCTTCGTCAGGATCTTCAAGATTCATGGTTGGAGGAGCAATTTGATCGCGCAGAGCTAAAACAGAAAAGATCGCTTCCACAGAACCAGCCGCGCCAAGAAGATGACCTGTCATGGATTTAGTAGAACTTACAGCTAATTTATAGGCATGCTCGCCAAAAACTTTTTTGATAGCTTTAACTTCTACAATATCGCCCAATCCCGTAGAAGTGCCGTGTGCATTGATATAGTCGATTTCCTCTTTGGGCAACTCTGAATCGGCCAGGGCATTTTGCATCGCTAAAGCTGCGCCCTCGCCTTCTGGTTCAGGAGCTGTCATGTGATGAGCATCACTACTCATGCCAACGCCTATTAACTCAGCATAAATATGAGCACCGCGCTTTTTGGCATGTTCATACTCTTCTAGCATCACAACACCAGCACCTTCGCCAACGATAAAGCCATCGCGAGCTTTATCCCAAGGTCTACTCGCATGTTCCGGATCGTCGTTGCGCGTAGACAAAGCTCGAGCTGACGCAAATCCGCCAACGCCAAGCGTAGTCATAGACATTTCGCTGCCACCGGAAAGCATGGCATCTGCATCGCCATAAGCTATCATACGAGCTGCACAAGCTATGTTGTGCGCGCCTGTTCCGCAAGCCGTTACAACAGAAATATTGGGACCTTTGAGGCCGTGTTTAATAGAAACCATGCCAGCTGCCATGTTAATAATGGCATTGGGAATAAAAGTGGGCGAAATCCATTTTGCTCCCTTTTGTACACAAAGCTCATGATTTTTTTCAACAAGCGGAAGACCGCCCATGCCAGAACCAATAGCAACACCAATACGAGCCGCGTTTTCTGGAGTTACAGAAATTTTAGAATCGCTTATGGCTTGATGTGCAGCCGCAACAGCGTATTGCATAAACATATCAGCTTTGCGGCTTTCTTTGGGGTCTAAATAAGGAGTTGGATCAAAATTTTTGACAGAGGCGCAAATTTTAACAGGAAATTGCGATGTATCGAAAGCAGTAAGCGGACCAATACCGCTTTTACCTTCTAAAATCGCTTTCCACGTAGTATCTGTATCTAATCCTAACGGAGTCACCATACCGACTCCTGTTATAACTACACGCCGTTTTGTCACAACTCACCTCGGGGTAAATTACTCTTTATTGCTGCGAGCTCCAATGTACTCGATAGCCTGCTGAATAGTTGTAATCTTTTCAGCTTCTTCATCAGGAATTTCCATGCCGAATTCCTCTTCCAAAGCCATTACTAATTCAACAGTATCTAAAGAATCTGCACCAAGATCGTCAACAAAAGACGCATCGGTGGCAATTTCTTTTTCTGCTAAGCCTAATTGTTCTGCAACAATTTTCTTAACGCGTTCTTCGATAGAAGCAATGTTTTCTGCCATTTTACTATTCCCTCTTTAAGGTTGATAAAAAAATTTAGTTTTCACAGTTTATTCAAAAGTTCTAAAGATGCAAGTTGTTTATTACACACTTTTTAAGCTGTCATACCACCACTAATAACCAAAGTAGTTCCTGTTATGTAAGAAGCATCTTCCGAAGCCAGAAACGCCACGCCTTTGGCTATGTCGGATGGCGTTCCTGGACGCCCCATTGGCACTAGCTTCAAAATTTCTTCCTTTTGCTTATCGTTCAAACGATCGGTCATATCTGTTGCAATATAGCCTGGAGCTACGGCATTAACAGTAATAGAACGTGAAGCAACCTCTTTTGCCAAAGACTTTGTTAAAGCAATCACACCAGCTTTAGCTGCTGTATAATTAGCCTGACCAGGGTTACCAGTAATACCAACGATAGAAGCTATATTTATTATTCTACCAAAACGTTCTTTCATCATACTGCGAATAACAGCGCGCGATAAACGAAAAACGGAGGTTAGATTAGTAGCAATAACCTGATCCCATTCGGCATCAGACATACGCATAAGCAAATTGTCGCGCGTAATACCTGCATTATTTACTAAAATTTGTGGCATGGCACCAAAAGCAGTTTCGATTTCCTTTAAAGCCACATCGGTTGATTCTGTATTGCTTACATCTAAATAAAATCCCTGACCAACAAGATTTTGCGATTTAAAATGATCATTGACTTTAGCAATAAGATCTCGATTAATATCGCCTATAGCAATACGCGCACCGCGTCTAGCCAATTCTTCTGCTATTGCCAGGCCGATACCTCGACCAGCGCCTGTTACCAATGCAACTTTGCCATTAAGACTCATAAATCAATCTCCCATTTCATTATTGTAGGGAATAGGCATGCCTATTCCCTACGTCATTATATTTTGTTTCAAATTCCCTGTCGTTCCCAAAAACGCCGTTGTAATAGTTGGAGCAATACGCTTATTTAATCCCGTTAAAACCTTACCAGGTCCGCACTCTAAAATAGCTTCCACTCCCTCTTCGGCGAAATATTGTATTGTCTCGACCCAACGTACTGGATGAGATAATTGTCTAACTAAAGCGTCTTTGATTTTCTCTGGCTCAGCATAAACTAAAACATCAGCATTTTGCAATACCGGGATTTTCGGTGAACGTATTTCTACATTTTTGAGTAGCTCGGCCAACTTTTCTGCAGCTTTAAGCATTAAAGAGCAATGCGACGGCACACTAACAGCCAAAAGCTTAACTAATTTGGCTCCCGCTTTTTCCGCCAATTCTACAGCGCGTAAAGCAGCTTCTTTTTCGCCGGCTAAAACAGTTTGACCAATAGAATTATAGTTGGCGGGGGTTAAAATTTGACCTTGACTAGCTTCCTTACAAATCTCAGCTATTTTATCGTTATCTAAACCAACAACAGCAACCATAGCGCCCTTGCCTTCGGGTACGGCTTCTTGCATTAATCTTCCGCGTTCCGCCACTAATTTTATTGCCGAACTAAAATCTAGAGCTTCCGCACAAACTAAAGCTGTATATTCGCCTAAACTGTGACCTGCCAAAAAGCTTGGCATAGCTCCACCAGTCGTTTGCCAAGCACGCCAAACAGCATATCCCGCCGCTAATAAAGCTGGCTGAGCATTAGTTGTTTGATTGAGTTCTTCTTCCGGACCATTTTTTACTAGATTCCACAAATCAAAACCCAAAGCGCTGCTAGCCTCAGAGAAAGTTTCATTGATACAAGGGTAAGCTTCAGCCAATTCAGCTAACATGCCAACAGATTGCGAACCTTGCCCAGGAAATACAAATGCGATTTTTTTACTCATAGTGAGACATTATATATCTCACTTAGGTGATTGCGTCAATGTCGTTGATGGAGGAAGAAAATGCTTAAGCAAACTCGAAGGCAATTCTGCTAATGGATGACTAGCAAAGTCTGTATTCTCCACTGGCACCATCATTAAATTCACAGAACCTTTGGAATGAGTTATTGGCTTGCTAGACGAAGTTGGACAAGAAAACATCGAGGAAGAGGAGGTGGTCGTTACACTAGGCAGCAAGCAATTTGCTAAAGGTAGGGCGGGAGAAAAAATCTGTGGTTCAGAATGAACAGAATTCGTGACAACACTACTAACCCCGATGATTTGGACGCCTTTTACAACCTCAAAAACCTTCAATTCTGGACTGTATTTATGCACTGTAAGTCTTCCACCCTTTCCGACTAATCCACAATAAGAGCAATTATCGTCCTGCTTTAAATTATTTGCCGCGGAACTAATCAAACTTGTGATAAAATATTGTCCACCATTAACAAACGTGATTTGCTGGTTGTAAAACTTGTGACAATGACCATGTAATATTCTCACAATCCCGCATGACTTAGCTTCTACATACACTTCTGAACCATTGTTAAACCCAGGTCCTTTTACAGGACCTCGCGACTTGCTACCTACAATTTTAGACCCTAAAGCTTGATCCGACCATAAAGCATGATAACCGCCAGAAAAAGCTTGAGAGAAAACAAACATACCAACAGACCGTGTTACTAAATTACCTAAGAAAACCTTATCGTATGGCCAAGCTGGATTGCCATGCACTAACATAGTTCCGTCTTTTAAAAAGCCAGTTAAAGGAAGCTGCTGGAGAGCAACAGCAAAACGCCTCAAATAACCATTTTGTCGCATACCATCTATAACGTCTATATCCCATTGCGAAATACCCAATTGATGAAACCCTGCAAAAGATTGCGATAAACCAGAAGACATATACTTTAACAAAGATTCAGCTAAATAATCCTCATGATTACCAGCCAACAAAAATGCTTTGTCAGGATAAAGTGTGCGCAAAAGAGCAAAAAACATCAACGTTCCAATACCATACTTTCCCCGATCCACCATATCGCCTAAACCAATTATGCGTCGAAGCTCGCCCCTCGCATCAAAACCATGGTTTTGCAGCCAAAGAATGGCAGAATCTAAGTCTCCATGTAAATCTCCCAAAACCAATGTTTCTTCACCCTCAGGTAAAACTATAAAAGTTCTAGGCGTCGCTCCAGAAGGATCTTTACTATCAGGATTTCTCACCCATGTACAAGCTGATTTAAGATCCCCTTCGTAGTGCACTGTAAAGCCACTGGAAGTAGATGCTGCCCCAGAATTAGATGAACCTTTTTCCTTACAATTTTCAATAGCAGCAAAAACGTCTTTTAGTGTTTTTTGGTCATGAATAAAGCAAGTAAGTTTTGGTTCAAAGGCTTCTTCTAACTTACTTACCATAGCATCCGGCGTTTTGATTTCCTTAAACCCTTCTACCAATCGAGTCTTGAACGGTTCTGGCAAAGCGCTTTTTGCAATTTCCTTAGCAATATCTTCAAAATATTGTATTAAAAACCCAGGTGAGGAACTTGCAGGTGAAGAAGATGCGGACGAGGAAGATCCCGAAGAACTGGAAGATGCTCTAGGTGGACTTACAGATTCATCTGGACCATCAAAAAGTGACGGACCTGAAAATGAAGGTTGAGGTACAAAGGAGACGTTTGTTGTTTTTTTGGGAGGAGAAACACTCATAAGCATTCGCATCTAACTGAAACCATGGTTTCAAAGTATAACTCTTTGATAAATAACAAAATTCCATAGACATGTTTTTCATTCTCCCTGATTTTTCACACAAACAAGATTATAACATAACAAGCTTAAGAGAAACTGAGTTAAAAACTCACATACACTTGCAACAAGAAGGAGCATCGACAATGTGATTTTGAATAGGAAAATATTTTATATCGCCAATGCCAAATTGAATGTACACAGAATCTCTTTGATTGGCATTCGAATTATGTTCAGAAAAAATCAAACAAGCCGCTGAAGATCGTATAATATCTGTTAGCCCGACTAAGTTATTGCCTTGTATAAACACGGCTTGCAGTTGTTGGTTATTAGTGTCTTGCCACCATTGCTGCTTTTTATCCCCAAAAACTACAAAAATAGGTTTGCTTGCTCCTGTGGTCTTCGCAAAATCAAGAATCTGAACTACTTCAAAAGTACTCAAGTTAACATTATGCTGAACAATTATGGCACTATTTTCAGTGATTGATGTTTCATAAACAAATGGCATATTACATTGCTCCTATCTTTTGTGGTATTGGAGGCTGCTCTGCGCTAATCTCTTGAGGAACTGTTCTAAAGAAAGACGACCTGCTAATGAGCGTACTTGGCGTAGTCGCCGCTTTTATAACATCTTCTATCCAATTTATCCACTTTGTAGCAACAGCAGGATCTTTTATCTTCCTCTGCTTCATAACATTTACACATAACCCACGGAAATAATCGGGAGATAATTTAGCCAAACCAACTACATCTTTAAAAAATAAGTCCCTTTCTGGGTCGATTTGCAACTTACATAGCACTTTATTGTCAAAATACTTCGGGTCGTAAGTGCCGTAAATAGCACTATGTAACTTAGGAAATTTTTCCAACAACAATTGCTCTTCAAATTCATTCTGAAAAAAAGGATTAGGAGATACATAAATATCATCAATTTGTCTGCCGTTTTTACAACGGCCCAAAATATTAGTAGTTGCATCTTTCGGAGTAGAGTTTTCAAATGCCTTTTGCCAAAGACGAGCTAGATTTAAACATGTAAAAATAGAGCTCAACATGCTATTTTGAATTTGTGGCAAAACAATTTCACTGCGCCATTGAGGGGGCGGATTTTCTTTATCTTTATTGTTAGCAGTTAAAAATAGACAAGCATTTCCATTTTTGTATTCTAAGTTTTTGTAGTGCTCAACCAACTGCGGAATTATTTGCCCAAGCAAAGCACGAGCAAATTCCTTGTTCTCCGGCTGAGAACCAAATTCACGTATAGCACGGATAACTAAGTCCAAAGCATTACCAGTCTTAGAACCTACTTTCTGTACTTTTCCTTCTATAATATCATCTAGTAATTGCAAAAATTTTTTTCTTTCGCGAGTAAAAACTGCATAGCAAGAACCAAAATTATGTGGGCCAGGAGTTGTATCGTAAATAACTTTTGTGGATGTCGTATCAGAAACGGTAATTTTTGATGGAGATAAGGGCTCCATCATATTCCTAAGCTCATTTCTAGAATATATGATATGCGCACGTTTCACGCATTCTGGTATAGTATGTCCTTCAAGATCCGCATAGCCATCGGCAGATACAGCAACGCCCGCAACTACAACTTTTTGACCAGCAACAGGATCATATAAGGTTGCATAAACTGATAGTCTATCTAGCCAAGCTTTAATATCTTGATTCTTTGCGCATGGACATGCGTTCCTCAATTCACACTCAGCTCCTTCCCTATCAGTTTTTCCCAACCACGCTTGCAAATAATTACTCAACCTAAGTGCATTCACACTGCCTCTACTAAAACCAAATAAAGACAAGTCTACACCATTACTCGGCAACGTTGTTCTTTGCTTTAAATCGTGAATAAGCTGTGCCTTGAAATGCCCAAAAGCTTCTTTAGCAATATTTATTGCATCTTTACCTAGCCCACTTGGTCCAACTATTTGTAAAACCTTTTGACCTGAAGCATAGCAATGTCTGGTTCTTGCATCCAAAACGTTTGCAACACCAGTATCTAAACCGGTACCATTAAAATTAACTACATAGCGCAAGACTTCCGGTTCTGTTGGCTGTGGCGGCTGTTGTACGATACTTGCTGGCTGGGAAGTGATTGGCTGTGAACTAGCAAAAGAAATTGAAGCTACCAACTGCTGGGCGGCGGGTGTATCCCCGATTTTGGCACCAATAATCTGATATAATTTTTTATTTTTTTTATTCTTCTTGATAGGTAGCGACCGAAAAAGTCCCTGTACTTTTTCTTTTACAGGTGTCCCCGTCAAAGGTCCTAAAACAACCACGCTAAGCAATTTATTAAAAATCAATAGCCAAGGTAGGAAATATTTTTCTGGGCATTTTTTGCTTGTA
>Ga0265297_10004806_pt1 | contig 21485 bp, 23 predicted proteins | sample Munlanlwell13791_FD_192502 | JGI IMG/M metagenome (GOLD analysis project Ga0265297, IMG submission 192502) | Leachate microbial communities from a municipal landfill in Southern Ontario, Canada - Leachate well 137-91 | ecosystem: Engineered > Solid waste > Landfill > Unclassified | place... | reverse complement strand
ATGATCTCCGGGCTAGCCCCAAGCAGCTTAGTCGTTATGTTAACCACAGGAAAATCAACCTTCGGAAAAAGGTCGAGTGCAAGCCGCTGGTACGCGATTGTTCCGAACACAATCAGTGCCAGTCCGATCATGGTGATAAATACCGGTCGTTTAATCGCTATTTCAGGAAGACGCATGAAAACCCTCGTTCAGTGATTTTGTGTTTTTGCCGAGCAATCCAGTTGCCCGTTGCAACCGCAGAATGGCTATCTGTTGATCGTAGAGAGCATTTACATATTCACGTTCCGAAACGAAAAGCGCCTGCTGCGCATCAATGACCGCAAGGCTTGATATAAGACCTTCATTAAACAATGCTGCAATCGTCCTGAAATTTTCATTGGCATCGGTATATTGCTGTTTTGTCCGTTCGAGGACGGTCGTTTGTGTCTGAAGGACAATATATGCCTCAGTAACATCCTGTTCTATTGAACGCCGCAATTGCTCGGTTGCCAGCTCCGCCTGCCGGTATCGTGATCGGGCCTCGGACATTTCAGCGCGCATCAATCCCCCTTCGAACAACGAAATTTGAAGCCGCAATCCGGCATAATAATTCCTGCCGTCAAGTCCGGTCGCAGGATAAGAATCCGTATATTGAAAACCTCCGACAGCCGAAAGTTGAGGCCAGTGTCCACCTTTGACAATCGTAATAGCTTCTTTTGCCGCTGTCTGATTCAGCCGCGAACGTGCATACTCGTCGCGGCTTGCGAGTGCTGTTTGCTTCAGCTGTTCCAGCGTATTCCCGGGAAGCGGTTGCGGATCCGGTTCCGTGAAAACGGAATTCTCCGGAATCCGGGTAAGAAGACTAAGCCGCTGACGCGCAATCATAAACCGGTCTTCGGCAACAAGCAGCAAAACTTCCGACTGGCTCACAAGGGTCCGGGCACGCAAAAGATCAGAAGCAGTTGCCTTTGTTTTTCGCGTCGATGCAACGCGCTCGGTCACCTTTTTATACTGTTCCATACGGGACAGCGAATCCCTGCTCACGTCAACAAGCCGTTTTGACTTCAAGACCTCAAAATAAGCATTCCCGACGTTCAGGAGAACATCCTGTTGCGATGCCGAAAATTGTTTCTGCATCATCGTGGACTGTGTTTTAGCATACCGGTACGCTGCCATGGTTCTTCCGCCGGTAAAAAGCGGTTGATTAAGCTCGACAACAGCCTGCGTTTGCTCCCGCGGCTGAAAGATAAATGCCCCGCCTTCCGGAGGAAGCATCTCATTATAACGGGTAAAACCGCCTCGTGCAGTTACGCGCGGAAACAAGTATGTCAATGCCTGATCCACACGGCTTTTTGCCTGAAGAACATCTTCTTCTCCGATTTTGACGATTTCATTGGTCGTAAGTGCTGCGTGATATGCATCGTCAAGCGTAAACGGTTTTTCATTTGAAATTGCGGGAGAAACCAGCAGCAGCGGTATCAATATGCATAAAAGTCGAATAGGCATCGTTAAGCACTCCCTTTTTTCTTGCGCTCAGACGATACTGCCACGCCATAGAAGAATGTCTCGGTCACAAATCGTCCAAACTTCTCCACGGATAAATCAATTGGCTTGCCCGCAACGTACTCTGCAACCGGCCGAAAAATAAAACTTTGGATAATCATTCCCAAAAGCGAAGCAATAGCGGTTGGCAGATCGATTTTTTTGAGCTCTCCAGTTGCCATCCCTGTTTTAAAAATATCCAGCAGTTTTTCATAATGATGTCGGAAAAAGTTATCCGCAAGCCAGGTGCAATTTTTCTCGCTCATGGCAAGTTCGATGGAAATAATCCTTCGCAATTCCTCATTTGCTTCATGAAACCGAATTATCTGAGATACAAAATGCTGGATTTTTACTCTGGCAGAAACAGTATTTTTAAAAACCTCATCGTCCCATATTCTGTCCAGGGTCGCAAATGAGTATCTCAATACCGCATGATACATATCCGTCTTGTTTTTGAAATGATAATAAATCATGGCAGTATTAACTTTGGCAGCATCGGCGATCATGCGAATGGAAGTACCGCTGACTCCCTGCCTCGCAAAAATGCTCCGGGCAGCAACTAGAATATCGGTCCGTGTGCTTGAATTGTGCCGAGGGATCTTCGGTCGTCTGCCTACGTGGGCGGTTTGATGGGTGCGTACCGGTTTCATAATTAACTAATTGATTAATTAATTACTGCACTATAACGAAGGCCTCGTTTGTTGTCAAGAGATTTTAACGAAAAATTATTGTTTGTGAAGATCTTCGAATGAAGTCCTCTGGAGCATCTCGGTCAGGCGTGTCTGCACCCGGCACCAGAGCTTCGATGCGGGACACTGTTTTGAAAAACCGTAATGCTTTTTGTCAACCACGCACATATTGATCGCCAATTTTCCTTCAATTGCCTCGAGCACTTCAAGCACGGTGATATCCCGGGCATGCTTGGTAAGCGAGAATCCTCCCCTGACACCCCGATACGAGCGGACAATTTTAGCTTTGACGAGTTTTTGCAGAATTTTTGCGAGAAAACTTTTTGGAATCTTATATTCAAGGGCAATGTCGTTGATAAATCCGACGGTTTTGAACGGCAGACGGGATAAATACAAAACGCTCCGAACTCCGTAATCCCCTTCACGAGTGACATGCATGGGAAGTACTATAGCAGACCATGGCTTGTTGTCAAGAACGTTGAATATTTTTTGCAATTCGGAAATGCTGCTCTCTATGGTATACTTTAAATCGATATGGGCAATCCAAAAAAACCGCTTCCGGTAAAACTATTCCTGGGAATGCTTTCAACGGATCAGTTCCTTTTTGATACATGCTCAGCCGTTTTGCAAAACAGATACGGCCCTCTTGATTATGAAAGCACGCTCCTGCCGTGGAACCAGACAACCTACTACATCAGTGAAATGGGCTCCGGAATTCAACGAAAATTCATTTTCTTCGAGCGGCTCATTGATCCTGGCGATCTTCCTGGTATAAAATTATTTGCAAACAGCATTGAGCAAGAACATGCGGTACAAAAAGGGAATGAATTCCGGCGGAGGATTAATTTGGACCCCGGCTATGTAACCGAGGCAAAGGTTGTGCTCGCGACGACCAAGGATTTCAGCCATCGCATGTATATTGGATCCGGAATCTTTGCTGAAGTAACCTTGAGATTCAATGCACGTGAACACGTTTTTTCTCCGAATGAATATACGTATCCTGATTATCAAAGCGACGCCTACCGTTCGATCTTTCATCATGCAAGAGAACTGTTGCGAAATGGTCTCCAAAAAAGAAACCCAGCAAATAATTTTTGAAAAAACGGTCAGGAAGGTTTATTCGTTCGCTGGTTTCTGAGAGAAAAAATGTGATGCAAACTGGAATGTCTCGGGCGGAATAAATTCGTGAACCGTCAGGTGGATGCTGTCAAAGGGCTGTACATTTTTGCTCATAAAGCCGTACTTGAGATTTTGCCATGATTGAAATTCCTTCACTGCCTGTCGAAGCTGTTCATGAACTTTTTCTTCAATCGCTTCGAAGGTAACTTTTCCCTGTTTGAGCAGCAAACCTCCGATCGGGATATGCGGCTCTTTTTTTTGCATCATGAGTGTTTCCATAAGGTCGATATCCGTAATCGTTCCCTCTTCAACAAGAAGGTCGCCGATCGCCCGTGAATATGGCGAGAATGCCTGAAAAACATTTCCCTGATGAAAAAGCATGGTTCCGATATTATTTCCGGATTCAATCAAAAGTTCACCAGTCCGTCCTGACATTCCGATCAAAAAAACAATTTCATGCAGACAAAAACCCGTGGATTCGTTCTTCATGCTAAGTATTAAAGCATAAAAACATCATACTGTCAAACAGAGTAAAAAGAATAAATAAGAAAGGCTAAAAGTCATGCGGTTTGCAGGGCAGAACCTTGTTTATGTGTTACAAACAGTGGACAAAGGCAATACAGGCTTTGCTTGCAATAGTCTTCAAGCTCTCGTGCGCTGGGGACATATCCTTCCTTAAGAGCAGTGCAATACAGCATATATTTACCGGTAAGTAATGGGCAATGCATGATTTTCTCCTCCCTGTGTTATCTGGATGCATAAAAAACTGACGTGAGACGGGTTTCATCTCAAGGGAAAATGCTCGGCTAACCCGATTGATGAACCGCTTAGTGCGGATTTGGCGACGACCTTTAATTCTCTCATGCTGATCGGCTTGTTAATTACTTCATACACCCCATAACTAAGCGCCTTAAAATAAAGCTCGACATTCCCGTGTCCGGAGAGAAGGATAACCGGTATCAGAGGAGTTTTAGACCTTAAAGCAGAGATAAATTCCATCCCATCCATATAGGGCATCTTCAAATCGGTGATAACGAGATCAATTCGTGTTTCGTTGAAAACGGAAAGAGCAGCACGTCCGTCTGTTTTGGCAATAACATGATACCCGTCTTTTCTGAATGACTCGGCAACATAATTGAGAAAATCCATATCATCGTCTACAAAAAGTATGGTTTTGTCTTTTTTTTTCATGAGAGTAAAATGTGAAGGATTCGTGTTGCAAAGATTAAATATTTTAATGCAAAAAATATACCCGTTAATTATGTATTAAATCGCCAGAAAAAAAGAATGTTTAAGACAGAGGAAGTCAACAAAGAAAAGAAGAGTTCATTTTAATTGGTCTATTTAGAGACAAGGGGTTCAATATGAGAAAGTGAATGAAGAAAAATATGTGGTTTACGGCTGTTCGGTCATATATTCCTGAAAAAGCCATGTTGATAAATATCGTTCTCCGGTGTCAGGCAGAATAACAACAATCATTTTGCCTTCCGATTCCTTCCGGCGCGCCACCTCGAGCGCCGCCCACAATGCTGCACCAGAGGAAATTCCGACAAGAAGGCCTTCTTCACGGGCTGCCCGCTTTGCCATAGCACCTGCATCTTCATGGGTTACCTGAATGACTTCGTCAACAAACTGCATATCAAGAAGATCAGGAATAAATCCAGCGCCGATGCCTTGAATTTTGTGCGGACCGGGTTTTCCTCCGGAAAGCACCGGGGAGTCTTTTGGTTCAACTGCAATTGCCTTGAATTCAGGTTTTTTCTCCTTCAAGATGCGCGTAATGCCGGTAATTGTTCCACCGGTTCCTACTCCGGCCACCAGCATATCAACGATGCCATCAGTATCATTCCAAATTTCTAATGCAGTCGTTTTTTCATGAATCTCTACATTCGCTTTGTTTTTGAATTGCTGCGGAATAAATGAGTCCGGGTGTTGTTTGGAAAGTTCAAGTGCCTTGTCAATTGAACCTTGCATGCCTTTGGCACCTTCTGTTAAAACAACTTCTGCTCCGAAAATTCTGAGAAGCGCTCTCCGTTCAATGCTCATGGTATCAGGCATGGTAAGTATAAGCCGATAGCCTTTCACAGCACACACATAGGCCAGCGCAATGCCGGTATTTCCACTCGTCGGTTCAATAATTACGGTGTCTTTGTTAATACGACCGGCTTGTTCAGCAGCCTCGATCATGGCAAGGCCAACCCGGTCTTTGACACTCGCAAGCGGATTGCTCTTCTCCATTTTGGCAATGACGTCAGCCTTCAGACCTTTGGTCAATTTATTAATCCTGACCAAAGGGGTATTGCCGATAGTTTGGGTGATGTCGGAATAAATCTTCATAGTTAAAAGTTCAAATTACAAAATTCAAATCCCAACCAGTGTCATCCCTGGCTAATCTCTTTGCCACTGATCTACACGGATTTACACGAATAGTAACTAAATCACACATTCTTTTTTGCTTTTATCCGTGCCCATTTGTGTCCATCCGTGGTTAAAATTTCGCGTTTGCTATTTTATTTGAACTTTAAGTTTTGGTATTTGTCATTTAGCTACGTCATGATAACGGCGACATGGATCGTATGCGTTCTACAATCGGAGGCAGAATATCGATAACATAATTGATCTCTTCCTCGGTAGTATTCTCTCCAAGCGAAAATCGCAATGACCCCCGGCATGTGGCATGATCGATACCCATGGAAACAAGCACATGAGAGGGATCACCTGATCCCGATGAACAGGCAGATCCGGATGATAATGCAACACCTTTCATATCCAGATCCAGAATGAGCGATTCTGCTTCAATAAAGGGAAAGGAAACATTGAGTGTATTGGGAAGCCGATGCATGGAGTTTCCGTTCACCCTTACCTCAGGTATTTTTTTAAGGATTGTTCGCTCCAGCTTGTCTCTCAGGAACTTTATTTTTTTTGAAGACGCATCAAGAGTCCTCGAAGCAATTTCTGCTGCCTTTGCCAGACCACGAATGCCTGCAATGTTTTCCGTACCGGCTCGCCTGCCGAATTCCTGATGACCACCATAGATAAGCGGTTTAAGCTGTACTCCTTCGCGAATATAAAGTACGCCTACCCCTTTGGGTCCATGAATTTTATGTGCAGACAATGATAGCAAATCAACTCCCAGGCTATCAACCATATAAGGAAGCTTACAAAAACTCTGCACAGCATCCGTATGGAATAATATGCCTCGTGACTTAACTACTTTTGAAATTTCAGCAATAGGGTTAATGGTTCCTACTTCATTATTCGCATGCATGATTGAAACAAGAATGGTATCTTTTCTTAACTCCTTGGAAACTGCATCGGCACTGATTAATCCTGTTCCATCCGGTTTAACATACGCAACTTCAAAACCGATCTCCTCAAGATGCTTGCACGTATTTAAAACTGCATGATGTTCAATTTCCGATGTGATAATATGCTTTCCTTTGGACGAGTACATTCCGGCAACGCCCTGAAGAGCCATATTATCTGCTTCTGAGCCTGATCCAGTGAAGCAGATACATTCTTTACTCGATGCGCCCAAAACAGTAGCAATCGTTTGCCGCGATTCTTCAAGCGCCTTCTTTGATTCATGCGCCAAGGAATAAAGTGACGATGCATTGCCATATTTTTCCTTAAGATACGGCAGCATGGCATCAAGAACTTCGGGAATGAGCTGCGTCGTTGCGTTGTTATCCAGATAAACCTTCATCTATTTCTCCTTACGATTTCACTTAATAACTTGTTTTCATTATACCGTATGCAGTTTCCATTTTCCAGAAAAGATACTTATGTGAAAGTCACTCGTTAACAGGAAAAACGCGCCCTACTCCGGCTTTATTCGAAAACCTTCTTGAGCAGTTTTGTAACGCGTGCGGCCGGGTCTTTCCTGATTTTCTTTTCCTCTTCCCCCACCATTATAAAAAGACCGTCCAAGGCCTTGCTCGTAACGTAGTGATCAAGGTCCACGGTCTGTTCTTTCAACAGCGGGATCGCGCGTGCCTTGTCCATCAGCTCTTTGAATGAACGAGTGACGTCCGTTTCATGCATGGTCGAAGTAATCACCGGTTTAAATGCGGAGTAAATGCTGTCGAAGGTTTTGGATTTGAGATATTCGGTCGCCGCGGTATCATGCCCACGAAGAATTGTCTCCGCATCGCGGATTGTCATCTTCTTGATTGCAGCAACAATGATTCCTCGTGCCTTGGGAGCGGCTTTCTCTGCGGCACGGTTCATGCTCAGTTCGAACGCATCCACTTCTTCATGCAACCCTGCCTTTCTCAGCACTTCAGTGATTTTTTGAATTTTTTCAGGCACCAGAATCTTTATTAACGCATTTTCAAAATATCCATCACGCCGGGAAACGTTTTGCACTCCGTTTTTGATTCCTACTGAGAGCGCCTCTTTCAATCCTGCTATCATGGTTTTCGAATCAAGTTTTCCGTTCGTCTGATACTTATTGCTGCTCGTTAACTTGCGTGCTTTCTGCTCGAGTCCTTCGATAAGTCCTGCATATGCGAACGAGGCACAGAACAAATTTGCTGCAAGAATACCTGTCAGAATTTTTCTCATATCATTCCCTTGAGCATCCGCTTCCTTCCTGAAAATGAGGAATATGCTGTCACTGCAAAAAGTTCGATGAAGATGCACCAACTTGTCTTGATGATATACAGTGATTATTTATCCCTGGAAAAGTATCCTCATGATTTTTTCTGCATAGTTCTTCCCTGCCTGGTCATCTGTCACTATTTCAATATCCTCTGGCCGCGATATTCCGAGCCCAAGCTTTGAAGCCCAGGCTATCTGATCCTGTGCAAATATCTTTTTGCTCATAATATCTTTATTGCTCCCCAGTTCTTTCAAAATAGCAACCCCAACCGCATCAATAGCGATCCGGTCGGTACCTGCAAGAATAACGTCCGCCTGCTTAATTGGTCCATGGGACGGCCCTTTGTCAACGAAGGCATCAAGCCCATCAAGGAGAATAAGAGCCGGCTCATACGCAAGATTGATTTCCGCAATCATTTTTCTAATATTCATAAAAGACATATGAAGTTCGATCATATTCCACTTTCGTGTGATGCCAACTGAAAGCTTAAGTGACATGGAAAAAACGCCGCCACTGCCATGCGTTTTTAAGCAGCAGGTCGTCACGATGCATTTCGAATCTATAACAGGTTTAGCAACATCAAAACCGTTCAGCCACTGACTGTTTTTCGGAAATAGATGAATCCACTCAGCTTCAGTCAGATCGTCAAAATTGACAAGATCGACCCCATGCTTTTTGCATAAAGAGTAAATTCCTTTTTCAGCCATAACATCACCGATATCAGGAATTCCGCTCCGTTCACCGACGGTAATGCTCTTTGCTCCCATATTTTTTAAGTTTAAGAATAACTCGGATAAGGTATCGTTATGAGTAGAAGCCGGAAAAGGATCTGCTGAATTGAAATTCGGTTTCAGCAGCACATCCTTACCCTGGACAGGATTTATTTGAAGCAGGTCAAGAGCCCGCTTGATACCGGATGCACGGTACCTTGTTTTGATGAGCGAAATTCGTGCCTTGCCTCTTTTCTGAGGAGGAATAGGAAGTTTGATTTCATCTGAAGCCTCTCCCCTGGTTTCTGACAGAACCATAACAGCTCCTGATGCAATCGTAATAAGAAATTCTCGCCTATCCATGGGGATCCCGTGACCTATCCAGATCATACTCGAATAATTATCAGGGTGCAACCTTAGAAGCTTGAGGTTTATTGATGTTAAAGAAATTACCCTTCTACTGCTTTTAAAATTCCTTGAAGCAAGGCAATAGGTGTGGGAGGACAACCAGGAATGAAAACATCAACAGGGATGACAGAATCAATGCCGCCCAATGACGCATAACTTTTGCCGAAGATACCGCCGCAACGTCCACAATCTCCGACGGCGACAACGAGTTTTGGTGCTGGAGTGACATCATACGTTCTTTTGAGCGCTATTTCCATATTACGGGAAACAGGACCAGTAACCAGGAGCATATCTGCAAATCGAGGCGAGGCGGTAAAATGAATACCAAATCGCTCGCAATTGTAAATCGGATTGTTCATCGCATGAATCTCGAGCTCGCACCCATTGCATGAACCAGCATCAACTTGGCGAATCGTCAGGCTTTTCTGAAAACGACGCCTGATCGTCTCTTCAAGCTGTGACCCGATTTTTTCAATCTCAGGATCAGCAATTGGCGGAATCGGCTCAGTCACAATGCCGGTGCGGAATATTTGATGAAGAATGCGAAACATAAAGACTCCTAAAAAGAAAACCACAGAGGCACTAAGCTTGCTATATTGCAGTAGCTACGCTCTGTGGTTACATTTAATCATAAATCATTTCCCGAATACGATTGATTAAAACTCTTATTGCACACCGGGAAATCCGGAACAATATTTCCATGAATGCACTGTTCCAATCCGAGCCAGTTGATGCTCGATGGGTCTCGAACCATGCAGCGGTTTATCTCTCCTTGCGGGCCTGATTGGATCCAATATAGAATTTCTCCCCGCCATCCTTCAACTGCTGCAAAACCGATCTTATCCGGTTCGATCCGAGGAAGCGTTGTTGTTATTTTTCCAGAAGGCAACGTTTTTAGTATTTCCCGGATAATTCGTATGGATTCTTTGATTTCCTCTATCCTCACCCATGCGCGTGCCTGAACATCGCCTGCGGTATGCACAGGAACGTGTACCTTGATTTTGTCATAGGGCGGAAACGGATGCTGTACCCGGCAATCAAGCTGAATTCCGCTTGATCTCGCGATAAGACCTACCATACCGAGATCACGTGCTTTTTCTGTCGAAAGAATACCGGTAGTCCTGAGTCGGTCTTCAACAGATCCGTTTGCCTCATAGATAGCAACCAAACCTTCAAATTCTTTTTCCAGCCAATCCATTTCATTCAGTATTGTTTGCCAGCCTGCTTCATTGAGGTCAACCAAGGTCCCGCCAGGAATAACCCGATCCATTAAATAGCGGTGACCGAATAACTGCATATTCGTACGCAGCATTATTTCTTTTAAGCGCGAGCACTGATACAGGAAAAATGCAAAAGCCACATCGTTGCAAATGGCTCCCAGATCGCCCAAATGATTTGCAATGCGCTCTCGTTCGAGAAACAATGCACGAAGCCATTGCGCCCGTTTCGGAATCCGGCAACCGGTCATCGATTCAACCGCTTGGACATAGGTAAGACAATGGCCTACGGTCGTGTCACCGGACACTCTGCCGGCCAGGCGTGCTGCTTCTTCCCAGGAAAGTGCTTCAAAACGTTTTTCAATCCCTTTGTGCACATATCCGAGTTTCGCTTCAAGATTAATAACATCTTCACCCATTGCCTGAAACCGGAAATGACCGGGTTCGATAATGCCTGCATGAACCGGTCCAACCGGAACCTCATACACCCCTTCCCCGGTTACCGTAATCCATCGATAATCGCCTTCAACACGAGGCAGCGGTTTGGATGCATCAAATGATTTTCGAAGCGGCCATGCATCCTTCGGCCAATCTTCATGTTTGATCCATGGCCGGGTATCGGGATGTCCGGTCGGGATAACACCCATAAGACTTGCTATTTGGCGCTCAAATCGATACGCAGCAGCAAATTTTTTTGTAAGACTGGGGAAAGAAAGGTCGTTCACCGGAGCGAACGTTTTAATAATAAGATACTCGGAATCCTTGCGGTAGCACGCATAAACGCCGAATCCCCTCTCAAATGGTGTTTCATCAGTTGCCCATTCAGCAGCAAGAACAGCTCCCGCTTTTTTTAATTGACGTCCTGCTTCTGCAAAGCTGCTTCGGGGAATAAGAACCGTGCTAACGGCAAAGGAATCTTCACCTGACTCCTGCACCCATTTTTCACCCAATGCAGTAACAAGTATGTTCGTAAGAGTACTCATTTTAAAAGCCCCACTGCAGTATGGAACCAGTCAGCAAGAAAAGGAGGCATATATATTCCGAGAATAAGGACCCCGATCATGTGCAACAATACCGGAAGATTTGCTGCCCGGATTTTTTGCTGATACTCCGGTGGTTCACCGGTTACCATGGGCTGCACTCGCCTGAATAACGCTGCAAAAGAAACTCCTAAACCGAGAAGAAGAAACGGAGCCATAAGTGGTGCATCCTTAATCGTGGCAGTCAGGATCAGAAACTCACTCGTAAACACGCCGAATGGTGGCATGCCCACAATTGCCATGACACCCAAAGCCATTCCCCACCCAACCAGCGGATTACCTTTAATAAGACCTTTGATCTTATCCATATCCTGGGACCAATGCATTTGAGCAGCATGCCCGACGGTAAAGAATATCGCTGACTTGGTTAAGCTGTGCATGAGCATATGCAAAAGCGCTCCGAACGTGGCAACTGGGCCGCCCAGCCCGAATGCAAACGTCGCAATTCCCATATGTTCAATGGATGAGTAGGCAAACATCCGTTTAATGTCCTTTTGGCGCAGCAGAGAAAACGCGGCAACAATGATCGAAAGGATTCCGAATCCCATCATAATATTACCTGAATGATGTGTGCCGGTGGAACCGTCAACAAGGACTTTGCATCGGACAAGTGCATACAACGCGATGTTTAGAAGCAATCCCGAGAGAACCGCGGAAATCGGTGTTGGACCTTCGCTGTGTGCGTCCGGAAGCCAGTTGTGAATCGGAACCAAACCAACCTTGGTACCGTAGCCGACCATAAGGAACACAAATGCAAGCGAGAGAATCGTCGGTTCAAGCTGGTCGCTCACCTGGATCAGATTGGTCCAGTGAAGCGCCGCACCCCCGTCTCCTAAAACCTTTTCCGCAGCAAAATAAAGAAGCACCGTTCCAAACAAAGCAAGCGCAATTCCCACACCGCAGAGAATAAAATATTTCCACGCTGCTTCAATTGCAGATGGCGTGCGATATAAGGAAACAAGAAGCACAGTTGATAAAGTCGCCAGTTCCATGGCAATCCAGAGAATGCCGACATTATTTGTAAGCAAACAAAGAAGCATCGCAAAAATAAAAAGCTGGAACATGGCGTGATAAAAACGGATCCGGCGATGACCGATTTTACCGTGTTCCCGCTCTCGTCGCATATACCGTCTGCTGAAAATTGCAGTGGTCATGGATACGAATGCCGTCAACACGGTCAGATACACGCTGAACGCATCGATGAAAAAGAAATTGTTCCATGCAAGCATCGGCCCCTGCTGATACACCTGGATGGCGAGCAGAATGCTGGTAACAAACGTAGCAGTTGATCCCAGGATATTCATCTCCGGAGCAAATTTCCGGTCACCGATGAACGCCAGTGCCAGTGCTGCACCAAGTGGAACATATAAAAGAACCAGGAGAACCATAAATATACCGTCTTACTATGTCATTCCCTTGAAACTTGTCCCAGCATACATCAAGCAGGGAAAGGGAATCCAGCCATTAAATAATTGCCTAAAAATACTGGATACCCGCGTTCGCGTGTATGACAAAATTTATTAGACGCCATCATCAATCAATCTTCTTCCTTCAATCGAGCCATTTGATCCACATCAAGGCTATCAAATGTAGTACTGATATGGAAAAAGAAAATACCGAATATAAATGCTGCAATCAAAAGATCAAGTGCAACTCCCAATTCCACCACGAGCGGCATGCCGTAGGTTGCGCTTGTGGCTGCAAACAGGAGCCCATTTTCCATCGCAAGAAAACCTACAATCTGCGTCACGGCATGTTTTCGCGTGATCATCATAAGAAATCCAAGCAGAACCGTCGCGAGCGCAACGGCGAGCGTTGACCGCGTCATGAGCGTTGAAAGTTCTCTAATTGGCGCAGTAAGGTGATAAGAAAAAATTACGAGCGCAATTCCGATGAGCAGCGTGGTCGGGACATTCATGATCGTCTCGACTTCACGGTATATGTTCAGTTTCCGCATGAGAACAAGCAGAATATACGGGAGCAAAACAACCTTCATTGTGAGTGTCAGAACGGATGATATGTACAAATGATGCGCACCACTCGCAAAACCGACTATGCCGGTGCTTAATCCAAGTAAAAATCCTTGAACTGCAAACAACTGTAAAAGCCTGTTCATTCTGCGTTGTACGAGAAGTCCAAATGCGGTGAGAAGAACCATTGCAGCAAGAAGACTGTTTATTTGTGCAGCAAGTGCCGGATTCATGACCTCATCTCCTATTCCAGAATAAAGAACGACAGCATTCCGATGGTGGCAAAAAGAAACGCGCTTCCCAGGAATTCCGATATGCGGAATATTCGCATTTTTGCAAGCCCAACTTCAACGATCCCAAGACAGATTCCGACAATTCCCAGCTTTAATAAAAGTATCGGGAAAGCAGTGAGTACGAATATCGGGTCATCACTCAATGCAATTCCCCAGGGAAAAAACGACGCAATACCAAGCGCAACAAAAAGAAAGAGCTTCATCATCCCTGCCCATTCCAGAAGTGCAAGGTGTCTTCCGGAATATTCCAGAATCATCGCTTCATGGATCATGGTTAATTCCAGATGCGTTGCGGGATTATCCACCGGAATTCTTCCCGTTTCTGCCAATACAATGAGAACGAACGCAAGGAGCGCAAACACAAGCGATGGCCGAAGCAGCGCATAGCCCTGTGAAACCGTAAGCACCATCTGAGGGAGCGAGGTTGAGTGGCTTGCAAGAGATACTGCAAACACCGCCATCAGCATTGCTGGCTCCGCCAGAGAAGCGATAGTCATTTCACGGCTCGAGCCCATGCCTCCGAAAGCAGTTCCGATGTCCATGCCTGCAAGCGCAGTAAAAAATCGAGCAATAGCAAAAAGAGCAACCAGCGCAATAACGTCCGCAACCGCTTCCAAGGGCAATTCTGTGGAAATAAACGGTATCACGCAACCGGCAAGAATGGAAACACCAAAGACGAGATACGGAGTAAAACGGAATATCCAGGAAGCATGCTCTGCAAGCGTTACATCTTTGGAAAAAAGTTTTCTAATGTCGCGGTACGGCTGGAAAATACTGGGAGAGGTTCTTCCTTGAAGCCAGCATTTCACCATCTTGATCCAGCCGGCAAAAAGCGGTGCAGTAAAAAGAAGAACGACAATCTGAATGACTTCTATGATAATCGAATGAATGGTCATGAGTACCTTTTAGTAACCACGGATGAACATGGTAAAACATGCACAGATGAGATAACTATTTTTTTATCCGTGTAAATCCGTGTTGATCCGTGGTTAAATAGCATTTACACAAACAACAACAGCACGACAATCGTGACAAACGAATAAATCAGATAAATCTGTATCCGCCCTTGTTGCAATCGGCCGACTTTTCGGGACATCCAGAAACTTGCCGTTACTACCGGTTGATAGAGCCATCCCCAAATTCGGTCACGTACCCGCAGATGATAATGCAGCCGTTCAGGAAAGGCAGGATGAGCAATCGGCGGAAGCTGTCTAACCTGTTCCTTGATGCTGAATAGAAAACCAAAAATTCTTCTCAGAGGCATTGAAAATGACGTGGCTGTATACTGCATTCTGCTCGTAATCTTTTCAAATCCGCAATCCCAGAGTGGCGTTCGATGGATTGCTCCGGGTCGCGCATGTAAAAGAAGATACACTACCATAACAACCATGAGAATAACGAAAAAGACAATAGGAGCGGAATACGAAGCACGTTCATGCGCAATAGGAGTAAGCCACATCCATCCAAATCCTGAGGCAGATGCAGCAATGGCACCACCAACCAGTTCTTCTGCAATCGGGTCCATCCATTGAATCATGACCGTAGGCAAAACACCCAACGCAAGACACGTTACTGCAGCAAGAAACATTCCGGTTCTCATGGACAATCCCGCTTCATGAACATGTCCTCGGTGATGACTACGCTGATGTCCTAAAAAGGTAACACCAAACGCTTTCACAAAACAGGCAGCAGCAAGAGCACTAGTAAGCGCCAAGAGCGCCGCACCTAGAGGAATGAGCAAATTTAAAAGTGGGTTTGATAATCCGGGGGAAAAAAGAAACGCCTGGTACATGAGCCATTCTGACACAAATCCGTTAAATGGAGGGAGTGCAGAAATTGAGATGCAACCGATAAGAAAGAATACAGCTGTCCAGGGCATAAATCTGATCAGACCGCCCATTTCTTCCATGTTTCTTTCGTGCGTTGCATGCAGAACCGCTCCTGCCCCCATAAAGAGTAACCCCTTGAACATGGCATGGTTCAGAGTGTGATACAGCCCGGCAATCAATGCAAGGGCAGAAAGCAGCGGCATATCGAATGCAAAAAAGATCATGGCAAGCCCAATCCCAATCAGGATAATTCCGATATTTTCAACGGAATGATAGGCAAGCAAGCGTTTCAGGTCATGCTGCATCAAAGCATACAACACTCCCATGACAGCGGAGAGAAGGCCGAATATCAATACCAGTGCACCCCACCACCACGGAAAATCAACGATCAAATCAAACACAACCCGGATAATCCCATAGATGGCGGTTTTCAGCATGACTCCGCTCATCAAAGCAGAAACATTAGATGGTGCTACGGGATGAGCTTCAGGCAGCCAGACATGCAGTGGAAAAATACCCGCCTTAGCGCCAAACCCAAAGAAGGCAAGCAGAAATGCAAGCGTAGCCAGGCTCGGAGGAAGTTCTGCTTCCCGCATTGCATCAAACGTGTAACTTTCAAAACTGGAGAAACCTGTGGTAAGTCCTGCCATAACCCCAAAGGAGAGAAGAATTGCAATGGCGCCGATATGCGCAACAACAAGATAGAGAAATGCCGCTCTTCTATTTTCAATTTTTTCATCTTCAAAAAGCACGAGAAAATACGAAGCAGCTGCCATCATCTCCCATGATATAAGGAAAAACAGTGCATCATCAGCAAGAACAACCAGCAACATTCCGGCAAGAAAGAGAATATAAAACACCACGAGCCGAGTTATCGACCGGTGGCCGAGAAAACCTTTCACATAACCAAGGGAATAAACAGACACAAAAAAACCGAGCAGCCCGATAACTCCCACAAAAAAACCAGAGAGAATATCCAGCCGGAGATGAAATGGAAGATCAGGAAGACCAAGCAGAAGTATGACTGAGTAAGTTTCCTGGGAAACAACAACCCAGACGCCTGCAACAGTTGCCACGAGCGAAGCAACCGAAGCAATGGAAAAAGCGAATTGAATAAGAAGCCGCTGGTTTTTGTGAAAAAGAGGCACCAGGATCAACACACTGAAAAGAAAAATCAAGGAAGACAGGACAATATCAAGTGGTGAAAAAAACACGTTCATACCTTTCGGGTTACGACGAGAGGCGATCCTGAACCAATGCGAATCAGCCTTGTTCGATCACGACGTAGGTTTGCCTCCCTCAAGAGGCAGATACTCGGTTTTCTTCGGATACATACAGGACAGAGGCATCATGAGAATACGCTGCTTGAATGATGGGGAAAGAACCGAGAGAGTGCGGATTAAATTCTTTTTGACAGGATATAACGTGTAACAGTGTCCGTTAAACAAATACACAATGCCGGTGTTGCTATGACTTTCCGTTTCCATGTACCAACAATCCGTCCGTTAAAAGATCAGCGAATGCTCTCCTGTGCTGCAAGGTATAAAAAATATAACCTTTCGATTGCTTTGTCAAGGGAAAATTCAGCATTTGGCAATAAAACAATGGCTGCTCATTGCGGAGACGTCTCTTCCTGATTTCTGAAAATTTCAATTTTGAATAAACTGCGGCCGGCGCCCAGATAATAACCGTGCCGAAAACAGGGATAATCGTGGATACCACCATGTCTCCGATTTGTTTTATCAGTCGATCTTTTTGTTTTTCAGAAAATGGCAAATAATCACGTATCTTCTTTAGCATAATACGGACCGTCCATCAAAAGAAAAAAAACGGCAAAGACCATGAAAATAAAATTTAAAATCGATGAGAAAACATCTCCAAGGCCTTTGGTAATGGCGACAATAACGCCCTGACTTAACCGAGTAATAATTTCTCGAATTTTTTGGACCATATCTTCATAGGTCATATTGAACAGAGAAGCAATGGAATCCAAAATGCCCCGTACCCAGGGCAGTTCAATCACGTCCTGCAGAACAAAAGTTTTTCCGCCTTCTGCGCTACTTGCAAGGTTCTTGAATTCGATCGCAAGCAGAAAAGACAAGTAAATAACCGGTCCGACGATCACCGTTACAATAATAAAAAGCGTGATCAGGGATGCAACGGATTTCCAGCGCACATATCGCACAATAAATCGATACACAGGATATCGGCGACAGAAACGGCAAGAACACTTCATAGATAAGATACCCAAACAGCAAAACAAAAAAGCAGGATAATATAATTACGGTTTTATTCCGTTCTTCTTCTGGATGTTTGCATTGTCATTCATAATGAACTTTACTTCCCCTTAATCTGCATATATCGAGCAATCCCGTTCCGCGTAATTAAACCTCTTAAATTTCCATTTTGCATAATAACCAGTCTTCCTCGGTCTTCGCGGAGCATCTGCTCGATGGCTTTCATGACATCGGTTTCTTCGGAGATTTCACCACGTGAGTCATGGGGAATGAACACATCACCAACAGTCCTGGTATTCCAATTCGATTGCGAGACATTCTTAATTTCTTTCAATGTAACAATGCCGAGAAGCCGTCCGTTACTCATAACCGGAAAACCACCATATCCGTATCGCAAAAAATAGTCATTGACCGCAGTATCGATCAAGGTCCTTGAATCGATCGTTACAATATCTTTTACCATAATATCCCTGACTCTGACTTTGGAAAGTATCTCCTGAAGAGCTGACTGCTGATAACTCGCCTGGGCAGCCGTATACAAAAACCACCCGATCAGCATCAGCCACAACCCACCCGGCAGCCGCATAAAAATGGAAAATACCCCGTAAAAAATGAATATCAGCGCGAAAATCCTTCCAATATTTGCTGCCTGCTGTGTTGCATAAAATAAGTTTTTCTTTTTGCTCCATATCGCCGCTCGTAATACCCTTCCACCATCCATCGGGAATCCAGGAATCAGATTGAATAACCCAAGAATAAGATTGATTTGCGCAAGATACACAAAAAGCGCTTCAGTTCCTCCGGTAAAAAAGCCGGCCAAAAAAAAGAAAAAAACCGCCAGAAAGAAGCTCGACACAGGACCGGCTATTGCAATAAGAAATTCCGACCGCGGATGCGGCGGCTCTCCTCGCAATTGGGAAACACCACCGAAAATAAACAGGGTGATTCCTTCGATCGCGATGTTATATCTCATCGCTACAAGGGAATGAGCAATCTCGTGGAAGCCAACGGAAACAAACAGCAACAAGGCGGCCAATGCTCCCCGTGCCCAATAGGAGCCTATCGGGAGATCAGGCGCAGCCTGGGGAAAATAAAATGTGGAAAGCGACCAGGTAATAAGACCAAAAATAATAAACCAAGAAAAATGCACCCGTATCGGTATTCCAAATAAAGACCCTATTTTCCATGCCCCCTGCACGAGCGAACCGTTCATCACATCCTCCTGCTTGTACTGCAATAGTCAGCTTTTTGCGAATATTGTGCTAAGAATGAGTATAATGCAGTTTTGATTTTCTGGAGGAAGAGAAAAATGGAATTTTATGTATAACCGCCTGCATGTCTAACAGATGCATGGGTCATGGGATAATAGAATTTATCCGTGCTTATCAGTGGCTAAATCCGCTTAGGTAATTTTTTTAATACGAAGTATTTTCGCAACAAGGAACGCAATGCCCGCTGCGCCGCAGCTTAACATCGCACCCATTTTTGCTGCCGCTTGAAGCACCGGATCAGAAAATGCAACACTCGCCATAAAAAGAGCAACCGTAAATCCAAAGCCTGCAATAATACCTATGACCAAAAGCTCCTTTAAGCCGACTCCTTTGGGTAGATGAAAGCCAATTTTGTGGGCAAGTAGTCCAAATGAAAAGATACCGATACATTTCCCAATAAGAAGGCCCGCAAGCACAAGCCAGGTTGCCGTACCTACTTGTGAAAAAGCGACGCCCGCATTCGCGAGCCCGAAAATAAATAAACCAAAATCTACAATTTTCTTCCAGTGATGCTCAAATCGAGCCATAGTGGAATGGTCAGCAATGTCATCTTCAAAAACATGCTTTTTCTCATGCTTTGCATGCGGCAAAAATGGAATAATGATAACCAAGGCCAGTGCCGGATGAAGATGTGACAAATACAAACCAAACCAAGAGAGGCCGCCTCCCACAACGATATACGGCCAATACATTCTCAGGTTTTTAATGCGCATTGCATAGGCGGATGCAACTCCAGCAATTGCAAGAACCAGCCAGAGTGGTTGAACAGGTGTTAACGGATTAGGGTAAAAAATCGCAATGATGGCAAGCCCGATTCCGTCATCAACAACTGCTAAAAGAAGGAGGAACGCAATTGCAGGATGATTATTCCCAAAAACAAACCTCGCTACCAGCCATGCAAATGCAATGTCCGTTGCAGTAGGAATTCCCCATCCCCGATACAATTCAGAATTGCCGATCCAATGGTTCAAAAATAAATAAACCAATGCAGGGCCGATAACACCGCCGCAAGTAGCGATAAGCGGATTAATCGATTTTTTAACCGGATAAAGATCTCCGCCCGGAAGAAAACTTTGGGTAATTTCTACCGCAGCAATCCCGAAGAAAAACATCATAAAGATTTCATTTGCAAAAAAATGAAAATCAATCGGCCCAAGAATCGGCGTATGAATAAATCGGCTATAGCTCTCCTGCGCAAGATTTGCCCATAGCAAGGCAATAACCACGCCGCCAAGAAGCGGGATAGAGAATTCCCGGAGCATGTTGATGCGTTTTTTCACTGACTGAATCCTTTAAGACCCGGTGAAGTACTTATGGTAAAACTACTTTTTTTCATACACGGTAACGTATTGACCTGGCCCTGTTGCATTGCCGGTCACAAAATATTTTCCATCAGGGCTAACCGCAGCAGAGCTGAGACTGCAGTTAGTTTTAATTGTCTTAAGTGGTTTGGCGGTTTCTGCATCCCAAAAAATAACTTTACAGCCATCTCCAGCCACATAGGATGGAGTAAAGAACGGCCCTAAAAAGATTTTGCACTCTCCTGCTACAAAAATGGTGGTATTGGGAATAAACGACAAGGCACAAATCGTATCTGAATGAGCCCCTACAATGGGATTCAATACCTTGCCTGTTTTAGCATCCCATATCATGATCGCATTATCTCCACCACCTGACACAAGATATTTTCCATCCGGGCTATACGTAATGGTTTGAACACTCCTTGAGTGACCCTCCATTACTTTTAATTCACTGCCGGAAGCCGTTTCCCAGAGAACAACCTTATTGTTACTCGTACCGCCAGCCACTTGTGTGCCGTCCGGACTGAATGCAATCGTACGAACGTCTCCATAACGACTGGTCAATGTCTTTGACAATTCGTCATTCTTCACGTCCCAGAGCATGGCTTTTTCTTTTCCTCCGCCTGCTGCAGCAAGCAAGCTGCCATCGGGATTGAATGCTAAGGCCTCGACATCATCATACGCTTTAAATTTTTGACTAACCTTCCAGGTCGTTGTATCAAAAATGCATACTCTCTTCTTTCTATCTCCGGATGCAAGAAGCTTTCCGTCGCGACTGAATGCCAGCGCTGTAACGCGACTATTATTTTCTTCTACTGTAGTAGTGATCTGCCAGGTTGCCACATTATAAATCACAAGTTTTTTTTCAGATGTTCCGATTACCATTGTTTTTCCATCAGGACTGAACGCAATAGACAATACTTCTCCTGTATATCCGACAAGGGTTTTAACTTTTTCATAATTTACTGAGGCAGAAAATGCAGAAGAAATACTCAAGAAGAAAAACAGACTCAGCAACAAAACAATTTTTTTCATTTTTATTCCCTCCATACTTTTTCTAGATTGACCCCACCCTTACAAAATTACATGAAACTTTACATCATCGCAAGAAAAAAATACAGGTCAGGATTCCCGATCGCGACAAGAATGATCATAAAACCGTGAAACAAAAATTTAAAATTCTAAAGCCAATCTGTAATCATGATTCCAACACCAAATCGGTTGTTTGCATGGTTGTAATCAACGAGGCTCTCGCCATACCCATTGAAATACTGCAC
>Ga0265297_10004805_pt1 | contig 21491 bp, 15 predicted proteins | sample Munlanlwell13791_FD_192502 | JGI IMG/M metagenome (GOLD analysis project Ga0265297, IMG submission 192502) | Leachate microbial communities from a municipal landfill in Southern Ontario, Canada - Leachate well 137-91 | ecosystem: Engineered > Solid waste > Landfill > Unclassified | place... | reverse complement strand
TGTTGCTATCCACTATTTTGGTTTGTTTTGGGTTGTTGGGCATTTTTAGTTCCGGATATGCTAAGGGAGACTTGAACAATTTTTATAAGCAGATAGTGTTTTTTTTAGTCGGGATTTTACTTATGGTGTTTTTTAGCCTTTTTGATTATAGGTTGGTAAAAAATAATTCTTACCTTATTTTAATTTTATATGGAGTGTGTGTGCTTTCACTTTTAGGGTTACACTTTTTCGCTCCGATTATAAAGGGAACACATGGATGGTACAGGATTGGCGGGTTTAATTTTGACCCAATAGAGCCAACTAAAATTGTGCTTTTGTTTTTACTTGCAAAATATTTTTCTGGCAGGCATGTGGAAATGTATAAATTCAGGCACATTATTTTGTCTGGATTTTATGTCTTTTTGGCTGCTATTTTGATATTTATAAAACCAGATATGGGGGGGACGATGGTGATAGTTTTGATGTGGTTGGGCGTTTTACTGGTGTCAGGGATTAAGACGAAGCACTTAATAGTGATAATTTTATGTTTTTTGATTGTGGCAACATTAGGGTGGAATTTTGTGATGAAACCATATCAAAAAGATAGGATTCTGTCATTTATGTTTCCAGAATTAGACCCACTGGGTAGTTCCTGGAGCCAAGACCAGGCTAAAATTGCAATAGGGTCTGGTCAAATTTGGGGCCAGGGTTTGGCTCAGGGCTCGCAGGTGCAATATGGGTTTTTGCCCGAATCTCATACAGACTTTATTTTTTCGGTAATTGCACAAGAATGGGGGATTGTTGGAGTGATGGCCTTATTTTTTGTGTATGGGCTTTTGGTATGGGAAATTTTGAGCGTAGCAACAAAAACAAGAGATAACTTTTCAAAACTTTTTGCGGCAGGCTTTGCAGTAATTTTAATCTCCCAGTTTTTTATAAACATTGGGATGAATTTGTCTATGCTGCCGGTGGTGGGGATATATTTGCCGTTTATAAGCTATGGGGGCTCGGGCCTGATGTTTAATTTTATTGCCTTGGGAATTTTGCAAAGCCTTAAGACTCACAAATAAAAAACCCGCCCACGTCCCGACGTCGGCGGACTAAAAATATGCCATATAGAAAAGAACAATTTGATAATAATGAGTTTTATCATGTTATTCTGCGTGCGATAGATGACAACTTGATTTTTAAAGATATAAACGATTATTATCGTGGAATCTTTTCTATTTATGAGTTTAATAACGCTAACCCAGTAACAATTCAGAATAGACGTCGGGCACGAGAATCGTTTAAGAAAAAAAATAGACGCCCGACGTCCATCAACTTCGCGGAGTTTGTTGATGATAGGGATAGATTGGTTGATATTTTAGCGTTTTGTTTTATGCCAAATCATGTGCATTTGTTATTAAGGCAAATCAAGGATGACGGATTGTCTAAATTTATGGTTAAAGTGGGAGGCGGATATGGACGATATTTTAATCAGCGCTATCAGCGAAAAGGATATGTCTTTCAAAATAGATTTAAGTCTGTTCATGTAGAAGACGATAGGCAGTTGGAGGTGGTTGCTTCGTATATATTTACAAACCCTATTGCCCTAATTGAGCCGGGCTTTAAAGAGTTTGGGATAAGAAGCCATTCGGTTAGTGAGGTTGGTAAGTTTTTAGAAGAATATAAATGGTCAAGCTACCCCGATAGTATTGGCGTTAAAAATTTTTCTTCTGTAACACAAAGAGAGTTTTTGTTAGAAGTAATGAATGGAGAGGTAGACTTAAAAGATTTTGTAAAAAATTGGATAGAGCGTAAAAGAGATATCGCAATGTACACAGATTTATTCTTGGAATAAAAAAATAGACGCCCGACGTCCATCAACTTATTGGTCGAGGGACATTGACATTTTGACTGATAATAAAATATCAACGACTAAAGCCATTGACATTTTTTACAAAAGATAATAACATAGAAACATACGATAAAAAAGTGGCCATTTACTTCTCTAAATAAAACAAAAACCCTTGATCAGTGTTTTTTTATACACTAAAAAACTTGACAGCCGAAAAGCTGGTCAGGGGAAAAGATGCCCTACACAAAAGGGTATTTTGTGTTTTAATGCGTTGTAATTTTTTCTATTAAAAAGTTTAAAAGTATTTAATAGCTAAGCTAAATAACCATGGCAGAGACCGCAAAAAAGGTAAAAAACTTTTCAAAGTCAAAACTTTCTTTTCCTACTCCGCATTTGTTAACAATGCAACAGGATACATGGAAAGATCTTTGGGATGTAAGGATTAAAGAGCTTTTTGAAGAAATTTCGCCAATCCGCGATTACACTGGCAAAGAGCTTGAACTCTGGTTTGATGATTACTCTTTGGGTAACCCAAACTACAAAAATGGATTAGAAGCCAGAAAAGCCAATGATTCATTAGAGGCCCCTCTCAGGGCTAAGGTAAGGCTTGTAAATATTAAAACCAAAGAAGTAAAAGAGCAAGAGGTTTTCTTGGCCGATTTTCCGTTAATGACAGAAAGAGCAACCTTTGTGGTAAATGGAGTTGAAAGGGTTATTGTTTCACAGCTTATTAGGTCTCCCGGAGCCTTTTTTACCAACAGGGTGTGGAGAGGTAAGAACTATTTTGGCGCAAAAATTATTCCAAACAGAGGTGCTTGGCTTGAATTTGAAACAGAAGATTCGGGTTTTATTGGAGTTAAAATAAACAGAAAGAGAAAGGTGCCAGCCACAACATTGCTTATGGCTTTGGGTCTAGACACCATTGAAAAAGTTGAAAAGGCCTTTGAAGGGGTTGATACAGGCGAAACCAGATATATTAAAGAGACTTTAAGGAGGGATTCTTCAAAAGACCAGAAAGAGGCTCTGGTGGAAGTATATAGAAGGCTTAGGCCCGGAGATTTGGTTACCCCAGATGCTGCCCAAGACTTGATTTTTAATATGTTTTTTAATTTTGACAGATATGATTTGTCAAAAGTGGGCCGATGGAAAACTTGGCAGAGACTGCCACAGTTGGCTCCAAAAGAAAAGAATGATGACATTACAAAAGAAGAAAGAATTTTACAGCTGGAAGATATTATAGAAGTTATCAGAGAAATTATAAGGCTAAATAACGATCCAGACGCCAAGCCCGATCAGGTTGACCACTTGGGTAACAGAAGGGTTAGGACATTATCTGAGCTTATTCAAAATAGACTTAGGGTTGGTTTGATGAGAATGGAAAGGATTATAAAAGACAAAATGTCTACATTGGAGCAAGATACAATCACTCCTTTGCAGTTGATAAACCCAAGGCCATTGATGGCAGTTATTAAAGAGTTTTATACTTCTTCGCAGTTTTCACAGTTTATGGATAACGAAAATCCATTAGCTGAATTGGAGCACAAAAGAAGACTTACAACCACAGGACCGGGCGGACTTACAAGAGAAAGAGCCGGGTTCGAGGTTAGAGACGTACAACCATCGCACTATGGTAGAATTTGTCCTATTGAAACACCAGAAGGTCCAAACGTGGGCTTGGTGGGACATTTGGCAACATTTGCCAGGGTAAACCCTTATGGCTTTATTGAAGCCCCATATTTTAAAGTAAAAAACGGTAAAGTTTTAGAAGAAGTTGAATATTTATCAGCTCAGGAAGAAGAAAGGCATAATATTGTGCCCGCTTCTGTGCCATTGAACGACGCAGGAAAAATTTTGCCAGAAGTTGATCCAGATAAAGTGGAAGCCCGTGTAAAAGGTGAGCCAGAAGAGGTTGAAATTAAAGATTTAGATTATTGCGATGTTTCTTCAAAGCAATTTATTTCTGTTGCAACTTCGCTTATTCCATTTTTGCAGAATGACGATGCTTCTAGGGCACTGATGGGCTCAAACATGCAGAGACAAGCAGTTCCATTGATTAAACCCGAGGCTCCTTGGGTGGGCACAGGAACAGAAAGAACGGTTGCCCACGACTCTGGCCAGGGTATTATTGCCACAGCTGATGGAGTTATAAAAGATGTTGATGCAAGGCATATTTTGGTGCAGTACGAAATAAAAGGCAAAAAAGTTGAAGAAGATTACGAATTGCAAACCTTTGTTAGAACAAACCAGTATTCATGCTTCCATCAAAAGCCAATTGTTGAAAAAGGCCAAAAGATTAAAAAAGGAGACGTTTTGGCAGACGGAGCAGCCATTGACCATGGCAGGCTGGCTTTGGGTCGCAATGTATTGCTATGCTTCTTGCCATTGAGAGGAGGAGGATTTGAAGACGCCATGACAATTTCAGAAAAATTGGCAAAGAACGACGAATTTACATCAATCCACATTGAAGATTTTACTTGCGATGTAAGAGAAACAAAATTGGGAGATGAAGTTACAACTTCGGACATTCCAAACGTTGGAGAAGAAAAACTTAAAGATTTGGACGAAGAAGGTATTATCAGGGTTGGTGCCGAGGTTGGCCCAAATGACATTTTGGTTGGAAAAATTTCACCAAAAGGAGAAGCCGAATTGACCCCAGAAGAAAGACTGCTGAGAGCAATTTTTGGCGACAAGGCCAAAGATGTCAAAGACACTTCTTTGAGAATGGAGCACGGAAAGAAAGGCAAGGTTATAAATGTAAAAATCTTTTCAAGAGATTTGGGCCACAAGTTAGAGCCAGGAGTTATAAAGAGAATTCAGGTTGAAGTGGCAGAGACAAGAAAAGCCAAGGTTGGAGATAAATTGGTGGGACGTCACGGAAACAAAGGAGTTGTTTCGCGAGTTTTACCAGAAGAAGAAATGCCATTTTTGGACGACGGCACACCAGTTGACTTGGTAATTTCGCCATTGTCTGTGCCATCCAGAATGAACCTGGGGCAAATTTTGGAAACCCACTTGGGTCTTGCAGCCCACAAGCAAAATTATTTGGCAATTACGCCAGCTTTGCTTGGAGCCTCTCAGGAAGACGTAAAAAGAGAATTAAGAGAGGCGGGTTTACCAGAATCAGGCCAAATGATTGTATATGATGGCAGAACAGGTTTGCCATTTCCAAGGCCAATTACAGTGGGATATATGTATGTGATGAAGCTTATCCACATGGTTGACGATAAAGTTCACGCCAGGTCAATTGGACCATATTCTTTGATTACCCAGCAACCATTGGGAGGAAAAGCTCAGTTTGGAGGTCAAAGGTTTGGAGAAATGGAAGTGTGGGCTTTGGAAGGCTATGGAGTTGCCCACACTCTACAAGAAATGTTGACTATTAAGTCTGACGACGTGCAAGGAAGAGCTGCCACTTATGAGGCAATTTTGAAGGGCGAGCCAATCCGCAACCCAAATATTCCAGCATCATTTAATTTGCTGGTAGCTGAATTAAAATCTCTTGGAATGGCAATTGAAGTAAAAGAAAGGCCACGAGAGCTCCGAGATTTTGATAAGATAGAAAACGAAGAACAAAAAGAAGAAAATACTAACTCTAAAAACTAAAACCCATGCGAGTTATAGATTTAGAATCAATAAGAATAAAGTTGGCTTCTCCCGAGGATGTTTTATCCTGGTCTCATGGAGAAATCACTAAGCCAGAAACTATAAATTATAGAACCCAAAAACCTGAAAAGGATGGACTTTTTGATGAAAGAATTTTTGGCCCAGAAAAGGATTATGAATGCGCTTGCGGAAAATATAAAAGAATAAGATACAAGGGTGTTGTCTGTGATAGATGCGGAGTTGAAGTAACAAAGTCTTCTGTTAGAAGAGAAAGAATGGGACATATCAAATTAAATGCCCCTGTTTCTCATATTTGGTATTTAAGGGGTGTGCCTAGCAGAATGGGTTTGGTTTTGGATAAAAGCTCACAACAGCTTGAAAAAGTCATTTATTTTTCCTCTTATATTATTACAAAAGTTGACTCAGTGGCTCGAGATCAAGTTATTGAAGCAATTGAGCAAGAATATAAATCAAAATCCAAAAAGGCAGAAACAGAAGCAGAAAAAAACGAATTAAGGTCAGCAAGAGAGCACGCAAAAGAAGAAGTTTTGGAAATCAAAGAGCTCAAGATTTTGAGTGAGGTGGCTTATCATACATTGTCAATGAAATATGGCGAAATGTTTGAAGCGGGAACCGGAGCCGAAACAGTAAGAGAAATTTTTGAGAGCATTGATTTGTCTCAAAAAGTAAAAGAAATCGAGCAGGAGGCAAAAGATGCCCCTCCGGCCACAAAGAAAAAGGTCTTAAGAAGATTAAAGCTTTTTCAAGGTATGGAAAAGTCGGGCGTAAGGCCAGAGTGGATGTTTATGACAGTGTTGCCAGTGTTGCCCCCAGATTTAAGGCCAATGGTGCAGTTAGACGGCGGAAGATATGCCAGCTCTGATTTGAACGACTTATACAGAAGAGTTATTAACAGAAACAACAGGTTGCAATATTTGTTGGAAATTTCGGCTCCAAGCGTGATTGTAAGAAACGAAAAGAGAATGTTGCAGGAAGCAGTTGACGCTTTGATCGATAATGAAATGAGAAAAGGTGTTACAACAACAGCTACCACAGGAGGCAAAAGATTGTTAAAATCCTTGGCCGCTATGCTTGCCGGAAAACAGGGAAGATTTAGGCAAAATTTGCTTGGAAAACGTGTGGATTATTCTGGAAGGTCGGTTATTACCGTTGGTCCAGAATTGCATTTTTCACAATGCGGATTGCCCAAAACTTTGGCTTTAGAAATCTTTAAGCCATTTGTAATAAAGAAAATTTTAGACAGAGAATTAGCCTTTAACATAAGGGGAGCAGCTAGACTTATTGATGAAAAAACTCCTGAGGTTTGGGCAATTTTGGAAGAAATTATCAAAGATAAATTGGTGCTTTTAAACCGTGCCCCAACTTTGCATAGGCTTGGAATTCAGGCATTCAGACCAATTTTAACCGAAGGCGAAACAATTAGATTGCATCCATTAGTTTGCGAATCATTTAATGCCGACTTTGACGGAGACCAAATGGCTGTATATTTGCCATTATCAGACGCGGCCCAAGCTGAAGCCAGGGAAATAATGCTTTCCACTTTGAACTTATTGAAGCCAACAACAGGTACTCCTGTTATGGGTCCATTTAGGGATATTACTTTGGGATGCTACTTTTTAACAAGATTAAATATCCATCAGGATACAAAGCAAATCAGAGCATATTCTTCAGATGCTGAGGCTAAAATGGCATATGAATATGGGGTTATAAAAGTTGACGACTTAATTAAAGTTCCTCATCCAAAATCCCAAACTCACGAACTTATTGAAACAACAGTTGGTAGGCTTATTTTAAATTCTGTTTTGCCAGATGACTATCCATATATAAACAAAGTTGTTGATAATAAAGGATTAAAACAGCTTGTAAGGGAAGTGGTTGAAAAATATTCAAACGAAATTGCGGTCACGATCATTGACTCAGTTAAAACTTTAGGATTTGAACATTGCACATTGTCTGGCATCAGCTGGGGTATGGACGATTTAGTTGTGCCAGCAGAAAAGCCAGGATTGATTGCAAAAGCAGAAGACGAAGTAAGGCAAATCAATACCCACTTTGAAAAGGGATTGTTGTCTGCTGATGAAAAAGTTTCCCAGAAAATTTTAGTTTGGCAAGAAGTTAAATCAAAAATTGAAGATTTGGTTAAAAAATCTTTGCCACAAGACGGACCAATTGTTTCTATTATTGGTTCTGGTTCCAGGGCAACTTGGGCTCAGCCAGTGCAAATGGCAGGTATGAAAGGTTTGGTGAACAACCCATCTGGAGATATTATTGAGTTGCCCATCAAGTCATCGTTTGCCGAAGGTTTCAATGTGTTGGAATATTTTATTTCCACTCACGGAGCCAGAAAAGGAACAGCCGACACAGCTTTAAGAACATCATCTGCTGGTTATTTAACCAGAAGATTGGTTGATGTGGCGCATGATGTGATTGTTACCGAAGAAGATTGCGGAGACAAGACAGGGTTTGTTGTTTATAGAAAAGACGCCGATGCAATTGAACAAGATTTTATATTTAAGATTGTTGGCAGAATAGTTGTTGAAAATGTTGAACACGACAAAAAAGTATTTGCCAAAAAAGGCGAGCTTTTGAACTGGCAGACAGCCAAAGCAATTGCAGATGAAAAGGGAATTGAAAGAGTTATTGTAAGGTCGCCATTAAGCTGTAAGTGCGCTCAGGGAGTGTGCCAAAAATGTTATGGTTGGGATCTTGGCAGAAACGCCCAGGTGAGATTGGGAGAGTCTGTCGGAGTTGTGGCAGCTCAGGCTATTGGAGAGCCAGGCACTCAGTTAACTTTGAGGACAAAGCACATCGGAGGTATAGCTGGAGCCACTGACATTACACAAGGTTTGCCAAGAATTGAGGAAATTTTTGAATCAAGAAATCCAAAAGGAGAAGCAATTCTGGCCTTAACAGATGGAAAAGTTATTGGTATTAACGAAGAAACAAGAGTGATATCAGTTCAGCCAACCGACAAAAAGGCTGCCAAAAAGGAAACCATAGAATATAAAATTCCAAGCAGAATTGGTATTATTGTTGAAAAAGGCCAAGAAGTGAAAGAAGGTCAGCCTTTGTGCGATGGAAGCTTAGATTTGAAAAAACTTTACAAAACCGCAGGAGTTGAGCTTACCCAAAGATATATTTTGCAAGAAGTGCAGAGGGTTTATGCTTCTCAGGGTGTGGATATCCACGACAAGCATATTGAAGTGATTATTCAGAAAATGTTTTCAAGGGTAAAAATCAGAGAAGAAGGGGATTCGGGTTGGATTAAGGGCGAAATTGTCGAGAGAACCGTGTTTACAGAAGAAGTAGACAGGCTTAAAAAGGCTAAGAAAGAGGTTCCGACAGGAGTACAAGTATTACTTGGAATTTCAGAAGTTTCTCTTAATTCTGAGTCATGGCTATCGTCTGCTTCGTTCCAACAGACTTCAAGAATTCTTATTAAAGCCAGCTTAGAAGGCAAAGAAGACAAGCTTCGTGGCTTAAAAGAAAATGTTATCATTGGAAAACTTATTCCAGTGGGCACAGGCTTTGAACCTAAAAAATAAAAATTCCTAGAAAGTAAAAACACCTCGCGAATGAGGTGTTTTTTACGTTGTTCTAAGATAAGATATTTGATATGATTAATTTAAATTATCAATAATAAAAAATGTTTCTAAAATATAATTTTTACATAATTAAGGCGTTGTTTTTAGTTTTTTTATTTTTAGCTCCTTGTGCCGTTGACGCAGCAACTTATTTTATTGATAACACACTGACAACAGGAAATAACGATGGCTCTACGTGGACAAATGCTTTTCATAGCATTTCTGACCTTATTAGTGTATTAAATAATAACGATAGCGATATAATATATATTAAAGCTACGGGAGTTCCATATAGAGAACCTTTAAATAGTTTTAAATTTCAAAACAAAACTATTTATGGCGATGCTGTTGGCGGAACGGGAACCGAAACTGCTCGTGGGTCCGCAAGAGCAGAATTTTGGGGTTCTATTGACTCAACAAGTTTTACTTGGGTTCAAGAAGGATCGTCAAATGTATATAGATCTGATGGGATTGATATAAGTGATTTGGGCACGGTTGTTGCTAATAGTCTTCGTGTAGTTGCTTGGTATTATGTCGATTCATCCACTATTACTAATATATTGGGCAACGGAGCATCTTGTCCTGCTACGATTACGACCTTAGCCTTAAATAAATTTTGCTACAACAATGCTACTAAACAGATTTGGATTAATATCGGAACAGATCCAAACGGAAAACATATAGAGATTGTAAAAAGAGACCATGTCATAGAACCATGGGTGGGTGAAAAAATATACGGCATAGTTGCAAAACATGGTAAATATGGCATTTTTAATACAGGATGTGATAATTGGATTATTGATGGCACGGAATTATTTTACAACGATATTGGAGCGAGCCCTGTGGCAGGACAACTTGATACCTCTTCTTACTTTAGAAGATCATCCATTCATAATAATTATTCAGGGGGTATTGTCATTAATGGAGCTAATCTTAGAGGTGTACACTTCCAAAATAATCTTATCTATAATAACGGTTCGTATGGAATATATATCCGTTCAGCAAACGAAACCGCCGATCCTAACGAAATGAATTATATAGAAAATAATACTATATATGGTAATACGGGATATGGAATATATCTTAGAAACAATAACGTAGGAGATATGGGATATCCTTATTTTTTTGTGACAGTAAAAAATAATATAGTATTTGGTAACACTACTGCTCAATTATATTTATACAACTCTACCGACGAAAATCTTACAGCCAGTAATAACGCTCCAGGAGCCACAAGTGCTTATGGCGGAATATGGTCAACGTACAAAGGAACAGGAAACGTAGAAACAGATCCCCTGATGGTCTCTCCTGTCACTGGAAATTTTAAATTACAATCTTCTTCTCCTGCAATAGATGCGGGAGTTGATGTTGGAATAACTTCTGATTATCTTGGCACAGTTGTTCCCCAAAATACAACTCCAGATATTGGAGCCTATGAATACGATTCAGCTGCTCCAGTCATATCTGGAGGATCTGATATTGGATTAACAAATGATAATACTCCTAGTTTTACCTTTACTACCAGTGAGGCAGGAACATTATCTTATTCTGGGGATTGTAGCTCGGCTATTACCTCGGCAACAATTGGAAGTAATACAATATCATTTAACTTATTATCGGATGGAACCTATTCAAATTGCAAAGTGATAGTAACCGATCCAGCTGGAAATGCGAGCAATCAACTGAGCGCATCTTCTTTTGTTGTCGATACTATTGCTCCAACTAACATTGGTATTTCCAGTATAGTAATAGATTCTCCAACTCAACTTACAATAACAGCAAACGTAGCGGTTGATTATGGTTCGGGATTGGCATTGGCTCCATATTGGTTTACCGAAACAACAGGTCATGCAGGATCATCATCTTCAACTGATTGGCAAGCATCAAATATATTTACAGATTCAGGCTTATCCTCAAACATTGGCTACGGTTACAAGGTAAAGGTAAGAGACTTGGCAGGAAATGTGTCTGAATACTCTTCAGAGGTCTTACAATCACCGGTGCCTACCGGAGGGGCAAGTGCATATACGCCAATAATAGAAGTTCCAGTTGCAGAAACGACAACTCAGCCTTTAATAGTTAAAGAGGAGTTGGAGGCTGCGGTTTTAACTGTAGACCAAATTAAAGCTAAGATATCAGAGATTCAACAGCAAATTTTATTAATATCAAGCCAGTCTTCAACAACTTCTCATATTTTTAATAAGAATCTCTATTTTGGTGATATTGATTTAGAAGTTAAATATCTCCAGCAATATTTAAATAGCCACGGATTTTTAGTGGCGATAACTGGTCCTGGCTCTTTTGGAAACGAAACCACTAAATTTGGATATGCCACAAAACAAGCTTTAAGCAAATTTCAAGAAGCTAATACAGATGCAATATTTAAATTTTCCCTTGTTAGTGGTATTGGAAATTTCGGACCAAAGACAAGAAAATTTATAAATGAGGGACAATAATATCATCGGATTTAAGTTATTAATGCAACACTTGGCATGTTTAGTTTCGTTTGTTAATGCTTCGCTTGGCGTAAGTTAGTAGAGACATTTTCTGGGCAATTGTTAAGGTTGTCCTCCCTTGGTCGGTCATGTCGACCTTGGTTTTTTTGTTTTTACATTTTTTCATTGATAATTCTGGGTTGCAGGCATCTTTGTTTCTTGACAATATATATTAAATATGATATAATTAAATTATATAGAGTTAAGTTGATTTTGACTTAATTCTCAGCAAATTGAAAACAATAGCCCCATTTTGAAGGAGATTATCCGTGTTTGACAAGCAATTGCAAAAGAAGCTGGACAGGGCGGCGCGTTATTTTTCTGGCCAGCTCAAAAACATTCGAATGCGCTACCGACATCAAATCGGCACATGGATTGCCGGTTGCGCCGACGAAAAGTGCGTATCGGTCTATATCTGGTTTGTGCACGACAGCGTGATCCACAAGAATCGCGATCACACAATATCAGATGGAAGACCGAGGCTGTCCAAGCTTAGGCTTTCAGAGATAAACCTGTTGGCCGAAATAGTTGGCACCGCCGCCAGCCCGGAGTTCGAAGTTGAATTTTGCGGATTTTCCGACGGCAAGGCTAAGTATCACCTTTATCCAACCGAATTCTTGGACAGAGCTCTAAATTGAGGCGGATTAAGTTCCGCAAAAAGACCAAAGGAAGATTTTCCGGAGGTCTTTTTTCTTGTGTAAAATCGGCTTGAAGTTTTTTAAACGAAAGTGGTACAATAAATAATCACAATAAGATGGCAAAAAAAGAACAAGAAGAATTAAAAAGCAATAAAAAGAAAAACGGCTCGGCAAAAGACAAGCCAAAAGATGTTATTTTGAGCAACTGGGCCAAGAAATGGATAAAAGCCATTTTCTTGTTTTTGCTGGCAATAATTTCGGTTTTATCATTTCCATATTTTAACAAGGCAGGCAAGGCAGGAGAATGGTTTTATATCTCTGCTAACTTTTTATTTGGCAAGGCCCTGTATTTTATCCCGATTTTATTGATAGTTGCTGGCATAATATTTTTAAAGACTAAAAAACGCGGAAAAAATTTGGCAATGTTGGTTGCCATCATAGTTTCGTTAACAGGAGTTTCAGGACTTTTGGCAGTAAAAGATTATAGCCTAATTAGTTGCAATTGGTTTTGCCAGGAAAATAATATAGGTTCAAGGCTGGCACAGCTTTTTAATGGGTTTTTTGGCAGTATTGTGGCAAATATTGTTTTTGGAGCTACAATATTGGTTGGTGGTTTAATCTTTTTGCAATTTGTGTGGCAGGAAATACAACAGGAAAAAGAAAAGAAAAAAGAAGATAAAAAAACGGCCATTCTTAGCAAAAAAGAAGAAGAAAATATTAAGATTAAGGGCGTTTTGCCAGATGTTTCTAAATTACAAGAAAAACCAAGGCCGTCTCTGTTTAAAAAAGAAAGCGCAGAAGAACCAGAAAAAGTTAAGCTTAATAAGCCCAGCACATCAAAATCAAAATCGGATTATGTTTTACCTCCATTGGATTTGCTTAGCAAAAATGAAACACCTCCGACTTCTGGCAACATAAAAGAGAATTCAATGATTATTAAAAATACGCTTGAAAATTTTGGCATTCCTGTGGAAATGGCCGAGGTTAGCGTAGGGCCTGCTGTTACTCAGTATGCATTTAAGCCCGCAGAAGGCGTAAAACTTTCTAAAATCACAACTCTATCAAACAATTTGGCTTTGGCCTTAGCGGCTCACCCAATTAGGATAGAAGCCCCAATTCCGGGTAAATCTTTGGTGGGCATTGAAGTGCCAAACAAAGTTAGATCTGTTGTTACTTTAAGAAATTTAATTTCTCAGGGAAATTATCAAAATTCAAATGCTCCACTGCTTATTGCCTTGGGTAGAAACGTGGCAGGGGCTCCTGTTTACACTGATATTGCCGATGGTCCGCATGTGTTGGTGGCCGGAGCAACAGGAACTGGAAAAACAATCTTTTTAAATAGCTTAATCTTGTCGCTACTTTATAAATATACCCCAGAGCAGTTAAGAATGATAATGGTTGACCCAAAACGCGTGGAATTTCAAAATTATAACGATATTCCACATTTGTTGTGTCCAGTGATATTTGACGCTGCTAAAACAATAAATGCTTTGCAGTGGCTTGTGCGTGAAATGGAAAGGAGGTTTGAGGTGTTTTCTGAGGTTTCATCGCGCAATATCGGCAGTTATAATGCCAACAAAACTGTTGTTGCTAACAACGCCCAAATGCCATATATTGTTTTTGTGGTTGATGAATTGGCGGACTTGATGGCTGCGAAGGGCAAAGAGTTGGAAGCTGGAATTGTAAGGCTGGCGCAAATGGCCAGAGCCACGGGCATACACCTAGTGCTTGCAACGCAAAGGCCTTCAGTTGAGGTTATCACTGGTTTAATTAAAGCTAATGTGCCAACCAGAATTACCTTTCAGGTTTCTTCTCAAATTGATTCGCGTACAGTTATTGATACCTCTGGAGCTGAAAAATTGCTTGGAATGGGAGATATGCTTTTTCTGTCATCAAAGTCTTCAAAATTAAGTCGAGTACAAGGTCCATATGTGTCTGAAAAAGAAGTTAAAAAAGTATCCGACTTTATTGCAGACCAGAAAAAAGCTTTTGAAGATCCGCAGTCTGCTATGTCTCAGAATTTGCAAGAAGCCTTGGAAGCTCCAGATCCTAAGGAAGCCAAAGAACAAGGAGAGTTTTTTGGCGATGACGACCCGTTGTTTGGCGAGGTAAAACAAATTGTTTTGGAAACCCAAAAAGCTTCGGCATCATTTTTGCAGAGGAAATTAAGAATTGGATATTCAAGGGCGGCCAGGCTTATTGATATGCTTGAAGAACAGGGAATTATTGGCCCCGCAGACGGAGCTAAGCCAAGAGAGGTATATGGCGACAGGGCAACCTCGGCAAGCGTTAAAATGATACCAGGAGGGGGGCTTGACGAGTCAGAAGACGGATCGGTCGAGCCAGAAGAAACAGAAGATGGCTGGAAGAAAATTTAGGAAATATTATTTATTTAAAAAATATGATAGGTGGTAAAAGAGTATCAGAAAAATTTGGCCTAACACTCATATTTTCAATTATGATTGTTTTGGCAATATTAATTTTTCTGTATCAATATTTTGCTTTAAAGGATATTGAAGTGGTCCAACCCTTAATAGCACCCGAATCCACTGGAGCGGATGTTGTATGTGCAATGGATACAAGGCAATGCCCGGATGGCAGTTTTGTTTCAAGAATTCCACCAAATTGTGAATTTTCCGCCTGTTTGGGACTTTCAGAAGGTTGGAAAGACTATAAAAACGAAGAATATGGATTTAGCCTGATATTTCCAGAAACTTGGAATGGATACACTATTGAAAAACAGACATGGGAGGGTCAACTGATTAGTAATACTGCCAAAAAATATACAGGAGTAAAAATAGTAATCAAAAACCCCCAGACTACAGCAAATCAGCCATGGCAAGATGTTCCAATTATGGTAATCAATAAAGAGGTTTGGAAACTCATAGAAGAAGAAAAGATTGCTGTGTCAGCTGCTCCAATTGGGCCAGCAAAAATAGGAGAAAATGAAAAATATATATTTGCCACACCGCCGAGATGGTACGGATTTAGCGATGCTATTGGCTCACAGGAAGCTATTGATATTGTAAAAACTTTTAAAGCCTTTTAAAAAAATAAAATAAATTTATGGCAAAAAAAGAAGTTAAAAAAGACGATAAGCAAAACAAAGCCTTGCAGTCAGCAGTAGATGAGATAAAAGAAAGATTTGGAGAGGGGGCCATTATGATGATGAAAGAAATTCAGGCTGTTAATGTGGATACGGTGCCAACGGGATCTATTGCCATGGATTTGGCTTTAGGTGTGGGGGGTATGCCACGTGGCAGAATTATTGAAATATATGGCGGGGAAAGTTCGGGTAAAACCACCTTGTCTTTGCATGTGATAGCTGAGGCCCAAAAGATGGGTGGCACTTGCGCCTTTGTTGATGCAGAGCACGCAATGGATCCAGATTATGCCCGCAGAATCGGGGTGAATACAGATGATTTGCTTATTTCTCAGCCAGATTCTGGCGAGCAAGCTTTGCAAATCGTTGAGACATTGGTAAAAACAGGTGACATTGATGTGATTGTGGTGGACTCTGTGGCAGCCTTGACCCCACAAAGAGAAATTGAGGGCGAAATCGGGGACCAGCATATTGGTTTGCAAGCCAGAATGATGTCGCAGGCAATGAGAAAGCTGACAGGCATTATGGCTAAGACAAAAACCATCGTGATATTTATAAACCAAACAAGGCAAAAAGTCGGTTTGGTGTTTGGCAACCCAGAAACCACACCAGGAGGCCTTGCGTTGAAGTTTTACGCCTCTGTGAGGGTAAATTTGACTAGGACAGCCCAAATAAAGGGCGGGGACGAAATCATAGGCAACAGGGTGAAAGCAAAAGTTGTTAAAAACAAAGTGGCAGCTCCATTTAAGACAGCAGAATTTGATATTTATTACAACGAAGGCATTTCAAAATCAGGCGATGCTTTGCGCACAGGTCTTAACTTTGGAATTGTAAAACAGGCAGGAGCATTTTTTAGTTTTGAGGGGGAAAAAATAGGCCAAGGAACAGAGGCTTCAAAAGCATGGTTTCGAGAACACCCCGATGCAATAGAAAAAATAAAACTAGCCGCAATTGCAAGGGGTGTAAAATCAGAATTAGAATAATCTTTAGAAGCCAAAAAATGAATTAGATTCAAGGCTTGGCGAGAAGGCTGTGCAAGACTTTGCACGCCGACGAGCCATAACGCAGAAATAATTCATTTTTTGGCTTCCCGAAGGGCAAGCGAATTAGGGCAATCTTCATCGTTGCTCGTCACTCGCAATGCGCAAAGGCATTAGGTTTACTTCTCGCGCCTTGAATTTTGCCCTAATTCGCGACGCTAAAAATATTCTAATTCTATTTTCCACCCCAGAGGCGGTGTAAAAAGCGAGGGAGAATAAAATATAAATTTAAAAAAATATCATGGCAGAAAATTTTAGAGAACAATCTGATCAGGAATCAAATGAATTCATTGAAACAAAAAGCGGGGTAGAAGTTTGGAAAGAAAGGCTGGAGGTTGCAAAAGAGGCAAGCACAGAAACTCAAAAAGAAATTGCCGATATTCAGGGGGCAAAATTTGAAACAAGCCTTTTAAGGCTTATGAATAGGACAGAAAACAATCCCGAGATAGTGAATAATTTAAACGAGTTTTTAGATGCACTTGATCACCAGTCGTTTTACGGAGATAATTCGCAGAACATTGGCAAGGGTAGGCAGGAAGACCTCGCCAAATTTTTAGGAGAAGCCGCAAAGGCTGCAAGATGGACGGTTGGCGGAGGAAACAGGCCATCCGATTTAAAAATAGACCTTAGTAAGTGGTCGCTTTAAACAAAAACCGCCCATTAGGGGCGGTTTTTTAAGTTTAGCGAGGTGTATATGGCATCAATCCCATTTGCCTTGCCCTTTTGATGGCTGTGGCAATCTTTTTCTGGTGATGTGAACACAAATTAGTTTTTTTTCTTGGTTTTATTTTATAAAATCCAGAAACATATTGCGAAAGCAATTCTGTGTTTTTATAATCAACCTCGTTGATGTTTTTTTGGCAAAAATAGCACATTTTGTTTTGGTCGGAGGATGAAAAAATATTTTAAAAAATATCTTTCTTGTTCCGCCCTGTTAATTGTTTAAAATGGTATGTCTTTTATATCAATCTCATCGGCAGCTCCATCTTCAAATGTTACCGGTCCAGATGACATTGGATAATCTTCTTGGATTATTGGAATCTCGTTTGAGTTATCTTGTTTTGGCTGGTCAGCTTGTGGCTCTGGTCTGTTAAATTTTGCAAATCCGGCGCTGTTGCCTCCGGAAAACCCTCCTCCTTGGCCTTTTGGTCCAAGTTGTAGGGCCTCTGCAACGATTTCTGTTCTGTATTGTTTAACACCTTGTTGGTTTTGCCAGCTATTTGTTTTGATTCTTCCCTCTATTAGCACTAATGAGCCTTTATTGAGGTATTGGCTTGCGATGTCGGCAAGTTTTCCAAAGGCCACAATATTGTGAAATTCGGCTTCCTGCTTTTTTTCGCCATTCACTGAATAGAAGCGATTGGTTGCTATTCCAAAGTTGGCAACCTGCTGGCCCGATGGCAAAGATTTTGTCTCGGGGTTTCTTGTAACATTTCCTAAAACGAAAACTTTATTGAGATTCATATTAGACTTTTTTAGTTTGTTATAGTCTTTGTATTATACTACTCTCCTAAAAGTTCTTCCAGTTTTTGTTCGATATCCTTTAATTCAACCTTCTTGTCATCAGCTTTTGGAGCTGGTTGTTCCTCGGCAGTTTTTTCAATTACAACCTCTTTGACTTCAGGTTTTTCTGCCTTTGGCTCTGCAATAAAGGCGTCAACATCTTTGTTTCTTGTGCGCCTCTGCTTTTTAGCTCGTTCGGGGTATTTGATGACTATCATGTGGCGCTTTACTTTTTTGTCTTTGGCCACGATATCTTTTAATTCAGCTAAGAACCCTGGTTCAAGCTGAAATTCTATTGAGCCTACAAATCCTGAAGCTGTTTTCTGGATTGGGTAGGCCAATGTTTTGGCAACTGGGTTTGCCTGCTTTGCAACTGTGCCCTCTTTTGATTGCACAAAAGTTTCAAGGCTTTTTGCAAATGCCTCTATTTCCTCTGAATTGGTTTCAGGAGAAATGATATACGCTAATTCGTATGTCTTCATTTGTTTTTGAATATGGAATCCTGGCTTTGTTTGGGCCAAGACGGCTATAAAGGATTTTAACCCTGTATTTCCTGTGGCGCTTGATAAATCAAATCGCGATTTGATTTATCTTCGCTATCCTCGGAAATGAATAGCCGCGTGGAAATCAATATTCTGTTAATATTTAATTGTCTAAATTATATCAGAAACTCCAAAAAAATCAAGTGGCTTTGTTCTTGCCCGCAATATATGTATGATGTATTATAAATCTATGGAAATAGACAAATCAATTTTTAAATCTTATGATATTCGCGGCGTTTGCCCTGACCAGTTAGGTGAGGCAACGGCATTTAATATTGGTAAGGCTTTTGTAAAGCTTACGGGGGCTAAAAAGGTGGCTGTGTGCAATGACGCGCGCGCCTCGGGCCCAGAGCTCTTATTAGCGCTTGCAAGGGGCATAATCTCAGAAGGCGGGCAATTAAGCTATTTGGGTCAGTTGCCCACAGAATGCCTTTATTTTGCCGTTGGCAATTATGATTTTTCTGCCGGCATTATGATTACTGCCAGCCATAATCCAAAAGAATATAATGGATTTAAAATGATAAAGAAAACTGATGGCAATATCGAAATGGTTAGAGGAGAGTCCTTGCGAGACATTGTAGGTAATGAAAATTATGCAGATGGCGAACCCTTAGAGCTTAATAAAAAAGATATTTTAAAGGATTATGCAAATCATATTTTAAGTTTTGTGGATTTGAGCCGAATCAACCCATTAAAGATTGTTGTTGACGCAAGCAACGGGGTTGCGGGCAAAATCATTTTAGAAATCAAAGATAAATTACCTGTCGAAATTATTTCACTAAATTTTGAACCAAATGGCGACTTTCCAAATCACAGTCCAAATCCTTTGGCACCGGGCTCGGCAAAGCAGATTTCAGACAGAGTAAAGGCAGAAGCAGAAGGGGTGGATTTTGGACTAATTTTTGATGGAGACGCCGATAGAGTGTTTTTGATTGATGAAAGGGGCCAGTTAGTGAGGGCTGATGTTGTTCTTCTTATCTTAGCCAGATATTTTTTAAGAAAAAATGTCGGGTCTGCAATTGCCTATAATGCAATTTGCTCAAGAGCGGTGCCTGAATTCATCAAAAAATGGGGAGGAAAGCCAATAAAGACAAAAGTGGGCTTTGTTAATGTGAGAGAAGGTCTTTTGCAAAATAATGGCATAATGGGAGGCGAGCTTTCTGGGCATTATTGCTTTAAAGATAATTTTTATATGGACTCGGGGATGATAGCAATGTTGATTTTAATGCAAGAAATATCGGCCGACGGCAGAAAGGTCTCAGAAATTACAGCGGAATTATCACCCTATGCCAAGGGAGCAGAGCTTAACTTTGAAGTTGCCGACAAAGATGCAGTTTTGGCAAAAATTAAAGAAAAATTTTCAGACGGCAAACAGGATTTTCTTGATGGTATCACCGTGGAGTATGAAGACTGGTGGTTTAATGTCAGGCCATCAAATACAGAGCCATTATTGAGGCTCACAATTGAGGCTGATACAGAGGCAATTTTAGAGCAAAAGCAAGAAGAATTAATCAAAGTAATAAAAAAATAGACGCCCGACGTCTATTTTTTTTTATTGTTTATCTTACAAAGAGATTGCAGAGGCAGTGGCCATCTTTTGCAATTTCGTCTTTGTGCCAAATGCAAGGACAGATTTTTTTTGCATCTTCTACTTTGTCGCCGGTAACTCTGCGACAAGGGCAATATTCTTCGCCGTGCTTTTCTTTATTTAAAAAAATGCCATTAGCTATTCCTGCAACAATTTTTTCATTAGGATTTAGATTAAATCCATTTTCTGTCGCGTGTTTTTTTGATTTTTCTATAAATTCTTGTTTTTCGTCCATTATTTTTCTAAGGCTGATTTGAGCCAGTTTTTAATTGTATTTTCCGGCACCATGCCCACAAAACCATCAACTGGTTTGCCGTTTTTAAACAAAAATACATTTGGTATACTATTTATGCCAAACTTTGTCGAAGTTTGAGGAAACTCGTCAACATTTACTTTTGCAAGGGTAATCTTATCTTTAAATTCCTCAGCGATTTTTTCTAAAATAGGTCCCAAAACTTGGCAAGGGCCGCACCATGAAGCATAAAAATCCACCAATACTGGCTTGTCGGATTTTTCAATCTCTTCTTGAAAGTTTTGATCTGTTAAATTTGTAATCATACTTTATCTTAACAAAAAAATATTTTAATGCAAAGGGGTGGGGGGGATTGACACGGCCGTAAAGCTTGATATAATAGACCTATACCCCAGGTATGGGTTAGTAACAAAATAATATTATGATAACAGAACAAAAGAAAAAAGCCTTGATTGCCATCAAAAAGGCAAACAGCTTAACAAATAAGATTATAGAAATGATAGAAGGTGGCGACTATTGCATAGACATTATGCAGCAGAATTTGGCTGCCATCGGCCTTTTGCGCTCCGCTCACGAGAGCCTGATGGAAAGCCACTTAAACGGGTGCTTTAAGTCTGCAATGCAGACAAATAATGCTAAAAAACAAGATCAGATGACTCAAGAGATATTAAAAGTGACTAAACTTTTTAATAAATAAATCGCTCGGAATATTGCTTTGCAAATTGACGGGATAATTTCGCCCAGCGGCGAAATTTCCCTCAGCGCTCAGCGATTTGCGCGCTACGCGCGACCGTGCCAAATCGCCTCCGCGATGCATTTGCAAAGCAATATTCCTCACTTAAATAACAACAATATAAAAATCATGGCAAAACATACTTATTATATCAAAGGAATGCATTGCGCTTCTTGCGAGCTGCTCATTGAAAAAGAGCTTCTTGATACAAAGGGCGTAAAATATGCCGATGCCAGTTTGTCAAAAGGGGAGCTTAATATTGAAGTGGAGCCCGGTCAAGAAAAGCCAAAAATAAAAGAATTAAACGAAAAATTTAAAGAATCAGGTTATTCTTTTTCTGAAACTCCGCTTGAGACCCATAAAAATGGCGTAATTCTCAAAACACTTGGCGCGGCCTGCCTGGCTATTGTTGTGTTTTTGTTTATCACAAATTCCGGGTTTACTTCTATTGTAAACATAACCTCCGACAGCTCTTTACTGGCGTTTTTAGTGTTTGGATTGGTGGCCGGGGTGTCCAGCTGCGCTGCCATGGTGGGGGGCCTGGTGCTTTCTTTGTCAAAGCAATGGAT
>Ga0265297_10004804_pt1 | contig 21504 bp, 19 predicted proteins | sample Munlanlwell13791_FD_192502 | JGI IMG/M metagenome (GOLD analysis project Ga0265297, IMG submission 192502) | Leachate microbial communities from a municipal landfill in Southern Ontario, Canada - Leachate well 137-91 | ecosystem: Engineered > Solid waste > Landfill > Unclassified | place... | reverse complement strand
TAGGTTTTGACACTTTGGGCCATGAGACAGTTACTATCAAAGGCCCAAGCAAAGCTGAAACTTTCTATCAGATTCCCGATAGTCGTGAGGGCTGGGTAGAATCCGTGAACAAATTGCTCAATTCATACTTCCGTGGTACAGCCCAAGTGTTCTTTGATTATTCAAGTATCAGGGCCGCCGGATTACCGATCAAGGGATTTGGTGGAGTAGCTTGTGGCCCAGAACCTCTGCGTGAGCTACATGAGCAGATACGAGCTTTGTTCGATAAGGCATTAGGTACACAGATCACCCGTACTATGATCGTGGACATCATGAACATGATCGGTAAATGTGTGGTTGCGGGGAATGTTCGACGGACAGCGGAAATGGCCCTGGAGCATGACTGCTACTGCACAGATTATCTCGATCTGAAGAATTACACACTCAACCCCGATAGAGCCGCTTTTGGGTGGGCATCAAACAACAGCGTAGTTGTACCCCTGGGTGCGGACTACTCTATACCAGCCGGACATACAATACTCAATGGTGAGCCAGGGTATCAGTGGCTCGAAAATGCAAGAGCCTACAGCCGAATGGTAGATGTTCCAGATCATAGAGATAAACGGGCAGCAGGAGTCAATCCTTGTGGAGAGCAGACCCTTGAATCAGGGGAACTTTGCTGCTTGGTTGAAACCTTCCCATTCAGACATGAATCTCTGGAAGATTACAAACGGACACTCAAGTTCGCTTACCTCTATGCAAAGACTGTAACTTTGGGCAAGACCCACTGGCCTGAAACTAATCGTATCACCCTGCGAAATAGACGCATAGGCTGCTCCATGTCAGGCATAGCTCAGTTCCTTGCTAAATGGGGCATCGAAACTTTTCGGCAGTGGTGTGACGAAGGCTACAAAACTGTACGGTACTATGATGATGTGTACAGTGAGTGGATGGCGATACCGAAGTCTATCAAAGTAACTTCGGTCAAACCTTCAGGTACAGTCAGCTTGCTGGCTGGGGCTACCCCAGGAATGCACTACCCTGAATCCCTATTCTACATCAGACGTATGCGAATAGACAACAAGAGTGCCCTTGTACCTCCTCTGACTGAGGCAGGATATAAGGTTGAGCCTTGTATCGGTCAAGAGGATTCAACCGTTGTAGTAGAGATACCGGTAGCCATAGATGATAACGTGTGGCCTCTTTCAAAAGTCAGTATGTGGGAGCAGCTTTCATTGGCAGCTTTCCTACAACGGTATTGGGCAGATAACCAGGTCTCTTGCACCATAACCTTCAAACCAGAAGAGGCCGACCAGATTATACCGGCACTGCATTACTTCCAGTATCAGTTAAAGGGAGTATCGTTCTTGCCTCGTGTGGACAAAGGAGCATTTCCACAGATGCCCTATGAAGCGATCACTGAGGAGCAGTACAAGAAAATATCTTCTAAACTGAAGCCCCTCAACTTGAACGGGATTAGAGAAGAGAAAGTCGAACCGGAAAGATTCTGCAATAATGACACCTGTGAAATCGGAGGAAAGTAATGGCTCTGATTATAGGAATAGCAGGCGACATCGGCTCTGGAAAAGATACCTTAGCTGTATTCATGCAAGAATATGCAAAGCAAAATAACATACCTTGCCATATACGAGGCATGGCCCATTCATTAAGAAGTGAAGTTGTTGATTTCTTGATGAAAGCTTTGCCACAAGATCATCCCGGAAGAGAAAGCCGAGAAGCATGTTTTGAATTACTCATCAACCGAGACACAAAAGAGCAATTCAGAGGTCTTATGCGTTGGTGGGGAACAGAGTATAGACGAATGCTGTTCCAGGACGACTATTGGATTGAACAGCATCGAGGCTGGGTGAAATGGGTAGAGCACTGTGAGAAGACTGATAAAGTCATCATCCTAGTGCCAGATGTGCGTTACCTCAATGAAGCTGAGTATATAACCACCTCTGGAGGAATAGTCATGGAAGTGTTCCGACCAGAGCTTATGGCTGATAAGAGTCATTCATCAGACACAGGCTTGGTCGATTACAAGTTTCATGGCACACTGCTCAATGACCAGGGTATTGAAGAACTACGATTAGCAGCCTGGAAACTATTCGTAGAATTGGTAGATTGGAAATGGGGAAATGCGTCAAGTAATACTACCCTTTAATGCTACTATCATACATAATGGAAAGTTGTTCGTGACCGAACTTGTTCCGGGTGATCTCATCACTGGTTATGATCTGAAACACAAGATGCTGAAGACTGTAACCCTACAAGAGATCACACCAGTTAAACAAATAACTAAGAAGGTGCTTATGCTACATAACCATCACAAAGCAGTGAGTTTTGTAGATGAGACCATAGGAGTCACAACAGCCGGAGAGAAAAGTTTAGCAGATAGACCAGTCAACTTTGTTGGATTCTGTAGACATAATACTAAGGTACTTACTCTCCGAAAAGTTCTAAATGTGGTAGAATACTCTGACATAATACCCGCATTCCTGCTCAAGTGGGAAGCAGTTGACTATATATGGTCAGAGGGGATTTTAGTTGGCAGTGCAGCTTAGTGAAAAAGAAATAGTAGGGAAGATCATAGACATCTTCATCGAAGACCCTGATGAAGGTGAAGCACTGGCCCGTGAATATGGTCTATGGGATACCCTATATGAGACCTTATTCCATCCTCTGCACTTGAAACTCTGCCGAGAGAATGTCAACCGCTTCATTGAATACTTATTTATTGACCCCGAAACTTACGCATATCTTGAGCAGCAACCTTTTCATGAAGAATGGCAAACGCTCATCTCAGAGAATAATCGTGTATTGATAGCTGCTCCCAGAGGACATGGAAAGACTATTCAGATTGTTGGCCGGGCTGTATGGGAGCTTGGTAGAAATCACGATCTGCGAATTAAGATCATCGGTTCTGGAGACGAAAAAGCCAAAGAAATCCTGGGTCTTATCAGAGATGTTATTACTAACTCTGATCGAGTCCATGAGGTTTTCCCTGACCTGATGATTGACGCTGCTCGTGGAGATACCAAAGAGAGTTTCTTTGTACAGAGAACCATTCCACAAAGAGACCCTTCTGTACAGGCATCTGGTGTACTATCTGCTGGTGCTGGTGGACGTGCAGACCTGTTGATATGTGATGACGTTGTTGACCTAAAAAACTCAGTCATCAATCCAGCAATGCGAGAACAGGTTATTAAGGCCATCAAAGAGACCTGGTTCTCTCTGGTATCCGCTTCCGGTAAGATTGTTTGGATTTGTACCCCATACCATGTAGCTGATGCCACTCACGACTTGAAGAATACATCATCTCTCTGGAAGGTATGGTGGATACCTGCCATAAGATACACACCTGTCTTAGACGAAGAAGGTGTACCTAAGAGAGATGAAGAAAACAACACTATCTCTATCAAACATGTTCTCTGGCCGAATAAATGGTCTGAAGAGAAGCTGGCTGATAAGAAAGAAGAAGTTGGAGATCGAGTATTTGCCAGGCAGTATCTACTCAATGCTATGTCTGACGAAGAACGTACCTTCCCCGAAGCTTCGCTAGAGAAATCATTTGACTATACTCGTAGAGAGATAGGAGAAGATATACCAGATGATTGGCCTACCTTTGGGGGAATAGACCTGGCATCGGCTTTAGGCAAGAAGAATGCGTATACCGTTATCTGGACACTTGCAAAACATCCTGTGACGGGAAAACTCCACTTGAAAGAGATGTGGAGAAAACGAGTGCCTTTCTCTAAAACATTAGAAGCTATTCGAGATCAATTTCAGAGACATCACTGGAGAATGGCTTTCTGTGAAAATAATGGATACCAGCAGGCAGTGATTGATGCTTTAGAAGAGACAGATCGAATTATACCTCTTCAGAGTTTCACTACTGGAGCAAACAAGGCTAATGAACTCATTGGTTTACCTGGTATGAATGTTGCTTTCGAGAAAGGTGTGTTCTCCATACCAGCCGCAAGATTTCCACTGGCTGCCGATGATCTGTCCGATTTAGGCATAGTTTTAACTGAATTACGTACTCACCCTGGAGGAGAGTTCTCTGATACTGTTATGGCTCTGTGGTTCGCTTATAGAGCAGCCGTAGAAAACTCTTCAGACTTTGAAGACGCTTATCTTGAAGCAATGAAAGCAGCGTAGACAGCCTATTAACCTGTCTCTTCTGCTATAATGGAGTCAACTATGGCAATTTTTGATTTTCAACAACTTACCCAGTTGAGAACTACCCCGTCTCCAGGGTGGGCTTCTAGCATTGGTGGGGCACTCAAGAAACTATTCACCCCAGAAGGTAGCCAGCCTGTTCCCAGTGGTGTGGCTGAACCTTCTATTACAGGATTCGTGGATAACCAGAGTCCCATTACCAGTCTGCCTAACTCATGGAAGGTCTACATGGACAGAAAGTCTGTCTATCAAGACCTTGAGACTATGGACAATGATGATGAGCTTGTATCCACTGCCTTAGACATTTTTGCCAATCATGCCTTCGATCATTTACCCGATGCTGAAATACGCATGAGATTTGTCTCTAAGAATGAGGCTGTACAAAAGGTATTGAATGACCTTGATCGCAGACTCAATCTTCGCCAAGATATATGGCAAATCGGTAGAGATGCCGGACTACAGGGGAACACTTTCCGAGAGGTTGTAGTTGACCAGAAGAAAATGCAAATCAGCCGATTCAAACAGACCATTGGGTATCAGATCAGTCCCAAGCAGAATGAGGTGGGAGACAAACTTCCAGGATGGCTTGCCCAGACTGATAGCGAGTTCTATACTGGTGGAGGCCGTGAACTCGAAGAGTGGCAGATCATTCCAATCATCTATGGGTCAAAGTCAGGTTTCTTTGCTAAGCCTCCATTAGCTTCAGCACGAAAAGGATACAAGAGACTGTCTCGCATGGAAGACGGTATGGCTGTGGCCCGTATGACCAGGGCATACGATAGACTGGCCCACCACATTCCTGTTAAACCGAATCAGTCCAAAGAAGAAATACTGACCACCATTCGACAGTACAAGGATAACATAGTTCGTAGAGGCGTTTCGGCCACTACTGAAGGTGATCTCACTCGATCAGCCAGTCCTTACGATGTGGATACAGATTTCTTCTTGCCAGAAGATGGTACTGGTAGAGGTAGGATAGAGGTACTTACCTCCACAAACAACCAGCTTGGCAATCTCAACGACTTGAACTATCACCGAGAAAAGTTGCTATCTCGTTTGAAAGTTCCAACGAGTTATCTACAGATTATGTCCACCCAGAAGACTCACTTGAAATCAGGTAGCAGTGGTGGAGGAGATGTAGAAAAAGAGTTTGCGAAAGAACTGAAGCAGTTACAGTCGATTGTTCGGGCCGCTATTCGTAGGCTTGCCGATATTGAACTCATGCTGCACAGTATTACTCCCAGCGAAGACCTGTATGACATCGAGCTTGTTAAAATAGAGACAAAGGACAGAGATGCCGATGCAAAGGTCATGCTCACTTACAGTCAGGCTGCTGCCTACTTCCTGGAAGTCTTTGGTGCATTGCCTCCTGACTTTGTGAGTGATCGCTTCATGCTGCTTGATAATGAGCAGAAAGAGATGATGGTCAAGTTCTTCGACAGTTACGGAGATCGAATCACTAAGGCTCGTGTCAAGAAGCTTGAAACAGATGCAAAACCGAAAGAAAGTGGTGCTTCCCCTGGCAGTGGTAACAATAATAAGTCAAAGGTAGCAGCCGCTATCGAGCAGTCCATGCTTAAACAACAGCAAGAAGAAGAGAAGGTAAGTATTGATGATGTTGTTGAGATCATGGTACAGGTAATGGAAGATGTACACTCTAGCATGGTCATAGATGGTGGGGCTGATGTACCTGACCTACCGGAAGACCTTGAAAGTAACATACGCCAGGGTTTGTTGAACATAACCCAATCGGAAACCTTTGTCCTCAAGGACTGATGCCCCCAAAAGCAAGGAAGGGTTGCAAGTCGCCGTGCAACCCTTCCTGCCCCCAGTAAAACTACCAGATTTATCCAATAACCTTGACAATTAACCAACTCTACGCTACAATCTCATTGTAAGTTAGACAATCAATCTTTTCCTGGAGGCATATTACATGAGAACCACAGATAAAATGTTGGGTAGAGTGACTTCCCAGGTTGTGCAAGAACATGATGCAGGTAGCATCTATGGAGGTACACTGATCGAAAGTAACGTAGGTCTCTACGATGCAATGAAAATGGGTGGACTGGACTTTGAAGTCACCAAAGCCCCTCTCTATACCAGAATACCTGGACAGAATCCTCCCAAGTTTGTAGCAGTCAATCCTGACGAAGAAATGGGTATCATCAGGACAGATACAAACCAGTTTCTCGGAACGTGCCGGAGCAGATACAACATCGTGCAGAACCTCGATGCTCTGCGCTGGGTAGAAAAAGTCATCGGTAAAGATGGAGCTTGTGTTACCTCAGCCGGTGCTCTTCATGGTGGCAAGTACATCTGGCTGTGCATCGACCTGGGAGGCTTTGATGTGCTTCCTGGAGATGAAGTACGAAAGCATATGCTCATCATGAACAGTCACAACGGCAAAACCAATGTGATTGTTCATATGCTACCCCATCGTATAAGTTGCCAGAATGTTCTGGATTTCAGCTTCGGAGCAGCGAATGATGCCAGCTTTGTGCCGTTCAAGATTAGGCATACTGGCAGCGCAATGCTCAGACTCGAAGAAGTTCAGCAAGTGCTGGCTTTTGCCCACGAGCAATTTGATGAAGTGCAGGAAGCCTTCAAAAACTTCCAGCAGATCAAAGTGAACCCTGACCAGAGCCGAGCAATCATTTATAACTCCCTGGGAGTTACCAAGAAGCAGCTTGAAAAGTGGAGCAAGGGTCAGGTAGACAAACAGCCTCAGTGGGTGAATCAAGCATCGGTCATAGAGGGCCTGATCGACAAAGGGCCTGGTACAGATATTCTCGGAGTCAAGGATTCTCTGTGGGGCACATTCAATGCGATCAACTCCTTCTATGAACATGTACGCACTATTCGAGGGGCACAGCGCAACCCGGATGTAGCCATAGAGAGCCGCTTGATGGGAGACTCCCACAAGAAAAAGCTCCGGGCCTTTAAGGTATGCAATGACTTCGCAGAAAGGCATCTGCGAAATTGACAACTGAATAGAGTACGAGGTGGTAAAAAAGACCTCTCCAGAGTCCTAAGCTCTGGGGAGGTCTTTTTCTTTTTTAGATAATTTTTCAAGAGAGACAGTCTCCAGGTTACTCAATCTGTTAAAGTCTATTGTAGTAACGCTTACGCATAAGGAGCGGCACATGGCAAAGTCTGCACTTGTTGCAAGAGCCATATTCGCTTCTCTAGTTCTTCAGGACGACCCTAGAGCTTTGCCGGTCTTGCAAAAGATCGCTAAGCGAAAGGATGTCAGTTCTAAGGAAGGTGAGAAGAAGTATGGTGATGTAACCTATGCTGATGAGACGAACAAAAAGTATCCGTTGGATACCAAGAAACACGTCAAAGCGGCATGGTCTTACATCAACATGCCCAAGAATGCTGGCAAGTACAGTAGTTCAGACTTGACTGCTATGAAGAAGCGTATCAAAGCCGCTGCCAAGAAAATCGGAATCGAAATCACAGAAGAGCAGGGCATCCTCGGAGATGATGTTCCTGTTACTCAGAGCCATTATCATGTTGATGGTTCACTCGAAGATTTCTCCTCGAAAGTCAGTTCAGCGTTCCGGTTGTGGAAGAGAACTCGTGACGATTCTTCAAGATGGTCATACATCCTGGGAATATTCACCGACTGCATTCTCTACTACACCTCCGATTGGGAATCGGACACCTATAAATATTATATGGTGGACTTCTCAGTCAACGGTGACACTGTTACCATCGACCCGGAGAGCATTGAAGAGTGTGGTGTCAAGATGGTGATAACCGCTCTGGGTGTTGATGATGACGATTCTGACCCTGCTGACGATGGTGCGGCAGAGCAGGCAGCAACCGGAGGAACGAGTATGGACAAAGAGCAGGAGAAGAGCAAAGTCCTGCAAGCCGGAGATGATGTCACGAACACGGATAAAACCGTTGCAAGTGACGCATTGAAATCCGGTGAAGCGGAGCACTCGGACGACAACCCAAACGTTGTCGAACCGAAGACTGCGGCTGAAACTGCCGGTGCTTCTGTGCCTGATGCCTCTGGTGAGGCCACAAGCAGCGGTGAGATCGAACATTCAGGTGATGAAGGAGTCAGCAAGGCTGCTGGCGACAACAGCACCGATGGCGCAGTCAAGACTGAGATGGGCAAAGAAGCTGCTGGTACAAAGCAGCAGGCTATTCAAAGCCTATCGGTTGACTCACACAATGAGTCCATAGCCTATGTCACGGTTCAGTCCATCGAGGACAAGCCGGACGGCTCGAAACTCATGAAGCTCCAGGGTATTGCCACTCGTGGTGATATTGTCAATGGAGCGGGTGAAGTCTATCCAACCAAAGTCTGGCAAGACAACATGGCCCGGATGAACAAAGAAGCTGCGGCTGGCAAGTTCATCGGTAAGCTGGAACATCCTGGTAAGGAGCAGGGCTTGGTAGACACCGCTATCAAGTTCGATAAGTTCTGGCTACAAGGGGCAGATGTGTGGTTCGATGCAACTGTAGTACCAACCGAACCATACGGAAAGAACCTTCAGGCCCTTATCGAGGCTGGTGTTCAGGTCGATATGTCCAGCCGAGGGTATGGTACTTTCCAACTCCAGAACTGGAGAGGTATAGAGCGTTCTGTTATGCAGGACGGTTTCATCTGTACTGCTTTCGATGCAGTCTGGAAGGGAGCTTCAACCGGTAGCGGTGTCAAGTCGGTAAGCTACCAAAGCGAACAAATCCCAAGTGAGGAGACTCAAGAAACTATGGACAAGGAAACCAAAGTTCAGTCAGCACAGGAAAGGGCCGACTCCATACGTGCTGCCGATGATCTGAAGAGAACCAAAGCTGCCCTTCTGGGCGAATCGAAACTCTCCGATCTTGGGCAGAAGGCGTATCAGTCAGCCCTTGACAAGGCAACGTCTCTCGATGATCTGTTCCAGGTCAGCGACAGCATCTTGCCTCACCTTCAGGGCACTTTCCCCGTGGAAGATGCCACTGAAGTCAAGCAGTCTGAGACATACTCCCCAAGGTTCTACACGAAGGCATCTCAAGATGAGATCGCTCCGAAGAACGTTGGTGAGATGTTCCAGCGACTTGTTCAGGACTTGCCTGATACCTATGAAGGTATTGAGGCTACCCAGAACAAGAAAGTCCCGAACCACTTCACCAGCCCCAAAAAGGCTTGCTATCAGTTGATGTGCAACATAGCAAAGGAGCGGAACGGTTCTTTCAGTGGACGTAACGCAGCCCTCGGAATGCTGGCCCTTGAACAGGGACAGACAGATCGGGCAGAAGACATCTTGCTTCAAAGCCTTCCTACCGGTGCAACCGTAGCAGCAGCCGGGGCAGATGGTGATGGTGCTCCTCTGAGCAACTATCTCATCTTCCCGCTGGTACGTAGGGTCTTCCCTATGTACATCATGAACCTGATCGCTGCGATTCAGCCGATGGACAGGCCGGAAGGTAAGATATTCTACCTCGATCAGTACCGAGTTGACTCCGAAGGTAGCGAGACCAGAATGGACTTGAATACTTCGGCCAACCCGTTCAACTCTTCGTTTGCGGACAACGCAACTGAAGGTGCAGCCTCAAGACTGATTCGTTTGAGACTTGCTTCTGCAACCGTCAGCGCACACACCAAGAAATTGGGTGCTGCATGGTCGATTGAAGAGATGCAAGACCTCAGAGCGTATCACGGTCTGGATGCTGCTCAGGAGTTGATGGGTGGTGTGGCTCGTGAGATGGCCCTGGAATGGAACAAGGAAGTCCTGGATGACATGGTAGCACAGGCAACTGCTGCGGCCCTGACATTCGGAACTGTTGCTCCTGCAACGGGCTTCGACAGCCAGAAGGACTGGGATGAGTACATCTGGGTTTACCTCCAGAAGCTCGATAATGCGATCTTCGGCCAGAGGAATGGCCCGATGACCGACATCGTAGCTGGTATGGATGCTGCCCTGGCACTCTCGAAGTCCATGAGAGGTACATTCACCATCGGTGGTGACGGTGGCGACATGGGAGAAGCGTACCCCGGTACAACCTTCTATGGCAAAATCCTTGCCCCGAACGGTTCTCGGTACAGAGTGTTCAAGACCAACTTCTGGGCCAGTGGCACAACCAACGGCTCGAAGATCATGGGCTTCCGCAAGGGTACGGAGTGGTCAGACACCCCGTATGTGTGGGCACCATATACCGACTACGTGACTCCGTTGCTGACCGACCCGGCAGACTTCTCGCAGAAGCAGGGACTCGTTTCCCGTGCGGCAAAGAAGGTCGTGGTTGCAAACGCAATCGGAACGTTGACCGTAGACTCCGGTGGTCAGGGTGTAGTGCTCTAAAAGCACAGCCTACCAATAGAGACAAAGCCCTCCCTACTAAGTTTAGGGAGGGCTTTGTGGTATAATAGAGCGGAGAGGTGACAACATGCCAGTTAAGTTTGATGACAATAATGCTCAATACATAGAAGAGGTGGTTGGCAGGATAACTGCTGTAACTGTCCGATCTAACGTCACTGATGATGACGCAAATGAGGCGGCTGTCTACGCTCTGGGTTCTGGAGTGGACTGCACTGGTTATGATGTCATAGAGGCCGAGATAGATATGACCGGTTCTGAGACTGGTGACTCTTTTATCTTGACCCCTCTAGCTAAAATAGAAGGTGAAGAAGCCTATGCAAAACTACTCGATAAGCAGATAGCACTTGAGGCTTCAGATGCTATTACTCGCAAAATCAGAATATCCGTAGGTGGCAACTCAAATGTGAACTTCCTATGCAATAGTTCCCTTGGTACGTCTCCCACTATTGCATCCATCAAAGTTGTCCCACTCACAGGTGTGTAAGGAGTCTTTACGATGACTGTTAAGTTTGATACCAATAATGCCCAGTATGTCACAGGAGTGGTCAACAGACTTCCTGCTGTCACTGTACGCTCAGGTGTAGCAACCGATGATGCAAATGCAGCGGCAGTATATGCACTTGGTACAGGGGCAGATTGTTCTGAGTGTGACATAATAGAAGTCGAAGTCAGTATGGTTGGTTCAGTGGGTGTGGATACCTTTGATCTTACCCCGCTTGTAAAGGCAGAAGGGGAAGAATCATACACAGCTTTGTACGATCAAAAGAGAACAGTGGAGTTCTCTGAGGCCACCATACGCAAGTTTAGAATTACTGTTGGTGGCAACTCAAATGTGAACTTCCTGTGTGATGCCAAATCAGGCACATCCCCTACTCTTGCCACTATCAAGATCATTCCTCTTAGAGGTGCAAAGGGTGGAGGAGAAAGTACCGCTACCACCACTGAAGAGAGTCACATTGATGCTGAGAGCTTGCATGATCTCCTCGATGTTGATAATAACATAACTTACACTGATGGTCTGGTACTTCGGGCTGATGGGTCGAAATATAAAAGTCAACAGTTAGCTCATGGTGATCTTTCCAATGTTGGGGAAAATACACATGAAGAGATAGACACCCACATAGCAGACAACACTATTCACCCTGAAGATTCTACTCTGGTACATAATACCGGAGACGAAAATGTGTCAGGTGTAAAAACCTTCCTCTCAAATCCCATCTTGCCCAATGATGCTCCTACGATTGACCGCCAAGCGATCAGCAAGGCATATGCCGATGCTCTGGCTCAGGGATTCCGATTCAAAAGTGCCTGTGATGTGGCTACTACAGAAGCACTGCCAGCAGCCGATTACGACAATGGTACAGCCGGAGAAGGAGCTACCCTAACGGGGCAAGCCAATGGTGCTATTGGTGATCTCGATGGATACACTGTACTTGAGAATAATCGTATACTGGTCAAGAATCAAGCTGTTGCGGCTCAGAATGGTGTATACGTATGTACTACAGTTGGAGACGCTGGTACAAAGTATGTTTTGACCAGAGCCACAGACTTTGATGTTGCCGATGAGATCATTCAAGGTAACGCTTTCCTGGTACTGAATGGTACAGCGAACGCTGCTACACAATGGGCATTGACCACCGGTGGAACAATCATTGTTGGAACAACCAGCCTTGATTTTGCTCAAATATCCAAACCGGTATCCTACGTAGCTGGAGATGGCTTAGACCTTACTGGAGCTACTTTCGCAATAGATATAAAGGTCAACGATGGTCTAACAATTACTCTTGGTGAAGTCACAATCAACTATGACGATGCTTCTATTGGTATAGTTTCAAATCAACTGGCTGTAAAAGCTCTAGGTATCACTAATGCTATGTTAGCCGGTGCGATTGCTGATACCAAATTGGAGCAGATCACAACAGCAGCAAAAGTTGCCGGTACAGCTTTAACTGGATTAAATGACATCCCAGAAGAAGCAGGTGTGATACCGATAGCAAATATGGCTACAGGTACACCCACAGGACTGAAGTTTGTCAGAGATGATGGTACGTTGGCTGTGCCTCCGGGAGGAAGTGCAGATGTAAAAGCAGCCATTATAGCAGTGGACATTGTAGCCACTCCCGCAAGTGAGTCCGTATGGCGAAATATGCCTGCTGCCCTGACAGAACTATTCGGAGACCTGGGTAGCCGTGTCAAAATGGACTTAACCTATGCTACTCATTATCGTTTGGTAGTAAACCAGTCTGTGGCTGGTTACTCTACTGCTGATCTTAACCTACAATATTCCACTGATAACATTTCATTCTCAGCCGCCGATGCAGCGGCAGCCGGAGAACTTGCAGTAGGGACAGGTACAGGAGTCAAAGTCGGAGCGTGGGCCAGTCTAAACGATACTGCAAAAGGTGACGTATGGCTACGACTTGTAGGCAAAGAAGGTAATGGAAGTGCTGACCCTGCATGGACGCAGATCAAAATACAGTTCAAAATCTCTGTTCCAGGATTTACATTGGATGACACCCTGACCGATGGTGACTATGCTGAAATCGCAGGAAGTGCTGGAATAGCAGGTGCAGCTTTATCTTTTGGACAACTCTGCTATTTGCAGACGGCTGATAGTCGATGGGAACTTGCTGATGCAAATGTATCAGCCTGTTTCGGTGCAAAGCTAGGTATCTGTACTCTTGCTGCGGCTGGAGATGGTAGTGCCACTCGTATGTTGTACTTGGGAAATGTGAACGCTGCTTCCCTATTCCCAACCATGACCATAGGTATGGCTGTGTATATGTCTGAAACTCCCGGAGCTATTACATCCACTCAACCCACTACGGCTGATGCTTGTATACGAGTTATTGGATTTGCTAACTCCGCAGATGAGTTATACTTCTGCCCAAGCCCAAATTACATAACACATACCTAAAGTGAGGATACAATGGGACTTGCAATTTATGATGAATATAACGAAGTAGAGCGTGACTACGACAAAAAGCTCTATGAGGTATCTCCAGGGGTCTACAAGTTATGTCTGTTTTCCGCACACAAGCATTACTTGGATGACCAAGGGCAATTTCAAGAGATCGACCAAAGATTGATCTTCGATGATAAAACTCGATACTGGGGGCATAATAAAGCATCCTATTGGCCGTCCTTACCTGAGTATGCTGATGGTGAGTTTGGATTTCGTAATAAGTATCTAGGGGCTGATTTTACGCTAATATTCAAGCCCCTAGCGGCCCATGTACTTGGTAAATATTTTGAAGATGCTGATGGCAGTGCCTATGTATACTATGCAGAAGCTTTCGGTAAAGGTATACATTTAACAGCCTACTCTTACGCTGCCGGGGTTAAGAAGGTCATCACAGTAGAGCAAGCTCCCCTGGAAAAGCTTGATTTGACCTTTGATTTCGAGATCATACTGAATACACTCGAAGACAAAGACATAGTTAAAAGTGACAATACCATATTCAGTTCGTACAAGGTGGCTGAAGTAGAAAAAGGTGAAATTACTACTCCAACAAAAGCAGCCGCTCTCGATTTTACCGATAGCATAATACGAATAGGGAAAGATGGATATTACACTTACTTTCGCAATGCACTCATGTGGGATAGTGCCAATCTGGTGGAGAAAGTTCCTATTCAGATCATTAGTGATACTGAAAAAGTATTCATCAGAAAAACTATACCAATAGCCTTCATAGAAAAAGCCACTTTTCCAATATTCACCGACCACCCAACAAGTTTCTATGGTGGCTCAGGAGATGGTAATATCTATTCCTATTCCATGACTCTTGATGGTGCTCGTAATGCTACTACAGGAATAGCCAGCACTAATACTATAAAAGCTGGTATTATTGCTTATTCAGGATAGAGGATACAAAAATGGTAGAAATGAATATCTGGCGAGGGTTTGGGCCGACAGATACATCAGCTATACCCGATACAGCTAATATACTTGATGTAAAGCATTACCTATACCCCACCGCAAAAAAAGATGATCTTCCTACTGAAAATGCTGCTTGGGGGTGGATAGGACTCGTACAAGCGGACAAACCTGCTTCGGCTACAACTGCTCTAGTTAATGATGATTTTAATAATTGTGGAGTAGTAGATAATCCAACAGAAGGTGCAGATAGAATAGAAATTGGTACTCTTACCCTAAATCAGTATTGCTATTTCACCTATAATGCAACCGGTAGAGGATGGATAAACAAAGCAGGGTCAACCCTAATAGGATTCAGAGGTGGGCATGATATTACGAACAACGCCTTGGTACGAGGGTTGTCAAGTGAAAACTCTGTAACCTTCTCCTCCAGTGAAGCAACTGGAACAAATCAAGACCCATACATGGAGATCACTTATGAAGTGGCTTCTGGCCCAGCCGGTGTGAAGACATATCAAAACTTAGCTAAAGAATCCGTAAAAAGTGTAAATGGTCTGGCTATTGCCAGTAATAAAAGTTGGAATGGACTACAATGAACAGATACGCATACAATCCTGGCAAAGCTCCTCACTTGTTCAGTAATAAAGACTTTCCTGCTGAATCGTACACAACGATCACTGAGCAAGAAATCCCCCTCTTGAAAGCTGCACACATTCCTGTCATACTAGAAGGGGAAGATGGTTTTGTTGATGTTTGGGCCAGAAATTACCCAGAGAAGACACCTAACCAGCTTCTTCCATAGCTATAATGTAGAGGGAGGAAAACTATGAAACACTGCGCACTGATCTTCGCTGTCGTTGCACTGCTACTCATTTGTGTAACGACTGTCTGGGCTGCTGATACATCTCAGACACTTACCATTGACCAGCCAACTCTTGTAGCGGCTGTTCCTACTGAGGACGCTTCTATTGAAGTGTCTACCATTCCGAAACCTAAATCAAGTGGGCTATCTTTTGGCCCTAACGGAATCAGTGTCACTTATTTGAATGACGGAGACAACTACGGTTTAGCTGCCGGTACAGAATTGGGCAGAAAAGATCGTGTAGTGGCACAAGGATGGATTGTATTTGAACCCGTGAACAAGAATCAGGTGGGCCTGGGAGCAACTATTGGCTACGACATACCCATTGGAGATGTACTGACCTTGACACCTCTGATAGGAGTGCTACAGCCGGTGACAGAAGGCTTGGATGGCACACTGAACGGCAAGTTCGTCTATGGAGGCTCAGCCTCGTTTAAGTTCTAGGAGTCATTGGATGCCCAGATTTGGATGGAAAAAAGATACTGTCGATGAACGAGATTACCGTCTTCCCCTTCCAGAGAAAGCGGTATATCCGGCTGAATATGATCTTGGTATTCAGTTCCCAGAACGTATGCTTCCCATCCTTAATCAAGGCGATATTGGCTCTTGTGTTTTCAACGCTGGCAGTCGTGCGGTCTACTTCAATCAGATCAAACAGAAACAGTCACCTTTCATGCCTTCAAGGTTAGAATGGTACTACTGGGGTAGATTTCTGGAAGGCACGACTGGCAGTGATGAAGGATGCAGCATCAGGAATGCGTGTAAGGCTCTAAACAGATTTGGAGTTTGCAGAGAAGACCTCTGGAAATATGTTAGAGGCAACCTATATAAAGAGCCAAATGCAACCGTCATGCAAAATGCGGCCCTACACAAATCCATATGTTATCAGCGTGTACAACGAAATCTTGATGCTCTGAAAGACATCCTGGTAGTACATGGTTTTCCCATTCTGTTTGGCATTGCCGTCTACCCATCATTTGATAAAATAACTAAAGATGGCATAGTACCCTTACCCAAGTTGAGCACTGAAGAGTGTCAAGGAGGGCATGGAATGGAGATCGAAGGCTATTCAGACAGCAAGGGTTGTTTTCGAGTTGCGAATAGTTGGGGCAAGACCTGGGGAGACAAAGGATACTGCTGGTTGCCTTATGAATACGTACTGAACGCTGCTCTAGCAGATGACTTTTGGTATATTGAACTTATGCAGCAGTCCGGTTAAAGGAGATTTCTATGGGCCTTACCATAGCCACCATAAAACAAGAATTGGAACGTAGAAAGTTCCCTAAGATTCTGGATGAGGATGACTACCAGGGAATAATAGACGGCTGCCTTAGAGAGATGAACCGCTACAATCCGGTACGTAAGATTGTATCGTTTACTACTGTGTCAGATCAGCAAGATTATCCAATATTTGACCCAGAAGACACTGTTACGGCTGGTATCTGTGCCAGTGCTCAACAAATCATAGAAGTCTACTGGAATCCGGGTGGAGATTGGTCAAGCCTGAACATCTACAGCCCTGGCTGGCAAATGCTTTCTCAGGTCATACTGTACACAGGCAGTTACTTCAACCAGCCTAGCCAAATGATGGTACTTCGACAAAAGCTCGACAACTGGAAAAAACAATTCGGTAGTCAGGGATTTGACATCCTGGGCAATATTGGAGACCCTACTTCTGTGCTCAGACTCTACCCTGTACCAAAAACCAATGAAGCCAAGGTACTTGTAGATTTCAGATCAAAAAATACCCTAACTGATATAACAAGTGCTTACGAAGATTTGTTTATGCAGTGGGCAGAACACTACACTGCGGACACACTAGCTAACCTGTATGCCACCACAGCAGGAATCGACTTGCTTAATTTCTCTGATAGTACGGCTGCCATGAAATATTGGCAAGGCAAAGCTGATCGGTACAGAGAAAAAGCCCTTGATACTCAAGGTGGTATGCAGCAGGGAGTAGTTGATAGAACATGAACCCAGGGTCAAAAGAAGCGGTATTTAGGACTAGGATTCTGGAAGTGCTGGCATCAATGGCTCTTCAATTCCCATCCTTGTCTGTACGAATAGACCTGTGGAGACCTGCGATAGTAAATCGAGGAGAGTATGCAGATCAGCAGGTTGAAGTATGGATACGTCTCGATGAAGAAGTACCAGCCTTCTATGTAGAGACTATGGAACGCTGGTTTGAAAAAGAGATCGGTATTATTCGAGAGAATGTAAACTATGTCATTCTTCCAGCCGGTTTCGATCTCGAACCTGACGATCATGTGATATTGAATGGTGAATCCTGGATGGTGATTCAGAGTGCCGAACAAGCAGGTATCTCCAAAGTCAAAATAGACATTCGCAAGAGTCGTTTTGTAGCTCCTGCTCGGACAGAACCTACATATCGACAGATGACTATGAAAGCAAGGATTTCCTAAGATGTTGACGGTCACAGCTACCAGACAAAGAACAGATCAAGGCCAGTTCATGAGAAAGTTCAATGATGCTGTGTATCAGGGAATGCTTGAAATGACTCCCATGATTCGAGAAGAACTGGTAAAAGCTGTCGGTACACAATACTACAGCCTGAATCAATTAAAACTCATGGGGCATCCATACAGTGTACTTAACCCGAACCCACCTCTTCCTCCGGGAATCATTAACCGGCAATCAGGTGAGTTTTATCGAGGGATGGTCATTACCCCTCCTAGAATAGTAAAGAACACTGTCACGATCTCTGTAGACTCTCAATCATGGAAACGAGATATGCTATTACATCCATCCAGAATGATAGCACGACCCTATGACATATACCTGGCTAATCGACTTAATCAGCGTCTACCTTCGATCATAAATAGCATCTTGGTACACGTATCTAGGGTGAGGTAACTATGGCTAACATGCCAGCTTTCGTGACTCAAATACAGGGAATAGTATCTGCTGCGGAGTGGTTTGCAACACAAAAGTTCACCCGTCAAACCATTTATAAGCAGTATCTCACTCAAGTCAAAGACCCTGTGTATCCTTGTATCACTATTGCCTACCTGTTAGACAAGAGAGAGGTATTTGCTGATATTGATACTGGTACACTCATTCTTGGCATACACGCTAAAGAGTATGGTACACCAGAGCAAGTTAGTAAATTGCTCAATGATACACTACATCTGAAAACCTTTGCTACTGATGATGTGATCTTGTATATGTGTCATGCAAAAGGTGGGCCACCTCAACCACTATTCAACTCCCAGCTAAACTGTTGGGAAGTCTTGAACGAGTTCGAGATCAAGGTAGGTTAAGATAATTTCCACAGAGAGACAGGTAACAGCGGGACTAATGCTGTAAACTGTTAGTAGGCTAAGTTGCACTCACCTTCGCAAGGAGAATAAAATGCCAATCCAAAACAAGAACAACATCTCGTTGGGCATCGGAAACCTGGAACTTGGCACGTATACAAATGACGTGTTTGATTCCTATACCGATGTCGGTGCAATCAAAGCCGAAGTAAACATAGAGCATAACCGTGAAGTTCTCGACTTCGAGTCGGGCCGACCTCTCGTGGTCATCCTGCAAGAAGTCATCCGTGAGAGAGTTACGGTGACGGCAACCCTGGCTGAGCTTGCAGTTGCTACCCTGAAGATGGCCCTGGGTCAGGGCAACATCACAAGCGGCACGACTCCCGTATTCTTGGATGGTACTTCGGACGCACTTCGAGGAAACCTCCAGACGGGTAAAGTTGCTGTCGGCAGCAGCAACCTGCTCAAGTTTGGTGGAGTAGCCACTCATGCTTACGTCGGTCTGAGATTCACCCATGTCAAACAAACCGGAAAGAGACAGATATTCGAGGCATATAAAGCCTCCCCAGCAGGTACTCTGACTCTACCTTTCCGGGAATCAGACTGGAACTTGTTCCAGGTGCAATTCAGGTTGCTGGCCGATACCACGAAAGATGCAGGGGAGCAGTATTACCAACTGGCTATAGAGCAGTAATTTGCTGCTGAAAAACCTGCAAGCTGACAACCGTTTATGGTACAATGTAGCTGGCTCTAGTGAAAACTGGGCCAGCTACATCCATATCAGGAGGCAATCAGTTGGCAGACAAAACATTTAAGTGGGATAATACTGCACTTATCCCCGACTCACAGGAAGTCACCTTCCCGAAAGAGATCACACCTGACAAGGAAGATGTCAAGCTCAAACTCATCGAGTTCCCCAAACCTGTCTTGGTAAACTTTGTAAATGAAGCCATTGATGTGCAATTCATCAACTCTACAGAAGGCCATGAGGGAGAGAGGCTACCTTTCAAAGAAGTAGAGCCAAAACAGTGGGCCATGCTTACCAAATATCTGGCTGAAGCTGTTCGTGGAGAAAAAGATCAGGCATGGTTTGAATCTCTCAGCCTTACCAGCAATGGTATCATTGCCCTGGTCGATCTGCTCATAAAGATCAACCATCTCACCGAAATCGTGAGTTCGGGGGGAAACTATTTCATGCTTCCGACAGTGATAACCGTTCTCTCGGAAGCAGCAAAAGTAGAGTCAGGCAGCCTAACACAGATGATGCAAGCATAATCGAAGCCTTAACGGATTCAAAAGGTTGGTCACTAGAATACTGCCTTTTGCTCACATATAGACAAATCGAATGCCTGTGGGAACGTTATTGGGACAGGAAACTGTGGGACATCGAAGTTCAAGCTGCCTTAAATCCATTTGGTGGGTCAGATGATGAAACTAACCCAGATGGAAGTAATGTTGACATAGATGCTACTACAGATGATGGTCTTGCTCAAATGCAGCACATGGGCTTGCCTATAAAGGTGATATAAGATGGATGGCGCAACCTACGGTTTTAGGGTAGATAACTCCCAAGTACAAGCTGGTATTGCTTACAATGAACGTCTCATTGAGGCACATATCAAACGTGTACAGGGAATGACAGGCTCTCTGGCTCTTGGAAATGCTCTGAACTTCGTTAATGGTGGCATTGGTCAGATAGACCGGTTCAACACACGTCTAGCGCAAACCATAGGGCTTGGAGGCCGTCTTAATCAAACACTTGACCGTATGTCCAACGTCTTCACCACCGGGTTAGGTATTGGTGCTACTCTTGGTGGTCTAGCCCTTCTCGAACGGGCCTTCACTCGATCTATTGAGAAGGCCCGTCAATTTCAAACAGCACACCTAGCTATTGCTGCTACTCTTCAATCGTCTTATAAGGTTGTTGGGGCAAATGGTAGTGAGATTCAAGGCTATCAGGGATTTCAAGTAGCTAAGGCTATGGGTGAGCGGTTCAATCAACAAATCATTGAACGGCAAGCTCGAAATATTCTGGTATATCAGGAACAGTTAGGTGCGTTCCAGTCCTCAATTGCTGCCGGTGCTCGAAAAGGACTTACTCCAGATCAAGTCCTAGACCTCTCAGAACAAGCGGCTGTCGTTGCAAAAACTCTTGGTCTACGTGGTGAGCAAATTGCCAATGCTTCACGACTACTTATGGGTGGTGGTGTTAATGTTGGTAGATCAACCATTGGTCGTGCCTTGGGTGTAACGAATGAGGATATATCAAGTAGAAGTGGGCAAGACTTTGTTGATTTCCTTCAATCCAAAATGAAGGGATTCAAAGCGGCTGAACCTGATTTTGGTAAATCTATAGAAGGCATATTATCCACCCTAGAAGCCAAGTTTGACGTGTTCTTTGCAAAAGTAGGTGCAAAGTTCATGGGTAAGATCACACCTTCGATAGAAGCCTTCAGTAAAGCATTTGAAGGCCCAAAAGCTGAAGAGTTTGCTGACACTCTAGCTGATCTATTCAAACAGATATTCGACAGTTTGAAAATGATTATAGATTCTGGAGCACTGACCATTGTAGTCAAGTTCCTTGAGTTCCTAGCCAAATGGGGCAAGGACATTGCAATCGCTGGTGTAATCTTAGGTGTGGTAGGTGCTCTAGCAAATCTGGTTAGAGGACTGACCAGCACCATTATAATGCTTAAAGAAGTTTCTGCGGAAGCGATCAAGTCAGCATTGGCCCTAAATGCCACTGCTGAAGCCGCTACAGCAGCAGGGGCAGCTACAAGTGGTCTAGGGGCTTCTGGAGCGGCTGCTATGGGTGGTATGGCCGCTAGAGGAGCACGAACTGCGGGTACTGCTGGCTTACCTGCCATGACCGCCGAAATGGAGGCTGTGGCTCTTCAGAATCTACACATGACTCCTGGTATGGGTGGTAAGTATTGGCGAACCCCTGGCACAGGTGGAGTAAGTAACCTCAAACAGTATGAAGCTGAGTACCGGAAA
>Ga0265297_10004803_pt1 | contig 21504 bp, 19 predicted proteins | sample Munlanlwell13791_FD_192502 | JGI IMG/M metagenome (GOLD analysis project Ga0265297, IMG submission 192502) | Leachate microbial communities from a municipal landfill in Southern Ontario, Canada - Leachate well 137-91 | ecosystem: Engineered > Solid waste > Landfill > Unclassified | place... | reverse complement strand
AAGCTGCTTTATGGAACTTTCTAGTAGCTCGTTATTATTTATAATGAGGAGATACAGGTTATCAGGAAAAAAAGACCTCGTGATTATGGAGGAAAACAATTGTGATGTCAATCACCCTAGATGGGTATTTTCTGGGTATGTCAAAATAATGGCTTTTTTATTTTATCAATAACTTAAGTCTTATTGAGAGGGATTTTAAAAAGAAGAATTAAGGTTTCTCACTTCGTTCGAAATGACACTAGGCGTCAATTTCAGCCTTCGCTCGTTCAAAATGAGAGAAGGCGTTCCACTGATTCAAATGATCAGCTCTCTTCCTATGACTTCTTTACTATTTTTTCCAGTTCAAGCACAATCTGGGTTGCGTCAAGAGTAGTTTGAACAATGGCAATCCACGTTGGGGAATCAACTTGGACGCCATAGCGGTAGAGACGATTTTGTGGATTTTCTTTTTGCAGGAGTTGCGATAAAGACTCGTCAGTTATTAAACGGTCATTCACCATGCTTAACAGTTTTTTCTTTTCCTCGATCCGGCCATGCGTTCGGCACAAGCGAATAATTCTCTGGGCCGTTGCTTTATCACTTGCAAGCTGTTTTATGTGCTCAAAAATCAGCTTATTCAAAAGCATTTCCAATTTGAAGTCGTCATCCTTACTTTGGCATGTCCAGACGACCGTTCCGGAAAATTCTTCAGCGCCTTTTCTGAATATGATGATTTTTTCTTTAAGAACCTGATCGAAGAAAAAATTAAACCCCGTTTCGCTCCAATCAGCAGCTTTGATACTTCTCCATGTTCCCCCAGTCTTCATCAGCAGGCCGATGGTCACATGATCATATCTTTTTTTACACTCAGTTATTATTTCACTTTCCCTAGACATTTCCGCTCCCTCCCTTCCTTGTCAGCGGGTACTTTTTAACTGAGCCATAAACAGGCATTTTTGTCAAGAAAAATGATGGTACTTTGAACATACCAGCAGTGAAATAGAGCTGATACAATAAGAATATACATACCTAGAGGAGCATATATGACACAAAATCTTGCACAAGCCATCACCAAATATCTTGAATTTCTATATGGAATGTCCGTACAAAACCTTTCCATTTCTACTCATCTGCGAGAAGAAAAACAGGAAGCGCTCAAAGAGTTCGGATATGGATGTCCCCTGTTCCTTGAATACGAAACAGGAGGAGAACGGAAAAAAGCCGTCCTTGAGACCATTGCTCCTTCACCTTACGGGCATGATCATTTTTCTGATCGGGCTCAGACAATTCTGTGGCAGCACAACGCTTTTAATTCTCTGCCAGGTCATGTGCGGTCTTTGGACAGTGGAGCATTTCTCGACTCAGGAGAGATCATGTCAACGGGAAAAACACAGGAGTTTTTTTTGCTGACGGAATTTGCAGAAGGAAAACCGTATTCAGACGATCTGGAACGAATACGGAACACCGGTGTCGTTACTGAAAATGACTTGAAACGCAACCATGCGCTTGCCGAGTATCTCATAACCACGCATGCGGAAAAAAAGAACAGCCCCGATCTGTATAAACGCAGGATTCGAGACCTTATCGGCCATGGGGAGTGCGTTATGGGACTGATTGATAATTATCCCTTGAAATTCGAATTCATCGATCAGCCGCTTCTTAAAAAAATTGAACTCGCGTGCGTGGAATGGCGTTGGAAAATAAAACATCGTTCAAACAGACTCTGTAAGGTACACGGCGATTTTCATCCCTGGAATATTCTGTTTAAAAATGATCAGAATTTCATTCTTCTTGACCGTTCACGTGGCGAATGGGGAGAAGCGGCCGATGACGTGGCATGTCTGACAATCAATTATCTTTTCCATTCACTCCTGAGCTCAGGACGGCTTGAAGGAATATGGGAAGAGCTGTTCCTTGCCTTCTGGGAACGTTATCTTGAAAAGACACAGGATCGAGAAATACTTGAAGTTATTGCGCCGTTTTATGCCTGGCGAGGACTCGTGATTGCAAGCCCGCGCTGGTATCCTCATCTTTCAATTGATGTGCGAAAAATGCTTTTTAATTTTATTCAGAACGTGCTCGCGGCAGGGCGGTTCAACCCTCTGAATGTGAACCGGTACCTTATATGAATATGAGCGAGCAAGAAGGTATCGGAATATGGATTACCGGCATACCGGCATCCGGGAAAACAACAATCACAAAAGAACTCGTTACTCAACTCAGAGCGTACGACATTCCGGTAGTGATTCTGGAATCGGATGAGATACGATCGATTTTGACGCCGGAACCTATTTACCAGGAAGATGAACGGAACTGGTTTTATCAAACGCTGGCCTTATTGGGCAAGAGCATAAGCAAAAACGGCGTTCATGTTATTTTCGATGCAACCGGAAACCGGCGAGAGTATCGGGATTATGCTCGCTCCTTATTCCGTCGATTTATCGAAGTATATGTCCAATGTCCGCTTGCAGTCTGTATAAACCGTGATCCGAAAGGAATTTATAGAACTGCGAAGGAAGGAAAAACCGTTTCCGTGCCGGTAATCCAGGTCCCGTATGAAGCGCCGAAACATCCGGAAGTCGTGCTGGATGGAAGAGATTTGCCGGAAGAAAACGCACGGCGTATTGTGGAATATATGATGGCGTTGCTCAAAAAGTCCTAAAAAAAAGCCGGGATCACTCCCGGCTTTTTTCAACTTATATAAATATCCGTGCCCGCCAGTGTCGCTTAAAAGCGCCTACTTTTGGTAATCCGTGGTTACTTCTCTTCACAGATAATCCTTCAAAACCTTGCTCCTAACCGGATGTCGTAACTTCTTCAGTGCCTTAATCTCGATCTGGCGGATTCGTTCTCGAGTAAGGTTAAAATATTTTCCAACCTCTTCCAGCGTATGCTCGCTTCCTACTCCAATTCCAAAACGGAGTCTGATGATTTTTTCTTCACGTTCAGTCAAAGATGAAAGAACTTGTTCAATCCTTCCTGTTGCTTCCCGGTTTTCGAGCGTTTTAAACGGAGAAACGGATTTTTCATCAACAATGACATCTTTCAATTCCTTCTCTTCCGAAAGAATCGGCGTCTCGAGAGAAACCGGTTCCTGGATCGCCCGAAGAATCTCATTCACTCTGGCTGGAGACAACCCGATCAATTTTGCCACTTCTTCCGGTGTTGGCTCCCGTCCTTTTTCCCGCATAAACCGCGTGAATATCCGGCTAATCCGGGTGCTTTCTTCAATCAGGTGAACAGGCAGTCTGATGGTCCGCGCCTGATCCAGGATAGCGCGCGTAATCCGCTGTCTGATCCACCATGTCGAATACGTGCTGAATTTGGTCCCTTTCCCGGATTCATACCGGTCGGCCGCCTTCATTAAACCGATGTTCCCTTCCTGAATCAGATCAAGCAGCGTCAACCCGCGGTTCACGTATTTTTTTGCAATAGAAACAACGAGCCGGAGATTGGCCTTGACTAGTTCATCCTTGGCGATTTTAAACTTAACTTCGGCCTGTTCAATATGGCTCACAATCTCCCGGGTGGAAAATTCATCCAATCCGATTTTTTCCATTTCCGCAGTTATGCCCCGTTCTACCTGCTTGCCGACGAACGAGAGTCTTTTAAGCATTTTTTCGATTTCGCGAAACGACAGGCTCATCTGTTTGATCGTGATGAACGCCCGTTCCATATCGCCGCGTCCTACCTGCCGCTTCAGCCGGTTATACAGGAGCATGAAGTCCGCTTCATAGGCATCCTTCCAGTCTCCGGGATATCGCAGCACATCCTGGGCTTTTACCTGTCCCTGCCTGATATTTTCTCCCAGCACCAAAATTCTCGGTATGGCCAGAGGCGAACTAAGAGCAATGTCCTGCAGTGCTGCCTTGCCTTCTTCCAGCATCCGGACATACTCATGCTCTTCTTCGATCTTAAGCATGGGGAATTTGCCTGCTGATTTGAGATAGGTATCTACCAGGTCAGCGCCAGCCAGCTCTTCAATATCCTTATCCTTGACTGCAACTGCTGTCTGGGGACCTTCCTCTTCTGAAAGTTCTTCAGGCAGATATTCCAGCATCTCTTCAGGCATTCCTTCCTGAAATCCGTTTTTTGCTTCAGAAAACACTGTTTTATTCATACTACCTGCCTTTCATATACTAAGTATATCACAAGCCCAAAATAAACTGGGAGCCCATTTGTTTCAGTTTCCGTTCAAAAGTATGTTTTTAAAGGATCATTACAGAGTCACTCTGCGTGAAACTACCGCTTGGAATTGGATGAAATCAGGTTAACGAGGTTATAGACACTTTACATCGTGGGTGGTTTAACCGGCAATTTTCAGGACAAACAAGATAAGAAAACCGTTTCCGGTAACATGTGTACCTGTTTTCACGAGCATCTTTATACCAACTTCCCGTAGAAATCCTGTCGGAAATGAGCCCTATATTACTCCTTTTCCCTTCTCACTGCAAGCCCCTGCTTCCAGGTTTTATGGGAGTGCTTCCTGCCTTGCACAGAGGGCAGCTTTCCGGAGCATACACAGGGACATCAAGCGTTACAAGCGATCGGTACGGTATGCCGAAATCAGCCTTTCCGTTCGATCGATCAACCAGCGAGCCGGCAGCAATCACATTTCCCCCTGCATTCCTGGCAACTTCGATGGTCTCTTTCGTTGATTTTCCTGTTGTAATGACGTCCTCAACGACAAGAACCCGTTCGCCCGGTTGTATCGTAAATCCCCGGCGAAGGGTCAGCTGACCGTTCACCCGTTCTGCAAAAAGAGCTCGGACACCGAGAGCACGGCCGATCTCATGTGCTACCAGGACTCCGCCAAGCGCAGGCGCAATAACAACATCGATCCTGTTGTCTGCAAACTGTTTTGCGAGCATTGAACACAGCCTGGTTGCGATATCCGGCTGCTGAAGAACAAGAGCGCTTTGAAGATACCGGTCGCTGTGCAGTCCTGACGATAAAAGAAAATGGCCGGTTAACAGCGCGCCGGTTTTTGTATAGAGGTCCAAAATTTCCTGAGACGTCATGAGCTTTAACTCCTTTTGGAATGCTGTTCCATTTCTTCCAGAATATTTTTCACCGCTTGTTCGCGGTTGACAGCTTTCAAAACCGGCCTCCCAATGACCAGATAATCAGCGCCTGTTTTCAATGCTTCAGCCGGGGTCATGATTCGTTTCTGATCGTCCAGTGCGGCTCCTGCAGGCCGAACTCCGGGTGTCAGGATTACAAATGTTCCGCGGATATTCCTCCGGAGCATTCTTATTTCCTGCGGCGATGCAACAACACCATGCAGGCCTGCCCGCTGAGCCAGCCGGGCAAGATGCGCCACTTGCCGGGGAAGCGACCGGGCTATCTTGAGTTCTTTCTTCATGGACCGTTCATCCATGCTCGTCAGAACGGTCACGGCAAGAATAAGTGGTGAAGGGATCCCTTGTTTTTCCGCTGTTTCGGAAACTGATTCGGAAGCCGCTTTCATCATATCGAACCCACCCAGAGCATGAACGTTCAAAATGCTCACGCCGAGTTTCACAGCTTCTGCAGATGCGCGGGCAACCGTATGCGGGATATCATGGTACTTCAAATCCAAAAATACCCGTCCTCCGCGTTGGATGATGTTTCTTACAATGGCGGGGCCGTAGGCAGTAAACAGTTGATGTCCGACCTTGAACATCCCGACCAGGTCTTTGAGCTGATCGACAATGGCAAGCGCTTCGCGGTCGCTGTCAATATCAAGTGCGATAATTAATCGGTCTTTTCCGTTTACCATTGCAGAAAACTCCTGTTAATAAATTCTCAGGCAGCTCAGTATCCGTTCTTTGAATAGTTCGCACAACATCTGAATAGTGGCCGGTTCCAGAAATACATTAGCGTTCCTTGAAAAAAGAATCCATGCCTCAGCCGGAAATTCGGCAATTTCGCGGGCCAATTCAATATGCAGATGAACCTTCGGGAGCGCCGGCACGGTGAACGACATATCGCTGTTGATAATGCTCGGCGCGATTTCCCCATCGATCATGTCAAGTATGATAGGTGCCCGATCGATGATTTCATCAATACAGGAAGCAATCGGCATTTCAACCGTATGCTTGAGTTCTGTCAGGGAACAACCGGCAAATTCGCCGATGGGCCGCCAGGGTATTGTGATCAAGGTTCGACCGGAAGAGCTCAGATAATCAATCAGGACGCGGCTATGACTTTCCGGCGCTTTTTGTCCGTGAAGAAAAACACCGTTATGCAATACAAAATAATCCTGACCCAGCATTCGTATTTGAAGCGCGTCTTTGGCCGCATGATAGGATGCGTCTTTCTGCGCTGCAAGAGCTAAAAATGACAGGTGCTCCAGTGATTTCACAACAATCTCCGCTTCTGCAATCGGCAGATTATACTGATACCACGGGAAAAGAACAACAGAAAAAAGAAGCGGCCAGGAGAAGAAACTCAGATTTGATTCTTGATCCGGTTGAGGATCTCCGTGATAATATCTTCTATATTGATCTGAAGCTGAATAGTATCGGAGGGAAGCCCGTCTTGAAAATTGTACTCCCCTTCGGTCCATAAAAAAAGGCTCGTAATGATGTCCCTGACCTGGATTTTAAGACCGTGAAACAATTCCTTGGGAGTAATAACACCGTTTTCAACAAGAACAGCGCCGAGTCTTTTCAACCCGGCGCTTTTTTTTGAAATCTCGAGAGCTCGCTGGAGATGTTCAGGAGAGAGATTGCACCATTTGATGAGGATTTCGCCAAGGCGGTCATTTGCATCAAGCGATGCGGCACAAACGATCTTCCCGGCCTTGAAATATACCTGCTTCGAAATGGTATTTTTGCTAACCGTCAGCGTGCCGCTCGCCTGGGTTTGGCGCAGATGCTCGAATACATCACTCAGTGGTGTTTCCGGAATTTTTCCTGAACGAGGAACTGGCATGGCTGTTATCAGCTGTTTTTTAAGACGCTTTTCATGTATGGATTTTACACCATGAGATAGGCATCCTCATTTCAGGCCAATTGTATCAGAATTCGAACCGAATTCCAACCCCGCCAATCGTCACATTTCCTGTTTTCAATTCCGCCAGGGCAAGGAACTTCTGGGTAATCTTCCATTCAAGTCCGGCCAACACGTAAAAGTTGGTCTGATCTTTCGGGATGTAGGACCCATACAAAGCGGAAACCTGCAAACCCGCATACGGCGTGATGCGATATCCACGATCGGTAAGAGTAAAATCTCTGCTGAACAAAGTTGAAAATTTTACTTCACTTACATTTTCGCCACTTATGATGCTGGTATCGAACCCGACATCCAGTGCCATGTCAACCGGAATATCCTGAGTATGCCGAATCAATTGATACTTTAGATCGGCTCCCAGAAGCACCCCATTGCTGTCGCCATCGTCTATGTTCGTTATCGCCCCTACCTTGGCACCGAATTCAAAAAGTCCTCCCAACCCGTAACGAAGCGAGGGATACATGGTGTTATATTGATTGCTGAGGGAAACGAACACTCCGACTTGAGTCATCCCCGGATCCAGGCTCTGAGCGGTTGTAAATTCATTCTGTGTAAATGAAGCAGCTTGCGCCTGACCTGAAACCAGAAACAATAATGCAATACTCACAATACCTGCTAGATGTTTTTTCATTCTCGTGCGCCTCCATTCCTGAAGTAAGTGATGAATATATTGGTTATTGTTAACTATAGCAGCAATCAGGAGGCTTTACAAGAAAGCGGCTTTTTTAAAGAGAGTTGGAGCTGTGAAAAACAATCAGGAGCACTTTATTACAAATCGGCTCTTTGCATAATAGAAAACAAAACAGGGCACCAGCTTATTTTACCGAAAGTCCTCGATAGCTTACATGGTCCTGATGCCGTCCTTCTCGCAATTCACGTTCATAGTCATTCACCGCTTCATTAAAATCACTATCGGATAAATCATCACCAAGATTTTTGCTGTCGTACGTAAGAAGCCTGCAACTGTCGTCAAAACCGGGAAGTAACTGCTCAAAGGTTACCAAGGCAATACTTACTCGTGCTTTCCACACGCCTATACGAGGAATTTGGTGCATAAGATAAATTTTATTCGGCTCAAAATCAATTTTGGCCGGTTCTTTATTCTCTGCTTTGGAAATTACATAATGTGTCCCAGGTGTTATGTCAGTTTTTACAAAATAGCTTTTCCATTGAGTCACCCCGATCATTTTTTTATCCAAGTAAGTATCAAACTCAATTGCACCGCCAAAACTAATGGTCCTGGCAACTATGAGTGCAGCTTTACCAGCTTCTGGCTTCACAGAACGAATGTTAAACGAAGGGTCTTCCTTAAAAGCCATATGTCGGGGTGGTGTTACTGCACAAGCCGAAACAAAGATGCCCAGTGTAATCAAAAGAAATAAAAAAGAAAAACGTTTCATGCTTCCTCCACAATATAAAATAATGGTAATGATACAAAAATTTTCTTACTGGTCGCTTAGTTCAACGTTCCAGTACAGATAATCATGCCAGCTTAGAGGCGCGTTCTTGATTCCCACGGTTATAGTCATAAGAGGCATGGAACGGGGCTTGGCAGGAATCCGGATAAGCCGCATGCGCGCTTCCTGCGGTGTTCGTCCGCCTTTTTTGTTGTTACACGCAAGGCAGGCGGTAACGATGTTTTCCCAGGTAGCCTGGCCTCCCTGTACCTGGGGAATCACATGATCAAAAGTAAGTTCTTCAGCAGGATATTTGGTCCCGCAATACTGGCACATGCATTTGTCTCGTTGGTAAATATTTGCTCGGGAAAAACGAATTTCTCTTTTTACTCGCTTGATTTTTACCAGTTTCAAAAGCCGAAGAATGGAGGGAAGCTTGAACGTGACGGATATCCCCCGGATATCCCGGTCATAAGAATCGATCACTTCGACCTTGCCCTGAGAGAGCAGGGTGATCGCGCGCTGCCAGGAAATAACTTTTAAAGGTTCGAATGTGGCGTTCAAGAGAAGCGTGCGTTCCATTGCATTCTGATGGTGAATCGGTTTCAGATGCCAGCAGAATAGTCTGCGGATATAAAAATACAGAAAAGCGTTGCATTTGTCAATAATTTTGAAAAAACGTATAATAGCCCCATGGGCAGTGACGATGAAACCAGAAAAAAACAAGCCCTGGAAGCATCCGGAGATGCCATAATCGGGTTTCTGCATGATCCGTCGCCGATTGTGATGAGAGCTTTGATCGGGAACAAAAACCTTTCGGAAGACGAAATCATCGTCATTGCGGCCCGAAAAAATCTCCCTCAGGATGTGCTTACAACAATCGCCCGTGATGAGCGCTGGGCAGACCGGTATCCTGTCCATCTTGCGCTTGCCAGAAATCCGAAAACTCCGCTTTCCGTTTCCCTTTCTCGTGCGCAACAATTACGATTTTTCGATCTGGTTGATCTGTCCAGAAATCGTTTCTTACCCACAGCATTCCGGCGCAAAATAGAGTTCATGATTATTGAGAAAATACCGATGCTTCCTTTGGGGGTACGGAAAACGCTTGCGAAGCGTGCTTCCGGTGATGTGCTTTTGACGCTCATGCGGGACGGACATCCCGAAGTGGCAGCCCTGTGCCTCGACAACCCCTATCTGCTGGAAACACATCTGTTCGCTGTAATCAATAGAAAAGATACTCCTTCCTCGACGCTCACGCTCATTGCCAGACATCGAAACTGGTCGTCTCGTTCCCTGATCAAGCGCGCACTGGTCAGGAATGAACAGCTGCCGCTTGAACTATCAGTCCCGTTTTTAAAAGAATTGATGAGTACGGATATTCGTGAACTCTATGAAGACCCGTTAATAAACCCAACCATCAAACCGTTTCTCTATCGGGAGATGACAGCACGAGCGAAAAAAGCGGAGAGGACTGAAAAAAAATCTGCATATCAGATCAACGATGAAGATGCGATTCTTGACGATACAATGCTCAATGAAAAAGAGCGTGATGAGAATAAGTCTTGAGGCAGATTACCTCGCCATCCTGATGGCCCAGCCTTTGCCGACAGCAATAGCTCCCTGCGGGCATAACTCCTGACAGCAAAAGCAGCGAATGCAGTCACGATAGCGAATCGTCAACCGGCCGTCTTCCTGCATGAATGCATGCTGGGGACAATGACTTTTACAGATGCCACATTGTGAACAGAGCTCATGCCTGATTACCGGTTTTGTGGTAAACGCATGCTTTAAGGCTCGCCGGAGCCATTCGGGAAGCGGCCATTCAGTCGGCGTATAACCCGGGAGTCGGAATTGCTTCAGAACAAGATTTGAAAGCTGTTCTCCAAGTACTCGTATCCGCTCGACCTGTGTTTCGCCAATTCCGGCTTCAGAAGCGGCCTTCAGCAGAGGAAGTTTTTCCGGCATGATGCCGGCAATTCTCCCGCAAACAGCATCGAGCGCCACAGCATCTTCACTTGCGAGCACCAACCCGATGGATCGAGGTTTTCCGCTCCCCGGACCGTTTCCTTCCATCCCGACAATGGCATCCATGATCGAAAGGCGCGGCTTAAGCAGCATATACAGCTCCAGGATCATCCGCATAAAAAGATTATGATTCACTCCGGCATTAAAATGCCACTGCACTTTCCGTTTTCCCGGCACACACCCGAACATGTTCTTAACCGCGCCGGTAAGGACTGTCATGCCATGCGTCTTGAACTTCGGGAGATTGATAATAGCATCAACTTCAGTGGCAACTTTAGCAACTTCAAACCGATGGAATTGTCCGTTATTTTTCAGTGCCACTGCCTCATCAAACGAGACAAGCGAAACACCTTCATCCCGGATCACATCCAGGATTCCCGACCGCTCGCATACCGTTTCGAGATTGCCAAAACCCGGACTGTCGCCGACGAGTGCAATGCCGCCTGTTTCCTGAACCAGCCTGATCACTGAACGGACGACTTCGGGATGCGTGGTAACGGCCTGTTCAGGCCGGTTTGCCTTCAAAAGATTCGGCTTGATCAGGACCCGTTCCCCAGGCCGAATAAAAGCCTGCATACCACCGAGCGATTCGACCGCCTTTCGGACTGCTGACATCGTCAGATCACGATCATACTCTTGACATCTTACAATTGAGACTGACGACATGTTGTCTGATCCTTATGAAAATCCCTAAAAATAAAATTTGTTCCCGCATGATTAAAACGGGAGGGCGAGTGGCCTCCCTGTATGGGGTTAGGGTTAGCCAAATAGATCCCTCGGATCGCTATTATACCGTATTTTTTACCGCATGATGGCAGGATTTTGCCTGGTGCATGAATGCTTCAAGACGGGTAAGGGTCTGGGAATCCCCCTGTCCTTCATACGAAATATTTAAAACCGGAATGCCGTTATAATCTTCCTGTACTCGTTTCAAAACCGCACTTGCAATGGTTCCGGGCATGCACGTCAGGGGCATAACATTGATAATTCCGGACACCCCTCTCCGAATATAATCAATCGCTTTTCCGACGGTCAGAACTGCCTCGCCTTCAAATGAATGATGAATATACGGAAGCGCAGTCCGGAAAGTCTGATCGATACTCGGCTCGTGCAGACTTCGCATGCTTCCATTAAATCCGCTTAAGAATCTCCGTTCATCCCGATGCTGCACATGACTGGTCACATGAGCCTTGAGCAATGCCTTCCATGAACGGTTCATACGGGCTGAAACCTTTGCTGTGGCATTCAGATACAGGAGCCATTCCGATATCGGCGCGATCCAGGTTTCTCCTCCCAGCATCTCGATCTGGCGCACTATATTTTCGTTGCTAAACCGGTTTGAGCGGATATAAATCTCACCAACAATCCCGATCACCGGTTTTTTCCGTTCATGCATCGCAATGCCTGAGAAGTCTTCATACGCGTCACGAAGAAGAGGAAGAAGATCAGCCCTTCGTTCAACGGCTTTGGTTATTCTCTTCAGCGCGGCAGTATAAATCTGGTCAGTCTTGCCGTGCTGTTTTTCATAAGGACGGTGCTCCCATAATGCCTTCTGAAGCATATCAACGGCATAAGCTCCCCGCCAGCTCATGAGAAAAAAATTTCTATCGAATATCTGAATCTGATCATGAAGCAATTCATCCTGCACCGGTGAAATAATATCGACCGTATGGCATCCGATCCGGTCAAGAACCTGCCGGTGATATCGATGGTATTGTCCGAACCTGCACGGCCCCTTGCCCGAGGGCATAAAGAAAGCGGTTGTTGTAGGATCGAATTCGGGGTCACGCACAGCCTTGATCATGTCACCGGTTGTAAGCGTCAAGGGATAGCATTCCCTCCCGGAACAAAATTCTCGTCCGATGCGCACGGTCTCATCGTCCGATTCCGGCAGTACTTCAGCATTCACATTACATGACCTGAATGCAGCCGCAAGCGCAAACGCATGGTCGGTCATGCGAGGGAAGAGCACTTTTTTATTGCCTAAAAAACCATTGCCTGTGCGAACGATATTGAAAGTGGTTTTCTTGATGGTGTTCATACTCCTGGTTTTACTAATACTGTCCAAAAACGCTTCAATCCTTGTTATTGCCCCCGCATCGGCGCTGTGCTCATCGATTTCCAGCTGCAAATACGGTTTTTCGCCGATTTCCTGCTCAAAAAAGTGCGTAATAAAGGAGTCAGGCCCGCACCCGAAATTCGTGAGATACAGAGGATAGAGATTCGGATGCTGTTTGATAAATCGGGCTGCGGCAAGGATTGCCTGCCCGGATCTCCAGTACATGTTCTCATGGCCGGAAAGATTCACATCACGCAGCGGAAGAGCCTCCATCGGAATTGCCTGAACACCCAGGTCACGAATTTTTGAGGGAAGATTCAGGTTGATTCCAGAATCGCACGTATTGTAGCTCCGCCCGATAAGGACCAGCGCTTTTTCACCCTGCTTGAGTCCGGCAAGCACCTCCTCGCCTTTTTTCTCCATTGCAGAAAAAAAGTTCATTTGAGCTTCAAGGGCTCGTTGTTGGGCTTTTCTTATCTCTCGTCTTCCTTTTTCAAGCAATGAACCGAGCGCCAGCATGCTTTTATTAAAATGACGTTCATCCTGAAGATACAAAATCGGTTCAATTGTTTTGGTTTTTTCAAAACGCATCGATGCTTTTGCAATATACGGAAGAGCTTGCGCATACGGACAGGCCTGAGCATGCCCTTGTTTTTTCCCAAATGACGGAAAACGGACAAAACTCGGTAAAAATAAGATGTCAACCTGTTTGTCCAGAATATCCTGGATATGTCCGAGCGCAACCTTGGCCGGGAAACAGGTTTCAGCCACAATGGATTCCAGTGTCCGGCTGATCAGCGTTCGGTTGGTCTTATCGGAAAGAACGACCTGGTAGCCGAGCGTTCTGAAAAAAGTCTGCCAGAAAGGAAGGAACTCGTTCAGATACAGCATCCGAGGAATGCCGATCGTCTTCATTCCCGGAACGGCATCTAATGAACATGACGAAAGAAGCGTTTCTCTGAAGGAAAAAAGATCTTCTGATTTCTTATGTAACTCGAGTCCTTTTTTGACATCATATTTTTCACATCTGCTCCCATAAAAAAGAGGTTTCTCTCCATCGAAACGCACCTGTCGGATGTCGCAACGGTTTGAACATTCAGCGCATTCGAATGTTGTTATGGAATAGGTACGCTGGCTTAAATCAAATCCCTTGAAACTACTTTTAACCGGATTTTCCTGCATGGCAAGAATGGCTGCTCCGATTGCTCCCGTGACTTCATGATGCGGAGGCACTGTTATCGATTTCTTAGTAATCGCTTCAAAGGCCGACACGACCGCCTTGTTTGCCGCAACTCCGCCCTGAAAGAAAATCCGATCACCGACCCGCCTGCCGGACACAACCTTGTTCAAATAATTATACACGATTGAATAAGCAAGTCCCGCGCTCAACTCTTCAACGCTTGCCCCGTTGTTCATGCTGTGCACCATATCCGACTCAATAAAGACCGTACACCGCTCTCCGAATCTGCAGGGAGATGCAGCCTGAAATGCACGATCTTCAAACTCTTTTTTGATGGATATCCCAAGCCGTTCTGCCTGCTCTTCCAGAAACGAGCCTGTTCCTGCTGCACAGGCCTTGTTCATTTCAAAATCAATAACCGCGCCTTCCTGCAGACTGATGAATTTCGAGTCCTGCCCGCCAATCTCAAAAATCGTGTCCACGGAAGGATCGATTGCCGTAGCAGCAGTTGCCTGGGCCGTGATCTCATTCCTGATTACATCTGCGCCGACCATGTCACCGGTCAAATACCTGCCTGACCCGGTTGTTCCCGCTCCCCTGATTCGAATAGAGGGTCCGATTTCTTCACCGACTTCTGACAAGCCCTGTTTTACCGCCTCAATAGGTTGACCTGCAGTCGGAAGATACCGTTTCGACAATACCCGCAAATGCCGGTCAATCACGACGATGTTGGTCGACACCGAACCAACATCAATCCCGAGATATGCGTCTTCCGGTTCGTTTTTGTCAAAACCGGTTGCATCCTTGTCCGGATTCGCAAAAATACCGGAAGGACAAGACAGCGGAGCCATACCGGAAAAATAACGATTCTTTTTTTTCTGAAGCAGATTCGAAAGCAGATTCAATCCCTGGTAAGCGACCTTTTCATCGGACTTCATGACCATGAGTGCGGCGCCGATTGCTCCCGAGGTATGAAAATGTTCCGGCACAATGAGGTGCTGTTCCGGTAATTTTAAAACCGTGCAAAAAGCCCGGCGCATTCCCAGGTTTGCTGCAACGCCTCCCAGAAAAAGCGCAGGAGTTTCATATTTTCTGCCTTTTCCAATGGTGGCTTTGAAATTCCGTGCCATGGCATGACATAATCCCGCTACGATATCGTAATGAGGCGTTGCAGTCTGCTGAAGATGAATCATATCGCTTTTGGCAAAGACGCTGCATCTGCCGGCAATACGCGGAGGATTTTTTGACTTGAGTGCAAGTGTACTGAATTCTTCAATACTTAGCTGCAGCCGGGACGCCTGCTGATCAAGAAAAGAACCGGTTCCTGCCGCGCATGCTGTATTCATGCAAAAATCCTTGATCCGGATTCCGGATAAGGTGTGATCTTTTTCCAGGAGGATCAGTTTTGCATCTTCTCCTCCCATTTCAATGATGGTTCGCGCATCCGGATAAAACCGTTCTGCAAAGGCTGCCTGTGACAATATCTCGTTCAAAAAAGTTGCCCCGATGATTTCAGCAACCTGCTTTCCCCCAATCCCGGTAATGGCAGCAGCTTTGATTCTTGCCTTCGGAACAACCCGCTCAAGGGCAGCCAGTTCCCGTTCCAGCGCAGGCAGGGGGCTTCCATTGATCCTGGTGTACATTTCATAAAACAAGGATCCATGCGAATCAATCAGGACGGTTTTAACCGTTATGGAACCTATGTCGATTCCCAGAAAAAAATCGTTTTGCATGCAAACCTTTCAGACTGCATTGAATGAATATTTGAGAATGTGAGGTGGTTATTGAAAAAGAAAAACGTATTTATGATTATTATAGTAACAACCCGGCACTTCGTCAACCATGGAGGCTTCAGATTCAAAAATGTGTGTTACTATTAAAAGAATGGTATAATGCGGTGTAACGGTGGAGAAAATATATGCTTGAACCTGCCGGAGACATTACGGGTATCGCCATCCCCTGGGTATTTCATGCACTGTGCCAGGAGCAATGGACAGGTACCGCCTTTTTTGCGCAGGAAGCCGCAGTCATGCAGGTCGTTTTTAATGCAGGCGAAGTTAGGTTTGCGCTCGCAAATTTTGATGATGATACCCTCGGCGAATTTTTGGTGCTTGGCGGCAGGATCACCCGAGCGCTTCTGCATAAGGCACTCGCACAGGTGGAACAATCGGGGAAACGACTGATCGCTGTTTTGCTTGAATGGGAAGTAATTACTCCGCAGGACCTCGTATCGCTGGTGCGATTTCAAGCCGAACAGAACATACTAAACCTTTTCAGCTGGGAGCGGGGACGCTATTGGTTCAGAGAAGGAGTCCTTGCCGAAAAAGACATGGTTGAACTGGAGCTCGACACAGCCGGCTTAATCCTCGAAGGAATTCGGAATGCTGATGAAGAAACGATTTCTCGATCCCTTCCTCCCTTAGATACTATTCTCAGATTGTCACCTGATTCATCCTTGATCAACGATTCCGATCTCCTTCCGGATGAACTGAACGCAAAGTCCCTCATAAACGGCATGCGATCCATTCAGGAAATATGCACTCTGTCAAATCGCGATTCTGTTACTACTCTGAAATCCGTGTATATTCTCCTTGCTCTTCAGGCAGCAGAAGAGGGTATACTCGAAATACAACCGAATGAGGTTGAACCTGGCGAGCTGGCTGAGGAATTCTCCGAAGACCTTCCGATTGAACCGGTTCACGCTATGGGCACAGGAATATCTGAAATACCTGCTTCCGAATCTCAAGAACAGCTGAGAACAGAGATTCAAAAGCCGGAATCCGTACCCACTTCATTCACCGAACGGGTAAAAATTGAAATTGTCGAAAATGCGTATGATAGTCTCGATATCCAGGATTACTATGAGATGCTGGGCGTTGGAAGAAGAACGTCTTCAGAAGAAATTCAAAAAGCATATAAAGGCCTTATCGAGCTGTATGATCCGGCTCAATACCAGAATCCTGAGGAAAACGATACCCATGAGAAACTCGAAATTCTGACCGAAAGCCTGAATGATGCCTACGCAATATTAAGCGACCACGAAAAGCGAAATGAATACAACATGGACCTTGTCAGCGGGATCAGAAAATATGAGCATGTGAAAACAGAACGACAGATGGACACCGCTCGGGAACAGGAAACCTTGGCTGAAGAGAAATTTCAGGAAGGGATGCTTCATTACCGGGTGAAAAATTTTTGGGGCGCTGAAGAGGCGTTCCGCTCTGCAGCACGTTTAAACGCCGAAAAAGCTGATTATGCCTATTATGAGGCACTTGCTCTGTGCCACATGCCGAGAAGATCACATGAAGCTGAAGACCATTTTAAAAAAGCTCTTTCCCTATCGCCGAAAATTGAATATCATCTTGAACTCGCCGCATTCTATCTCAAAAATGGAAGCAAGGCAAAGGCATTAACCGTATACCGTGATGCCCTGCGGATCCATCCCACGTCAGACAAGATCAAACAAGCTGTCAAAAAAGTAACCGGATAACTGTCTTTTCTCACCATGCCAGTGCCTTTGTCAACTCGTCAAAAATCAGCTGTCTCACCTTTGGCAGAACCGGTTTCAATTCATCAGTCAGCTCCATTGACCAGGAAGAAACATCTTCTGGCTGGACCGCAAGAATAATCGTTTTCGGTTTTTTCCCTGTCAGCGCTGCCATCTGGAGTACTTCAAGAAGACTGATTTGATGCAGAGAAAGTGTATTTTTGGATTGTGCCTGAATATCTTCGGGTGAGAATCGAAAGATTGATCCGGGTGCAGCTCCTGCCAGCACCACGTCAACGATCAGAAGTAAATCAACATCATGGAAAAGAGGAAGCAGGGCATGGCTGACCGTCCCTGCTTCCCTGCACTGGATGTTGTTCGGAAAGGCAACATCGTTCAGGGAATGAATAACATGAACACCGAATCCATCATCGGTAAGAAGCAGATTTCCAACACCTAAAATCAAAACCTTCGGAGGAACAGGCAGCACATCTTGTTTTTGTGTGTCATAAATCATTACGGTGTCTGCTTGTTTTATAACCAGTAATCATCGAACCAAGTGCTCCATCCCGGTTTATCAATGAATTCATGACAGCCATGTATACATGGATGAGCGTAAAAATAATAAAATACCACATGATCAGGATGTGCCATATCCGGGTATATGATTCCCCGCCCAGGAGAGTGTTTACCCATTCAAACGCCGCCGGTGCTTTGATGAATAAAAATACGTTTCCATGATACAAAGCAAATCCGGTCACAGCCGATACAAGGATCATCACTCCGGTGAACAGATATGACAGCGCCTGAAGTGGATTGTATCGTTGATAGTCCTTATGCGTTTTCTTCAGAAAGAGATAGTAACCGGCAATATCGGGAATATTTTTAAGGATGCGGATGATACTGAAATCCTTCCAGTCTGCATAAAAGGAGGAACGGAATGCAAGATACATCCTGACAACCAGGCCGAGAATCAGAATATATCCGCAGAAAAAATGAAGGAACCGCATCCAGGACATGGAGGGACCGCCGGCAATAAACGGCCGGGAAATGAAAAATCCGGTGAAGATCAGGATCACCAGAACCGCAACCCTGATCCAGTGATCCAGAATATAGGCAAGATTCCATTCCCTGATTTTTTGTTGATCCATAGCCGTCTCCTAGGAAACCTTGAATTCCATGATCCGGTTCGATTCAGGATGAATCACATGCACCGTGCAGGCCAGGCAGGGATCGAACGAGTGAATCACCCGCAGAACTTCAAGAGGCTGCTCGGGAACCGCAACCCTGACTCCGATCAGAGCTTCTTCGAGCGGACCACGAATGCCTTTAGCGTCTCGAGGAGAACAATTCCAGGTTGAAGGAACCACACACTGATAATTTTTTATTTTTTTACCCGCCACCTCGATCCAGTGTCCCAGTGCACCGCGTGGCGCTTCCCAAAGACCGGCACCCCGGGCTGTAGTGGGAATGGTATACGGCGTATATACTGCGGTTTTGCCGTTCTTGATGTTTTCAAACATGGCAAGCCCCCAGTCATACATGGCATCAGCTACGATTTTGCATTCCAGTGCTCGGGTGGCAATCCTTCCAATGACACTCCGCAGTACTTCCGGTTGACCAGGGTGTCCGATTGAAGCAAGCGTAGAGTTGACAAGTTTTTTTACCGTTGGACGCCCTGCTGCATAGGCAATAAGCATCCGGGCAAGCGCGCCTGCTTCCATGGGTTTTTCCTTGAGTCGAGGCGCTTTTGACCAGGTATATTTTTTTTCAGGATCATATCCGGTGAAATCCGGCTCGGTAACTCCTGCATCCGGATGTGCAGGTTTTGCGTTTTTATACCAGCCATGGGTCGTGTCTTCGCTGACATCTTCGGGTCGTGCTTCCTTGAGTTTTTGCAACTGGGAATTATACAGTACTCCCCGAGGAAACAGCCGTTTATTCGGATCGAATGATGCATCTTCAAACACGCCCCAGGCAAGATAATTTGCCGGACCTTTTCCTATGGATGCATATTCCTTATAGAACGGTGCAATCGCAAGTACATCCGGAATAAAAACAGCATCAATCCATCCCTGAAGTTCCTTTACACGGTAAAGATAGTTCTTCAGATCATCGATGCTCGAAACATGCGTCACTCCTCCCGGAGGGCTGGTCATGATCATCGGCATTCTTCCGCCGAAAATCGCGCTTATCTGTGCTGCCTTTGCCTGCATCTCGAGCGCTTCCAGGTAATGAGCAACCGCAAGCAGGTTCAGGTCAGGAGGAAGTTTGTACGAAGGGTGGCCCCAATAGGCATGGCCAAACGGACCAAGCTGACGGGAATCCACAAAGGCCTTAAGCTTAGCCTGAACTTTTTTAAGCGAGGCTTCTTTTGGCTGGGCCTTCAGAGCGGAAACAATATCGACATAATCCAGGGCATTCAAATGATAAAACCAGAGAATATGGGAATGCAAGAACTGCGCGCCTTCAAGAATATTCCTGGTTATCCTGCCATTATCAGGAGGTTTTACTTTGAACGCATCATCCATACTCATGGAAGAGGCATGGCCATGGGATGTCGGGCAGACCCCGCAAATGCGCTGGGTAATATGCCAGGCATCACGCGGGTCTCTTCCCTGCAGGATCATTTCAAATCCTCGAAACAAGGTTCCGGATACCCAGGCATCCTTTACCATGCCTCGCTCAATTTCAACTTCAACCTTCATGTGTCCTTCAATACGGGTAACGGGATCAATGACGATTCTTGCCATTACTTGTCACCTCCGTCCTTTTTAATTCTTCCTGATGCTTTGGTCATGGCAGCATGGATCCCGATTCCCACGGCGGTTGCTGCTCCTGCAATGGCACCAAGCGTGTCAGCGCCAGCTTCAACACCTTTGAGTCCTGGAATGGAAACATCCGGCAGCGGCTTGTAAAAACCTGCAAATATATCAGTCCAGTCACGTTCGGCGCATCCAATGCATGGACCTCCGGCCTTGATGCACCAGCTTGTTCTGCCGTTGTACTGTATTGTAGGACAGGCTGAATTGGTCATCGGGCCCTTGCAGCCCATTTTATACAGACAGTATTGAAGCGCTTCTTCCTGGGTGCCGAACGTCTCGACAAATCTACCGGCATCAAAATGCGCTCGTCGCTCACAGTTGTCATGAATATTCTGGCCATAGAACAGTGTCGGCCTGCCTTTATCATCGAGTTCAGGAAATTTTTTAAGTAAAAGATAATTGACAACCACGCCGACCAGATACTCAGGATTTACCGGACAGAGATCAAAATTAATAAGTGGTTTTTTGATGCCGGCCTTCTGTAAGGCCTCATCAACTCCAATAATAGCTGCAGGATTCGGTTTAGCCGCGGGAACTCCGCCATACGTTGCACAGCTCCCGACCGCAAGAATAGCAATAGCCGGCCGGGCCATATCTATGAACACATCGATCATCTCCCGATCAGCTATCATACCGTATCCGTTTTTCGTCGGAATTCCTCCTTCTATAATAAGGAGATATCCGCCGGTCTTTTTGGAAATATCAAGCGTTTCTTCGACCTGCCTGCCGGCTGCTGCCTGAAGCGTCTCGTTATAATCAATGCTCAAAATATCAAGAATGACGTCTGCAGGACTTGGATAGGTTGCTTTCAGGAAGGCTTCCGTGCAGCCGGTATCAGAAGCGAAGTTAAGCCAGACCACGGGCTGCCTGGCTGATGCTTTTTGAAGAGCTTGTGCTATGCGAGGCGCGTGAAGTTCCGATAACCCCAGAAGGGCCGCTGTGGTGCCGCAGAATTTTAAAAAATCCCTTCGGTTTACACCACGAAACTCCAGGGCATCAAAAAAACGATTCATCACTTGATCCTTCTTCCTCATAATAATCCCCTTTCCTGAAGCAGATTACGTGAGAACCTGAAGTTTCATGTTTCCTATTGAAATGTTATTGAGATATAGTCTTACCACAGAAAAAAACTGTTTGTCAAATAGTTAATTTATATATTCATATTTTTTGATTCATTTAATTCCTTCCTTGCATTTTTCAAGAAAATCTATACTATTTTAGAGATTCTTTCATAACATACAGAACAAGCCTCCGCTGCGCATTTACATCACTGAGTCTCTGGAAAAGAATACCGCTTTTAAAGTTCATCTTCATAAGGAATTACGGAAGTATGCTCACCATCCCTCAGAAACTATACGGCAGAGATCAGGAGATCCAAAACCTTCTTGCTGCTTTCAACCGGGTACGAAACGGTGCAGCCGAAGCCCTGCTGGTAAGCGGAAACCCCGGCATCGGAAAAACAGCCTTGATCCAGGAACTCGCCAGACCAGTCACGGAACAGAAGGCATACTTCATTGCAGGAAAATATGACCAATTAAAACGAGATATTCCCTACA
>Ga0265297_10004802_pt1 | contig 21508 bp, 23 predicted proteins | sample Munlanlwell13791_FD_192502 | JGI IMG/M metagenome (GOLD analysis project Ga0265297, IMG submission 192502) | Leachate microbial communities from a municipal landfill in Southern Ontario, Canada - Leachate well 137-91 | ecosystem: Engineered > Solid waste > Landfill > Unclassified | place... | reverse complement strand
TTTGATCCAAAATTTGTCTACTACGCCATGCTGAGAGATGATTTTTTCATCCATATGATGAAAGGCTCAAAAGGATCAAAAATGCCAAGAGGTGACAAAAATCAAATTTTGGATTTTAAAATACCAGACTTCGATTTACCAAAACAACACAAAATTGCTTCAGTCTTATCTGTTTTAGATTCAAAAATTGACCTCAACAACAAAATCAATACCGAGCTAGAAGCAATGGCAAAACTGATCTATGACTACTGGTTTGTGCAGTTTGATTTTCCCAATCAAAATGGGAAGCCATATAAATCTAGCGGTGGGAAGATGGTGTGGAGTGAGGAGTTGAAGAGAGAGATTCCGGAGGGGTGGGAGGCGGTAAATCTCCTAGAGATTGCAGACTATACAAATGGTATAGCTTGTCAGAAATATAGACCAATGGGTGGAAAATCATTACCTGTTATCAAGATTCGTGAAATGCATAACGGCTTTTCTGGAGAAACTGAATTAGTTAGAGAGGACATCCCGAAAAAAGTAATTGTTGAAGATGGTGACATCTTATTCTCGTGGTCAGCATCACTGGAGGTTCAGGTGTGGGTAGGTGGGAGAGGCGGTCTTAATCAACATATTTTTAAGGTAACTTCACGAAAATACCCTCGTTCTTTTTATTATTTTCAGCTCTTAGATTATGTCGGACATTTTAGAATGATGGCTGAAAACAGAAAAACCACAATGGGACATATTACTCAAGATCATTTAAAACAAAGTCGAATAGTACTTCCCCCTCAATTAATAATAGAAGATCTAGATAAAGAATTAAAACCGATGTTTGACAGTATCGTTCTTAACAAGAAACAAAATATTGAACTTACTGATCTTCGAGACTGGTTGCTACCTATGCTGATGAATGGGCAGGTAAACGTAGCAGAAGCATCATAAATATGAGCAATAATCGCATTAATGAATATGTTTACTTGCTTAAACTCTCTAGAGATTTCTTGGGGGAAAGTATAGATGAATATAACTCTGCGAGGGGCAAAGAGGTCGAATTGTCACAATACCATTGTCTATACTATCAAAGAAAATATCATGCATTTGCATATAGCCAATTAATGTATGCTCTGTATGAAAGATTGAAATGTGAGGTAAGTAGTGGTCAGAAAGCAGAAACGATTAAGCAGTTCTTCAAAAAGAACAAGACAAGTGCTGTAAGAAAAGTATGTTCATTGTTTGCTAATAAAGTCAAACATGCTAAAGGTAAGCAATCCGTTAATATTTCGCCAAGTCAAAACTTAGAAATTAGCATTTCAACGGAAGAAATTACTGTCGGGCCAGAAAAACTTACTTTAACTTTGGTGGAGGATTCTCAAAGAATACATCCAGATTTACGTAGTGCTGATGTGCTTGAATTAATTAAGAAATCATATGATGAGCTTTTACAATTTCTTGAAGAAGAAGGATATGAGTACTAATGAAGGAACCATCCAAAACTAAGATGCTTACCCTCCGCCCCTACCAGCAAGAAGCAGTTCGCAAAATGCTTCGTCGCAAAAACCAAGAAGGCAATGAGTTGGTGGTGATTGCTACTGGTGGTGGCAAATCATTGGTAATTGCTGAATTGGCTCATCAGCTAGGCAAACCGGTCTTAATTCTTCAGCCAAGCAAAGAGTTACTTGAGCAAAATGTAAATAAAATGCTCTCATATGTCTCCAAAAATGAGATCGGCATTTTCTCAGCCTCAATGAATAGCCACACCATTAACACTTTTACCTTTGCCACCATTGGTAGTATCTATAAAAAACCAGAGCTATTTTCCCATTTTGATACTGTGATCTTAGACGAATGTGATTTGCTTTCTTCTAAAGACCAAGATAGCATGTACATGAAATTTTTCAGTCAGGTGGGTCACCCTAAGGTATACGGTTTAACTGCAACTCCATTTCGAATGGATACTTTTGTACGCAAATCACAGTATGGATATATTGAATCAGTCACGGCCACTAGACTGATTAATCGCACTAGAAATCGTTTCTGGCATCGTGTGATTGTGAATGTCAGCTACTCAGATTTACTTGATGAAGGATACTTGGTTCCACTTGAATATATTGATCAAACCATACTTCAACACCATCAGATTCCCAAAAATTCTGGATCTGATTTTGATCTTGATAGCTATGTAGAAATGATTGATGGGGTTAGTGGCAGTACTACCAAAAAAATAGCTCAATTGGCTGAGAACTTCAATTCCATATTAATTTTCTGTTCAACTATCAATCAAGCCACCCAATTTGCTAATTATTTTACTGATGATGCCGACGTTGTTACTAGCGAGACAAAAAAAAGTAAACGCAATCAAATCATCACTGATTTTAGAAGTGGCAAGCTCAAAATGGTGTTTAATGTTAACGTCCTTACCGTTGGTTTTGACCATCCAAGTTTAGACTGTATTGTGATGCTTCGGCCTACTCGCTCAATTCGACTCTATACTCAAATGATGGGTAGAGGCACTCGACTTGCTGATGGTAAAGACAAATGCACGATTGTTGATTTTGCTGGCAACGTTGCTACCTATGGCGGAATGGAAACCTTACAATTAGAAAAAATTGACAAAAAATGGGAGTTGGTTAGTGAAAAAGGTTCTTGGCATATGCAAGAACTTAGTAGTTTTAGGATTAGAAGATGAAAAAAGTATTTTTTATTATCTCTATAATTTTTTTCTCATTTCTCCTCGGTTGTCTTACTGCCCCCAAAAATCAAGAAGTGATTAGCCAAACTGAAACAATTGACACTGAAGTTAGCTTAAAAATTGCAGAAGATAACTTTCAACCGCTTCTGTTAGATGTCACCTATTTTAATTATGATGATATTCGTTGGGGTTCAGCAGATCATTACAAAGAATTTGAGGAAGGTGATATTAGACAGTTTAGTCAGTTAGCACTTAACAACACTGTTGTTTATCAGTCATATCCGTCTACAGAAATTACGCTCACTGAATATGACGGCTCAATTAGAGAAATAAAGGCGCTTCCTCTAGAGGAAGCAATTAGACTACTGAAAGAAGATTGTCCTATGGATTGGCCAGTAAAAAGTGCAAGAGGAAATTATCAAAAATATGGGTCCTTCTCAACCTATACGCTTCCAGAACAAGAAATTTTTGAAGTTAAGTATTTTGATGTCGATGGTGACAATAAAAAAGAAACAATAGTTCATAAAAATTTTAACTGCCGTGCTGATGGCGGTTCGACTAGTGTTGATATTATTAAAGACAATAAAATCATTTTTTCGGCTACTGGTGACGATTCAATTATTCTTCCTGCAGATACTAATAATGGTTTTTATATTGAACAAAGATTAGCTGATGACTCAGCACGTTGTTGCCCAACTGGTTTACTGAGGACACGTTTTATTTTTAGTGAAGAAAATTTTATTCCAATATATGAGCAAGAGGTGAAATTTTTACAAATTAAAGAGCCTGATAGCGACTCTTCAAAAAAAAACTTATGAGAAGCGATTTAACACTAAATTGAATCATGGATTAGGATCCAATTTACTTTGGTCTTGACCCAAAGTAAGTAATTTTCTCCAAATCTCCACCATTGCCCAAGTATCCAGTTCGCAGTAGGTTAGTAAGTTTTGTCTGATTTGTTCTTTTTCTTCTGCTGTTCTAGCTCCATGAACCATCTCACGCCAAGCCAACATGGCTTTGGTGCCTTCGCCAATTTCTAATTCTTTGTAACTTAGTTCAGGACATAAGATTGGCAAGACTTTTTTAATCGAAGCACTGCCGTGAAATTGGCGATCGACATATAGGCCATTTTTGAAGATATCCATTAAGTCGTAGACTCGTTCATTGATGCTTTTGAGTTGTGGAGCAAGATCGGGGCATAAAACAGCTAGCTCATCATTCCTACCACATTCAAAGCCTTTGTTCCAGACAATCACCGAACCAGTCTCGCCAATTACCTTACAAAGCTCTGTAGCAAGATGCCGAGCTGGATCACCAGCTTCAGTTGCCAGACATTCATAATGCTCGAACTCATCGCTCTCAGGATTTCTGGCAACATGGATTGAAAACTGTGTGACTGCCTGCTGATACGGCTTGTAGTCATCGTACATGGGCAGTGCCTCACCATAGGTTTCATAGTCTAGAAAATAGATTGGGTATTTCAGTTGACTCAATTCCTGAGCAATGGCTTTATGATCAATGATTGGCTGATTTCGTCTAGCTGATTGAATTTGCAGTCTTTGCTTATAGTTACTGGTGAAAGCATCAGGAATGTCTTCGACCAACTCTACGCCCATATCAATCAACTCGCCGTATTGTTTTTTACTGGCTCTGCCTAGCTCATAGATCGAGCCATCGGGTAGATTAGGAAAACAATACTCAGGATAGCCACAAGTACCAGGATTAAAACAATGCTCATCGCTTGGTTCTTGTTCAAGTTTCAGCACACTCCACGCCTCAGCTCTTAATTGGTAAACTTCATCTTCTTTTTTAGCTATGTGATCAGTCATATCTTCAACTATAAAGAGCTCGTTGATGTCAATCTCGCCAGTTCGCTGGTAGTCACTGTTAATTCGCACCAAATAGACTTTGTTAATCGGCAGGCTGGTCTTGCCCACTAAATACTGAAAGGTCACATCATATTTATGTTCAGGATGAATTGTAGTGCTGCTTTTGATTTCGTAGAGATCGTAGGTACTGTTGGTGGAGTCATAAATCAAAGCATCGATGCGAGACTCGTAGTTGCCGTCAGTCAGTGTTGCTTCAAAGGACAAAGTTGTTTCAGCTGGATACTGCGTAGCAACTTTTTTTTGTAAAAATTCCTTAGCTAGTTTTTCCACACTGTAGCCCTGTTCCATGACGTGTTGATCATAGAGCGAGGGAGGCTTTGGTTCAACATTACTATGCACTGACAGCCACATGTGGAGTGGGGATTCGAGGTAACTTAAGAAGAGTGATTTGGTGAGATGCATAGACCAATTATATATGCAAATTAGATCAAAATGGTGATAAACTAGGATGAAACATGGTTCTCGACATATGAAACAAAAAATAAAACTTGAATCTGTAATGGTTGGTGTAACTGGTGAATACTATGTTGCTGGAGAGCTAAGTCACAGAGGTTATATTTCCTCAATCACGCTTCGTAATACTAGAGGAATTGATATTATCGTGAGTAATAAGGAAGGAACAAAATCGGCAACCATTCAGGTAAAAAGTACTCAAAATAACAAAAAGAACAGCTGGATTTTAACTCAAAAATCTGAAGACTTCTTTTCCGATAACCACTTTTATGTTTTTGTAAATTTAGATCAACCAGGCATAAGACCAAAGTTTTTTATTGTTCCAAGTAAAGAAGCAGCTGAGTTCATATCCAGTAGTCATAAGAACTGGTTAAATAAAGCTGGCAGAAATGGCCAAAAACATATAGATAATCCAATGAGATTGTTTGAAGATTTAGAAAGCAAATACTTAGAATCATGGGATTTTATTGAAAATTATTTGAAATAAGCATGAATTTTTATCTTGATATAGATGGCACAATTATTACCAAAGACCACAAGCAAGCTAATGGTTTGAATTTTTTTTTGACTAGTTTATTTAAAAATGGAGATGTATATTGGCTAACTACTCATTGCAAAGAAATAAATAATGAGTCACTACTTTCGTATTTAAAACCAGTTCTAGATAAAGATAATTTTGCATTAATTACAAAAGTTAAACCCACTGTTTGGCAAACTTTAAAAACAGAAGCTATAAATTTCTCTGAACCTTTTCAGTGGTTTGATGACTATATTTTAGAAATTGAGAAAGAAGTGTTAAAGAAAAATAATTCCTTAAATAATTGGGTTAGAGTTGATCTAAATAAAAATGATGACTTAACCAAATATCTTTTTTAGAATTTACCTGAACTCAATTTTGATTTATGATAACTCTTAGTTAGCATAAGATGTCATTTCAATACCTAGAACCGCAACAAGAGTATGAGGATCGCTATGATGTTAGCACTATCAGGGAGTGCTTGAAAACTTTGAACATAGTTGATGACATCAGTCAGAAAATGAGACAAGAACCAAAGTTTAAGCAGTACCCAGAATCTGAACAAGAACGCAACATGGGGCTATTTAGAGGTAGAATGTTTTTTCTAATTCAAGCTCAGCGTTATAAAAACAGAGCTTCAACTATTGCAGAATGGATGCAGGCTGATCGCATTAAGCAAGATAAGCAAGACAAAACTCCAGTTCCCAAAGCCAATTGTCCTGAGTGCGGTACTGCCATGATTGATGATGATTTTCATAATTTAGTTGATTGGGATGATGAACCCATGAGAGTTTTATTTACCTTAAACTGTCCTAAGTGTAAGAAGCGTCAGGGCGTTTACGACGACGGGGAGATTTATGTTTCTAAATCAGATTTTTGTCCTGACTGTAAAGAAAAGCTAGAAGTGAAAAGCAATAAAAAAGATCAAGTCATCACTACGCTTTACACATGCAAAAGTTGTAGCTATTCAAAAAATGATATCTACGACTTGAAGAAAAGTGATGAAAACCATAAAAAGTGGCAAGAAGAACAAACGGAAAAAGAGCTAAAAGACAAACAACTATTGGAGAAATACAGAGCTGAGTTTTGTTTATCTGAAGAAGAAGGCAAGAAATATGTTGAAATACTTGAAGCCATGGAAGTAGCTCATGAAGTGAAAGAAGAAGTCATAGCTGAAATGGACACTCCAGCTCATGAAAAGCTTTTAGCAGTTAATAAAGTCTCAATCACTGATTTGGAAACACTGGTTAATAAAGCACTCAATGAAAGTGGCTTCACTCACTTATCTTTTGGTAATCCTAATATTGATCGTCATGTGCTAGTGCCATTTACGCTCCAAGAAACAAAACCAAAACGTCGTGATCAAGAAAGTATTTCAGAATTATATGACTTGTTAAAAAACACACTCAAAGACACCAATTGGCGAGCACCTAAAGATTTGATGAGTTATAGACTAGGATTTCTCAGCGGCAAACTTAAAGGCTTTGAGTCAGAAGACGACTTGCTCAAACTATTTGGTAAAGAAGAGCCAAAAAAACCAAAGTCAAAGCTTGATCCAGAATTTAGAGCAAAATATGAGCATCATAATTTAGTACAAATGGCCAGAATGGAGGCTGAATATATTGCGACCAAGCGTATTAGGACTCGCAGATTAAAGAATGAACCAGATGGTTTTTACTTGAATGATGGTGGTCGAGGCTACACTTGTGGTATTTGCCGTGATCACTATGATGGCGAAGACATTTGGTGGAGACCAGATGGTTTGAGATGTCGAAATTGTTGGAGAAATATTCAAGAAGGCGTAATCCCCGTACTTGGTCTAGATAAAGATTGGTGGGAAGAAGATTATTTTACAAATTTTGATATCAGTTATTACCATGGCGTTAAGTCTCAATCCATTAAGAAATTAAGACGTGAGGGCGTGGTGGTCGGCAGAGATTTAAAAGATGAAAAAGGAAACACTTACGAGACGGTTTATTTGGTGAGTGAGAATAAAGAATTTCTTGAGGATTATCCAAGAAAAAAAGATTAGATTGATATAGATATAACTTGCTTCTTTACTTTTTACGCTTGACGCGTAAAATAGTGCGTATGAATAAAAATCTGACTTCTAAACAGAAGCAAGTTTTAGCTACCATAATTGATTTAACTCAAAAATTTGGTCACGAACCCACTCTTGAGCAGGTAAAATCTGCTTTAAACTACACGAGTACGAGTTCGGTGCAGCGTCATACAGACGCTCTTAAACTCTTAGGTTACCTTAGTAAGGGTAGAGAGTTATCTCTTCCAGAAAATGATCAAACAGTTCAAATTCCTTTGGTAGGAAATGTGGCCTGTGGCATGCCACTATTAGCAATTGAAAACATTGAAGCCTATATCTCCTACGATTCAAACAAGCTACAAAGTAATAGTGATAACTATTTTTTTCTTAGAGCTGTCGGTGACAGTATGAACGCAACTAATGTAAATGGAAAAACCATTGATGAAGGTGACTATGTTTTAGTTAAAAAACAAGATTGCCCTGATTTTGGAAAAAGAATTGTTGCTCTCATTGGTGAAAACGCCACTATTAAAAGACTAAAACGTGGTGATGGGCATATCATTCTTGAGCCAGAATCCAGCAACCCAGCAAATAAACCAATTTATGTATTTGAAGAAATCTCAGTTCAAGGTGTAGCTGAAGATGTGATTAAGAAAGGAAATTAGAACATGGAAATACTAGGCACATTAAGTCTAATTCATTGGATAGTTACCATTATAGTTTCAATAGTAATTGGTTTTATTGGAGCAATATCTTATCTTAAATTTTTCTATAAAAGAGAAAAATTAATCAATGACAATTTAAAGAGACCAATTAAGATTTTTTCTCCAACAAATGAGGCCACTAAAAATATGGACATGGAATACAGCCTTTTACAAAAGAGTGGTCTTTTCAATGTCGAAAAACCTACCAGCGATTATAGAGACACTGTTAGAATTTCAACACATAGTTTGGTCATCATTGGATTTTATGGTGGGATGAGTAATTTCGACAATTTATTTGATAAAGCAGCAAGTAAAGAGATTCCAATTCTTATTTACACTTTTGGTGATAACAGTGCACTAAAAGCACATCATTGGCAAAAACTTAATACTTACCCATATTATTCAGTTTGCAATTCCCCTTTAAGATTAATTAGCGATGTATTTACAATGCTTTCAACTTTTCCAAGGGAGCGAATCAGCTAGAAGGCTTACTACATGACAAAAGCTGAAATTAATGAGCTATTAAGACAATACGTAAGAGATAATTTGTCTCCAAATGACAATGATCGAACCTTAGTCAAAAAAATTTATGAATCATTCTCGAATTTACTTAATAACAGCTGCATACAAATAGGTTCTTACCCTAGATTCACTTCAATAAGACCTCCTCACGATTTGGATATTCTTTACATACTTGGTGAGTGGAATGAGTACCAGCACGATCCTCAATCATCACTTTCAGAACTATTTAAATATGTAAAAGCTGATTATGAAAATCCAACAAAATATTCAATAAAAGTTTCCTTGCAGACTCACTCCGTTACAGTTGCATATTTGGATGGAGATGAAGAAGTGTTCTCTGTTGATGTTGTACCTGCTTACGTCTTTTCTAAAAATGAGTATCAACTAGATACCTACAAAGTACCTGAAATACTAAGGAAAAAACACGGCGAGAAAAGAACTGAGTTCTACCAACAACTTACAGCTAAAAGACGTCAAATGGGTTGGATAAATTCAGATCCAAGAGGCTACATACAGGTTGCGACTGAAATTAATAAAACTAGTAATGATTTTAGAAAATCAGTTAAATTCGTTAAGGCTTGGGCTAATTCTTACAAGGCAAAATATGATGATTTTAAGATGAAGTCATTTCATATTGAACAACTCATTACAATTCAATTTGGATTGAACCCTAGAATAGAGATGTTTGATGCAATCTTTAATTTCTTTTTGAAGTTGCCAAATTCCTTCTCCAAACCTCAAATTGCGGACAGAGCTGATCACACAAGACTCATAGATGATTATATAAATGATTTAAATGAAGAACAAAAAAGCCTTATATTGAAGGCAAGAAATCAATTCTTAACTCAACTGGAAGGTGTCTATTTTGACCTCAACGTTGATGATTTATTGCAACCAATACTTTATGAGAGATTGCCATCCGAAGATTTTCTTTTTGATAGATCGATAGCGACCCTGACTGAGTCAACAATGACCATAGAAGGATGGATCCAAAAGGATGGGAATAATTTTCGTAGGCTTAGCCAACAAGGATTTATTGATAACGGGTTAAAAATAAAATTCAATCTTCATATGGGCGTAGACTGTGATGAATACCTGTGGAAAGTTAAAAATGACAATAATTGCGAACAACCTAGGGGAGATATGACTTTTGGAAGTACCAAAAACGTTCCCGAAGACACAAAATATCCTGGAAATCATTATGTAGAGTGCTATGCCATCCGTGATGGAGTGTGTATAGCAAAGGCAAGACAGAGCGTTGTTATAAAAGAGAAAGCAGTAGTTTTCAAACCATAGCCATAAATAAAGTAGATAATAAATATGGGGCCAATATTAATTTTCGACAAATCAGCACTTCAGAGTTTTGGTATCGAAGAGTCTGTGTGGCTAGATAATTACTTTTTGTCAAACATTACGCCACTTTTTTACGTAGAAACTCTTGCAGACTTGTCATTGCCAAATCCACCAAAACCTCCTGAACAAATCATTAGTGAACTAGCAGCTAAAACACCCAAGGCTTTACCAAACGTACATCACGCAAGATTAGTCCTTGGAAATCTAAGGGGTATTCCTGTAGAAACAGATCATGGTAGACCAATTGTTGACCATGGAGTAACAAAAAGAGCTCCAGATGGTAAGATTGGCGTTCACTTTGATGAATCACCTGAGTCAAAAGCATTATCCAGATGGCATAAAAGAGAATACAAAGAGGTGGAGCGAGAATTCGCACAGAGATGGAGACAAACCTTAGATGTTTTAAGCTTTGACTCGGCGATTGGCATTGTTAAAAATATAGTCCCACCTGGAGAAAAACTAAGTGGCCTGGAACAAATAAAGTCCTTTGTTGATAAATTTATTCAGGGTAATTCAATAGAACTGCTTCATCTTGCACTAGATTTTCTAGGGATCGACACACAACATCGACCAGAAATTATTGGCAGATGGCAAAAACAAGGTGAGCCTGCATTTAATCTTTTTGCTCCATATGCAGCTTATGTATTTTCCATTGATCTTCTCTTTTATCTAGCAGCTTCAAAAGGCATTATTGCTAAAGAACGTACTTCAAACAAGGTTGACCTGGCCTATCTCTACTATCTACCTTTTTGTCATGTATTTGTTTCAGGAGATAAACTCCATGCAAAAACAGCAATCTTATTTTTAAGAAATGATCAATCATTTATAGCTGCAAATCACTTTAAAGATGGTTTATCTAAGATTAATCAACACTATTCTCAATTCAGAAGTGAGATTAATAAAGTTGGAGTAACGGCCTATGCTCCGTATCCTCCATTGGAAATTGAGACATCAATTCATAAACTTTGGGATTGTCATTGTCCGTCATGGAGAACAAGTGCTTCAAAGAAGTCAAAAACAGTAGACTTGCCCTCACTAAAATCAGACTCGACATTGTTAAAGCACCTTAATGAAGTGCAGGATAAGTCTAAAATTGTCGATCAAAATATCCTAAAGAGCATGGATGATGCTGACTACGTAACTGTTAGCCATATGGTTCCAGCTCAGCGCGGCGGTTGGAGAACTCTTCCTGAAGGAATAGAGAATGATGAGGTAAACAATAAATCATGATTTTCTATATTTAAGCTAGTTAATATATCAAAATAGATCATTGATAAAATGAGACACTCCCTTTTTATAGTGTCCGATTTGTCCCATTTTTGCTAGAATTACCCTGGAAGTATATTTTGGAATGGGACAGTTATAATGACGGGGGTTTCCAGACCCACATGCTCCGCATCAGCTGGAAATCTAGACAAAGTCTAGTATTTACAGATGATGTGAAAGACAAAGAGATTCATTTAAAATCCTGCCGCCAAGTTTGCGGAGCAAACCTGGGTAATACTCGTAGAGTGCAGTGCCTCCGCATCCTAGGATTTGAACTATAGTGATAGCTTCTCAATAATATCATTCTCCCTATCTTGATTAGTCCTCATTTTTATGTTATAATGACGTGAAGAATGCACATTAAAATTATGTTGTTTGTGAATGAATTATAGTAAATTAATATGGTTTATTATGATTCATCCACAAGCTATTGCAGCTTGGCTGATGAAATTCTTTTTGTAGGAGGGCCAAGATGGCCAAGTATTTTTATAACGGAAATGGGGATGCACTCCCCGCCTCTTATGTAGAGGATGTTCAACAAGAATACAAAGGCACCACCATGGATGGAGATGCGGTTTACCACGTGACGTTTTTTGACGCACGACGCCGCAAACACATCTCCTACGATACGGTTGTCTACCGTGGCGAGCACGAATACATCACTGGCAGCGGTCACGAGCGTGATCATGGCAGAGACAGTATTTCTCGTTGGGACTCCGGCAACCGTGTAACTTGGCAAGAAGCGCTTCGCAGTCACACTCGCGATTTACTGCCATATAGCAGACGCTAATTGTCAAAAGGGGTCAGCCCTTTCGGGCTGACCCAAATTCTAAACAAATAGAATATAATAAGAATATGTTATTAAAAGAAAATTACTCTTTTATACAATTTCCAGTTACAAATAAGGAACCAGAAGAAATACTTTCTCTTTATTCTGAAGAATTCGCAATTAGTAAACCAGAAACAATAACTCAAATAAAAACGATATTTGCTAATGCACTTCGAGATTATTTATCAGGAAAAATTGGAGAGTGGGAACTAGGATCTCTTGCCTTTTCATTCTCAACTGATAAACAATTATCCTCTATAGTTAAACAAGACCAAAAGCTCAGTAAAATCATTTCTGAATGTGTTGATATTAAATGGTTATCTGAAGGAAAAAACTTTGACCGGTATAAAAAAGAATTGCGAATTTTCTTAAATTCTATTATTAGTGATAAATAAAGCTTTTTTATAGTGTCCCATTTGTCCCGTTTTTAGCAGAATTACCCTGGAAACAGGTTGTAGGAATGGGACAGTTATAACGACGCACGGGTTCCAGACCCACCTGCTCCGCCATTGAAAAAAGATTGAAAATTCAATCTTTTTTCAATGAAGATAGGTGCTTGTGATGAGAAGCTTTGGTTCGCGCATTTGAGCAAATAGTGAAAACGAGCAAAGTGAGGATCACTATGCTCAAATGTCTGAGGCGGCGTTAGCACGCTCAGTGTCTCCGCCCCTTCCGCAAGTATCGATTTTTTCTGTATAGATTTGTCTAATACCGCTGAATGGGTTGATGAGGCTTGCTAAATTCTCTTGATTTGAACATTTTTAAGTTTAACAGCCGTGAAACAATATATATAAGTACTTATTAAATCAAGTATAATGTTTGTAATGAACAGAACTATTTCAGTTAAAGAGGCTCAGAGAATTCTCGATTCTCTTACCAATAAAGACATATTTCTGTCTTGTGGCTACGGCGGGGTGATGTTTATTGAAATTGGCAACATTGTTGATTATCACTTTGAACACGTAGAGGGTAATCCAACCACTCGTAAATATGGAAAGTATCGATTATTTTGTGATGAAAACTGGAGCTTTTCTGATAGTTGCACTACTCAAATACATCGTTGGACTAGTTCTAGTTTTGAAACGGATGAGCTTTTTGAATCACTTGGAGTAAAAAAACTGGAAAAGGTTGAAATTGTTAATGACTTCGAAGAAACTAGATTTTATATTTCTGGTGGTTATATATTTACCATCATCAGAGATGATTCTATTGATACCTTTTCAATAGAATTAATTCCTGACAAAAAGAAATTAACTGTGTTTGGCAATGGAAACATAGAGTACACGGACTATGAAGAAAATCTGAGTTATATGAAAAAGGGCAAACCTCATCCTAAGCGCACAGAAACCATTTCCATTGATCGCAGTTTTTTGAGAAATCAAATGCCCGATATATTGAAACTCTCTTACGAAAAAGCACAAGAATTTATTTTTCCACTCTTTAACCAAAAGATTCAATCTATCGAAGTTAACTCCGCCACACGTTTTTCACTCAGCTTTGGAGAAGATTGTAAAAAATTGTTTTCCAAAAAAGATCAAGAAGATTGGAGTACTCCCTTATATAGGTGGTCATTATCTATTAATGAGGTTTGGGTTTTGAAAAAAAACAAAGAGATTATTCTTGATGTTCGTAAAGAAAAATTCCATTTTGAAGAAAAACTAATATATCTTCTAAGAGGCAAGTATTTAGTTGATATTGTTTTTGACAAAAATGGAGCTAAAACGGAAATACAATTAAGTGATGATTATACCTTTGTTGTACTTGAAGCTGATCGATACAGCAGATGGGATATCCATGACTTCAAAACGGGATTTAGTGTTGGCTCATACCGAGATGAGGGACTTATTTATCGGATCAGTTCACCATCATATGTTATGGATGAATTCAAAACGGGAGATGTTCATCTTGATGCAATTTTATACGAAACGAAGTTTTACAGAGATTATTTTGCAATGAATACAAACTAATTTCTAGTAAACAACAATCAATTTCCAGAGATTTTATGCTAAGCTTAATACTAAATTGATGTTATATTTATATGAAAAATAATTTCTTAAAAGAATATCGTGGTTTAGACGAACGTTTTCATGCGAAAGTTAATGAAAAATTAGAGTATTTAGTGAATTTTTCACAGGCAGTAAAAGAACCAATCCATCGCTGGTATTATTATGTTGAAGGGTATTCTCCAGATTTGGTTAAATATGCATTTAAGCAAACAGGTGTTAAAAAAGGAAGTGTAGTTTTTGATCCGTTTTTAGGGTCGGGGACAACTGTACTAATTGCTAAAGAAAATGAATTAAAATCTTTTGGTTTTGAAATCAACCCTTTTAGTGCGCTTGCTGTTAGGGTTAAGACTAGTAATTATCTAAAAGAAGAAATTGATGAATATAATAATTTCTTTTTGTCTAATGTACATTTAGATAACAAAAATCCATATGAAAAGTATGAATTAAAGATAATTAGCAACCTGTTTGATAAAAATCAGCTTAGAAAGATCGAAGCAGTTAAGAAAAGAATACTTAATGTAACAAGCGAAAAAGTTAGGGAGTTATTGTTTTTTACGCTCTTATCAGTACTTGAAGATGCATCTAATTATAGAAAAGGTGGAAATGGACTAAAAAAAAGAAAACAAAAGAGAGATTTGGATTTTTTCTCTCTGTTTGAAACAAAAAAGCAAATAATATCTTTTGATATCTCACACCAATCAATTTCTAATGAATATGAACCAAACATATTCAATGATAGCTGTTTGAAAATGGGTGAATACAACTTTGAAACTATTGATTTATCACTTTTTTCACCACCTTACGCGAATTGTTTTGATCCATTTGAGGTGTATAAAGTTGAATTATGGATTGGAGAATTTGTTAAGTCATATGATGAACTAAGGGATAAAAGAAAAAGAGCTCTGACTTCGAACTTGAATGCAAATCTTAAGCAAGAGTTTGAATTTGCTGACAAGCCAAAATTATTAGAGGAAATACTTAATTATCTAAATCAACAAAAATTGTGGGACAAGAGACTTCCAATAATGTTAAATACATTTTTCTATGAAATGACAGAGTTACTTAAGATGATTTATAAACAAACTAAACATGGAGGTTATTCTGTAATAGTAATAGGAAATTCTGCATACGCAAACCTAGCTATACCAACAGACATAATATTGGGTTTATGTGGCGAGATTGCTGGTTTTTCAGTAGAAAAAATTGAGATTGCAAGAAAAAATGAAACTAGCTCTCAACAACATAAAAAACTTGGAAAGTTTCTATCTTATATGAGAGAAAGCTTGGTGTATTTAAAGAAAGTATGAAGACAGTAAAAATATTGCCAATTGATCCAATTAAAGGTGAAATATTCGAAATTGCCTCAAATGATGTTTCATATTTTACCCATGGATTTTTTAAATACCCATGTAAATTTATTCCACAAATACCAAGATGGGCAATAAAAAAATATACAAAAAAGGGTGATGTTATTTTAGATCCTTTTATTGGTTCTGGTACTACAGCAGTTGAGGCTGTTCTATTGAATAGAAATGCTTTAGGAGTAGATTTTGATGAATTAAGTAAATTGCTTTCAAAAGTTAAAACTAAGCAGTATTCAAAGCAAAACATAAGAAATCTTAAAAAATCTATAGTTTTTTTTGAATCTAATGAATTCAAAACTATTAATTTATCAATAGAGTACCCCAATATTAAAAACCTATTCCATTGGTTTTCAGAGGAAAATGCAAAACAGTTGCTTTTACTAAAAAACTCAATTTTTACCAAGTATGGTAAAGAAGAAATGTCTACAGAAAGAGATTTTCTATTGGTGGTATTTGCATCCATAATCAGAAAAAGTTCTAAAGCCGATGATGTTTCACCAAAGCCTTATGTATCTAGAAAAATAAAAAAGAAAACGTTTATTCCTTATAATTTATTTATTAAAAATCTAAAAACATATGTTAAGGAGTTAGAAAACAAAAAATATTTTGTAACAGGAACTTATGTGCATATTGGTGATGACGCCAGATTATTTACCAATAAAAGGAAGATTAACTGTGTTGATCTTGCTATTACTTCTCCACCATACATAAATGCGTTTGATTATGTTAGATCTTTGAGATTAGAAAACGTTTGGTTAGGATTTTCTAGCGACAGCTTACTTTTACAAAAAAAGAAAAAACAGATTGGTACAGAAAGTATCAGTTCCAGTATTTATAAAAATGCCTTAAAAAAAACTGGAATTAAGTCTCTTGACAAAGATATTGAAAAAATATTTAAAGTCGATAAAAAGCGTGCACATATCGTTTATGAATTTTTTCTAGATATGGAAAAAAATATTCAACAAGTAGAGAAAATGCTAAAAAGTGGTGGTCATTATATAATTGTCGTTGGAAACAGCGAAATTAGAGGTATTCAAATTAATACGACTGATTACTTAATTAAGATAGCTGAAAGAAATGGCTTTGTTTTAAAAAACAAATTTGCATATCTAATTAAAAATCGATATTTAAGAATACCAAGATCGGGAAGAGGTGGTTTAATTAAACATGATTGGGTGGTAGATATAGAAAAACATACTTATGGCAAAAAAAGATAGAACTAAAGAACTTTGGCATATTCCTAAGAGAGGAAGTGTTCATCAAACCATTTATATGGTTTATATGTTGACGTGGGACAAATTGATTAATAAAGCATGGACGCAATCAAAGCAAGAATTTGTTGGAACAGAAATGGGAAAGGCAGGTTTAACTAAATCAGGAAAATCTATTTCTCATCAATCTGTGAGAACTTTACTCGCAAATGTTCCTAAATACCTTGGATTTGTAATGATAAATAATTCCACCACTCCGTCGATCATTAACGTAACTAATGTTGGGAAAAAGTTAATTGCTCATCATCGTATCAGTGAAGTTCAAGTAGAGAAAAACCTTGATGAATATGAAAAGAAAAAAGTATTAATAACAAAGTCAGAGATTTTCAAACTGCAAATGAGCAAGCTACTAATTACCAATCCGGTGATTAATACTGACTGTCAAAATATTCTTTTGTTTCCCTTTTTAACAACATTAAAATTAATTAGCGAATTAGAATTTTTAGACATTGAAGAAATAGCTTATATTTTGTTTAGAATGAAATCTCCAGATGAATACGATCTTATAAAAACAAGAATAACAAATTTTAGAAAGATTGATAAAGAAGATAGAGATAGAGAAATCAGTGAGTATAGAAAAACAAACGAAGGCAATTTAACCTTAGTAAAAGCTCCTACAGCTAGATATTTTATGTATCTTTGTGAATCTACAGGTCTATGTGCTGTTTCTGATATTTATTTAAATCAGTTAGGTAAAAATAAACGCGCATTGACAATTTTGGATCATGTAGAGGCTGAGCGAATTTTATCTAATCATGATATTAATGATGTTTATGATTTTAAAAATAATCTCAAATTATGGTATGAATATTTTGGTGATCCACAAAAAACTAAACCACCCTTCGATCTAACGATAAGAATCAAAAGCAAAGATGAACAATTAATTATTATAAATCACCTTGATGATTTAGTATTTGGAGGTACTTCAAACTCAGAAAATCAAGAAATAACATTCCCCGTGTTTTCAAAGGAAAAATATGATTTAACGTTGTATGATTTTAATACGGGTAATGTATCAAAACAGTCTGAGTTAATACCAACTAAACAATCCCCAATTCTTGAATTTAAAATCAGCAACAACAATGATCAGAAACAAGAAACAGTTGATGAAATTGTCAAAGGGTTGCATGAGATTTCATCCAAAAAGTTTGATGGATTTGATCAAAAATTTTTAAAGAAGATTCAAATCTTAAACAAAATTCTTGGAATTAGTTACCAAGATAGTAACAGGAGAGGTGCCAGATTAGAGCAACTTTTTTACAATTTATTAGATCAATTACGAGTAAATAATATTATTGATGATTTAGTTTGGTATGGAGATATTGGTCAATATGGAATTCCCAAACCAGCACCAGGGGGAAAGTATGGTAACCCAGATATTACGTTTACTATTGATGACCATTTATTTGTATTGGAATTAACAACGATATATGGAAATAGAGGCCAATGGAATAGTTCAGAGGCATCTTCAGTTCCTGACCACATAATATCAACTCATAAAAAATATCCAGAAAAACATGTAGTTGGCATTTTTTGTGCTCCAACAATTCACTCTCAGCTTAAAAGAAATTTAGAATTGCATTGTCAAGATTCTGGAGTAAAAATCTCTTTTATTCAAATTGATGAATTAGCTGATTTATTGTCTAAAACCGATAAAAAATCAATCGTGCAAGAAATTGAATCAAAAAAACTTTAAGAGTGCTCTTTTTATGCTATCATCTACTTATGCTCAAACAATTTTTGGTTGCTTTCATCACCTTTTTAGCTATTGATGGCCTTTGGCTGACTTTCATCGCCAAGAACTTTTATGCCAAACACCTTGGTTTTCTAATGACCAAAACCCCTAACCTTACCGCCGCTTTGATCTTTTATGTAATCTACGTCTTTACCATGGTCGTATTGATTATTACTCCAGCGCTGCAAAAAGGCTCACTCATGACAGCCATTCTCACCGGAGCCCTATTTGGTCTTTGTGCCTACGCCACTTATGATTTGACCAATCTCGCCACTATCAAAGATTGGCCGCTTTTAGTTACAATCGTCGATCTCATTTGGGGCACCGTTCTCTCAGCAGCAGTAGCAGGTATTAGTTATTTAGTTCTAACCAAATTATTATGACAAACGAGCTAGGAGAACAAGCTTTATATAAAGATGGAGATTGGGTTAAATATCGTGGTCAAACATATAAAGTTTCTTTAGCTTTTAATCATTCTACTGATGAAGTTGCATACATTTTACAAAGACATAATTCTTGCGCCTTTAATATTTCACAAGCAGAAGCAAAGAAAAACCTAACAAAAGCGTAAATAAACAAAATGAAAATTTCCGTCACAGTTCATCCCAATTCTAAAAAACCAAGAATCATCAAAAATGATTTAGGCAATCTTGATGTTTATGTGGCACAAAAAGCGGTAGATAACCAGGCTAATCTAGCCACCATTGAAGCATTAGCGAAATATTTTCAAGTGAAAAACTCGGCAGTTAATTTAGTTTTAGGACAAAAATCTAAACTAAAAATTTATCACATTAAATAAATAGCCCATCACCATAATCCCCGCCACAGTAATTCCAAAAAAAGCCAAAAGTAATGGCCATTTCATCGCCTTTTTCAAAATCAAAGCCTCAGGAATCGACAAAGTCACCGTTGCTGTCATAAACGCCAAAGCTGTGCCCATTGGCACGCCTTTACCCACCAAAGCCTCCATCACTGGAATGACACTCACTGAATTAGCATAAAGTGGTACACCTAAAAGCGTCGCCACTGGTACACTCCACCAAGCTTTCATGCCTAAATATTTTTCAATTAATGCTTGTGGCACAAAGCCATGAATAATAGCTCCCACTGCCACTCCTAAAATTACGTAAGGATAAATTTTCTTAGTAATCGCAAAACCATCTTCCCACCACAACTTCAATAGCTCTGTTTTTTTGGGTTCTAAGCCCTGATTTTCTATCACTACTTGTGCTCTATTTTTAAACTTCAAAAGTGATGGTTCAATATATTTTTCCAGGTGCAACTTTTGAATCAAAAGTCCTCCTAAAATAGCAATCTCAATCCCCATTAAATTATAAAGCAAACTGACCTTCCAGCCAAAAAGTGCTGGAAATAAAAACAAAGAAGACTCATTAATCAGTGGCGAAGCAATCAAAAAAGCAAAAGTCACTCCCAACGGAATCCCTGCACCGACAAAACCAATAAATAAAGGAATCGAAGAGCAAGAACAAAATGGTGTCACCATGCCAAGTATTGCAGCTAATAAATAATCCAAGCCAAACCAACGTCTTTTGGTCAGTAAATCACGAACTTTTTCCATTGGAAAATAATAGCGCGTGATCGCCATCACATAATTAATGACTAGTAGTAGCAAGCCAATTTTAATCACATCATAAATGAAGAAATTCACCGCGTTGCCCCAGTAAGAACCTTGAGCGATGTTCATTAGACGATAGCTAAGTAGGTCAGCTAGCGATTGAATAGGTGAGAAGATATCGATCATTTAGCACTTTGGAGAAGACTTTTAATTTTTTCTATATCAGGCAAAAACCCTAGCAAAACCGGCTTGCCATCAATAGCTAAAACAGGACTACTCATCACTCCCATTTCAATAATCTTAGAAACATCAGTAATATATTCCACTTCTGTTTTTAAATCCAATTCTGCTACTGCTTGCTTGGTCAGCTCAAATAGTTTCTTACAGGTGGGACAGCCCGAACCTAAAACTTGAATTTTCATAAGCTCATTTTACATCAAAATTTACTTTCCGAGTGAAATAGCTTAATATTAATTAAGGAATCAAAATTTATGAAAAATAAATCTCTATCAATCTTTTTAGCTACTGCAATTTTATTATCCTTTGTCACTTTTGCTCAGGCAGCAAAAAATGATGGTGCTGTCACTGGCTCATCTAGTCAGGGTTCTGGCACAGGCCAACAAACAGCCACTACTTCTCCCTCTCAGCCATCAGTGCAAGTGCAAAACCAAGTTAAAACTCAAAATGCAGGTGAAGATTCGCAATTAATGATCGAAACCAAAGAAGAAACTAACACTGGCACAAATGTTGGTACTGCTAAAAAAGAATCTCCACGCAGTGAAGTCGCACAAGAGAAAATGAGTGATGTAGCTACTCAAGTTGAAGCATTGCTAAGCAACAAAACCATGAAAGGTGGGATTGGCGAACAGGTCAGAGAAATTGCGACAGCGCAAAAACAGGCTCAAGAACAAGTTAAAGATCAATTAGGTCAAGTAGAAAATCGCAAAGGCTTGCTCAAATCTTTAATAGGACCAGACTACAAAGCTTTAAAAAACATGGAGAATCAAGTTGCAGAAAATCAGTTGCGCATCGAGCAATTGACAGAGTTAAAAACGCAACTCACCAATCAGAGTGATATTGACATGGTTGAGGCCGCCATTCAGGCTTTGACCGAGCAAAATACACAATTACAAGAGACTGTTACTGACGAAAGTCAAAGCAAAAGTATGTTTGGTTGGTTATTTAGACTGTTTGCTAAATAAAAGAAAAAAATATGAAAAAATCTGCTCAAACCCCAAAAAATTCCTTACCAATTATTCCGATTCTTTCAGTTTTGGTAATTGTTTTCTTAGGTGTCATTGTTTTCCAACA
>Ga0265297_10004801_pt1 | contig 21508 bp, 17 predicted proteins | sample Munlanlwell13791_FD_192502 | JGI IMG/M metagenome (GOLD analysis project Ga0265297, IMG submission 192502) | Leachate microbial communities from a municipal landfill in Southern Ontario, Canada - Leachate well 137-91 | ecosystem: Engineered > Solid waste > Landfill > Unclassified | place... | reverse complement strand
CCCGCGGCATGGCCCTGCGGCTGCGGGATGCCAACGACGAATTGCGCCGGGCCATCCTGTGGGCCATCCGCAACCAGCAGGCCGCCGGGGCGGCCGCGGTGCCGCCTGACCGTATCGACTTGTGAGGGGTCGTTCCATGCCGCCCAAGAAAAAACTCCTGACGCCGGATGCCGCCTTCTGCACCACGGACCTGACGTCGCTGCTGGACGTGGTGGCCCGGGCCCGGCGCGAACACATCGGGGTGTCCGAGGCCAACGCGCCGCGGAATCCGCAGGACCTGATGACGCTGGGGCGCATCCGCGAATGGTTCTGCCGCGACCGTTATGTGCTCGGCGAGGTCATTGCCGAGGGCGGCATGGCCCGCATCTACCGGGCTGCGGACCTGCACATGTGCCGTACCGTGGCCCTCAAGCTGCCCGCCGAGCCCCGGCCGTCACCGCTCAACCTCACCCGCTTCCTGCTGGAGGCCCAGATCACCGCCCAGCTGGAGCATCCCAACATCATTCCCGTCCATGACATCGGCGTCGACCCGCTGCTCGGGCTGCCCTTCTTCACCATGGAATATGTCGCGGGGCTCACCCTCCGCGAGGTGGTCGTCGGCCTGCGCCAGCACGATCCGGAAATCCGCCGCCTGTATGGCAGCCTGGGGGAACGGCTCAATGTCATTCTCAAGGCCATTGATGCCGTTCAGTTCGCTCATTCGCTGCATGTGGTGCACCGGGACCTCAAACCCGCCAACATCATGGTGGGCACGCACGGCCGGGTTTATGTCATCGACTGGGGCATCGCCATCAACCGGCCGCGCCCGAGGCCGGCCCCGTGCGACGGCGGCCGCCTGCAGTTCGACGAGTCCCGGATCAGCACCTTTTGGGATGCGGCGCATCCCGGGCCGCTGCCGCAGGATCCGATGTTTTTGGGATCGCCCGTGCACATGGCGCCCGAACAGTTTATGGATCACGGCGAGGTGGACGAGCGTACCGACGTCTATTCACTCGGCTGCACGCTCTACGAACTGGTCACCCTGCACCCGCCGTTCGATCCGACGATGCCGCTGGCCAATCTGCTGGCTGCCAAGCGGAAGGGGGATTTCCTGCCGGTGTGGCGCCGCCTGCCGGCGGTGCATGGCGACCTGGCCCGGATCATCCACAAGTGCATGGAACCGTCCTGCGGCCGCCGTTACCAGTCCGTCCGCCAGCTGCAGGCGGCGGTGAAGGCGTTCACCCATGCCTCCATGACCTCGCGGCGCAAGCTGCAGGCGTTGCGCCATCAGGTGCTGGCGATGGCGCCCCCTTCGCTCAGTGCCGCGGCCCAGGACGTGTTGCTCCGGCAGGTGGACGCGATCCTGAAGATCCGGCCGCATTGACGGCAGGCAAGTATGCCGGCCCCTGGAGTATGGCACACGTGCGGGGGCTGGGGGAGGTTTCGTCCCGGAGGGACTGAATGAAAATTAGGCAGGGGCTTCAGCCCCTGTTCCGGGAAATGACACGATGGCGTGCCGTAGGTACGCTGCGATTCGCCGCGTACCTGACGGCACGCGACATGGGGGGGGCGGGCAAAACAGGGGCTGAAGCCCCTGCCTATTCCCGCCCCGTCCCGCTGGGACGGGAAACCCGTAACCGCTGAGTTCTGCCAAACTCCAGCGGCAGGCAAGAACGCCTGTCTCACCTTAGCGGCGCCGAGTCGCCGCACTCCAAACTAACGCCGTGTAACATGGCGCCGGCGGGGGTGCCGCCGGCGCCACGGGGCGATCAGTTCTTCTGCTGGGAGGCGGCGACGCGGGCGCGGACGGACCGCTCATAGGCGTCGAGGTCGGCGATCGGCTTGGCGGCGACGCCGCTCTTCATGGCGGCCTCCGCCACGTGCCGGGCGACGCGCGGCACGACGCGCGGGTCAAACGGCTTCGGAATGACGTAGTTCTTCTTGAGCGGGTTGCTGCCGGCGAACACGCCGTTCTTCGCATCCTCGGGATACGCTTCGGTCAGGTACGCCAGGATGTCGGCGGGAATGGCCTCGCAGGCCAGTTCGGCCAGACCGCGTGCCGCCGCCGCCTTCATTTCCTCGTTGATGGTGCGGGCGCGGGTGTCCAGGGCGCCGCGGAAGATGCCGGGGAAGCCGAGCACGTTGTTGACCTGGTTGGGGAAGTCGGAACGCCCGGTGCAGACCACGGCGGCGCCGGCGGCCAGGGCATCGGTCGGGGTGATTTCCGGGGCCGGGTTGGCCATGGCGAAAATGATCGGATTGGGCGCCATGGAACGCACCATGTCGGGGGTGACGCAATTGGCCACCGACAGCCCCATGAAGAGGTCCGCGCCGCGCAGGGCTTCGGCCAGGGTGCGCGCCGGGGTGTCGGCGGCCAGTTTTTCCTTCTCGGGGGTCATCCCTTCGGTGCGGCCGCGGTAGACCACGCCCTTGGAGTCGCAGATGATGACATTCTTGCGGCGCGCGCCGGCGGCGATGTAGAACTCGATGCAGGCGATGCCGGCGGCGCCGGCGCCGTTGACCACGAAGCGGGCGTCCTCAATGCGGCGGCCGGTCAGCTTGATGGCGTTGAGCACGCCGGCCAGCGAGATGATGGCGGTGCCGTGCTGGTCGTCATGAAACACCGGAATGCCCATGCGGCGCTTGAGTTCCTGCTCGACTTCGAAGCAGGCGGGGCCGGCGATGTCTTCCAGGTTGATGCCGCCCAGCGAGGGCTCCAGGGTCTCCACCACCGAGATCAGCTTGGCGGGGTCGGTCTTGCCCTTGGCGGTGAACACCTTGTGCAGGCAGAGCGGAATGGCGTCGATGTCGGCGAACCGCTTGAACAGCACGCACTTGCCTTCCATCACGGGAATGCCGGCGGCGGGGCCGATGTTGCCCAGGCCGAGCACGGCGGTGCCGTCGCTGATCACCGCCACCATGTTGCCGCGGGAGGTGTATTCCCACACCTTTTCCGGGTCGGCCTGGATCTCCAGGCACGGTTCGGCCACCCCGGGGGTGTAGGCCAGGGACAGGTCGCGCTGGGTGCGGCACGGTTTGGTGGCCACCATGCCGAACTTGCCCGGGACGGGCTCGCGGTGATAGGCGGCAGTGGCGGCTTTGAGGTCGGACTTGCTCATGTTTTTGGGGTTCCAAAAGCCGGCGGCAAAGCGCCGGCCGGGGGTGGGGTTGCAAAGACGCGAAAAGTGTTACTATAACCGCTGGTCGGCGGCCGGAAAGGGGCGCCCTCTGCGGGGCGTATGACCTATTGGTTGGTTGATCCGGTTTCCCGGAGATTTCGTGCGTGAATTGAGCTGTCGGTTTCCATCCGATACCGATTCCGATACCGATACCGACCCCGAGAACAGCCGGAGGAGTCATTAGTTGAGGGCACGACCGAGTTATTCACGAACGTCGTGTGTCACCTGCTGTAGCTGAGCGCTTGTAGTGCGGCGGAGACGTTCCGCCGGGCGGCAAGCCCTGAGCTGCAAGATGCATTTCGATTAAAACAACACGGCTAAAGCCAGGACAATGAACCGCCGAATGCCGGCGGCATTGGTATATTGTCATCCCGATCAGAATTCACGGCACGGGGCAGCCCGTGGAAGACGTTTTTGGGCGGAGAATGCCTTATGGGAAAAAAAGAAGCACCGAAGCGGCTGGCAGATCCCGGGCGGGCGGCCGATTTCAAGGTCAATCCGTTCGCCGCCCTGAACGCCGCCACCTTCAAGGAAGCGGCCCCGACGCCCGCCGCGGTTGCCCCGGCGCCCGCCGCCAAGGGCAAGGCGGCCGGCGGGGCGGAGCTGTCTGCGGAGGACCGGGAGCTGCTGCACGCCTTTGGCGACGGTTCCGTGACGCTGCCGGGGGCCGGCCGCACCGCCGGCGGTGCCGGGACCGCCCCGGTGCGGGGTCGGGTGCGTTTCCAGGTGCAACGCAAGGGGAAGGGCGGCAAGACCGTCACCCGGGTGCTGGGGTTGGAACGGCTGGGTTTGGCGGAACAGATGGAACTGGCCCGCCAGCTGCAGCAGGCACTGGGCACCGGCGCCCATTTCGACGGCGACGTGCTGGAGCTGCACGGTGACCAGCAGGCCCGCGCCGCCGACTGGTTCCGGAAAAACCAGTTCGCCGTGTGAGGGCATTCGTGAGGCGTGACTCGTGACTCGTGAGGCGTGACTCGTGAGGCGTGACTCGTGAGGCGTGACTCGTGAGGCGTGACTCGTGAGAGCCGCCGGGGGGCGGTGACCTTCAGAGCATGATGGTGGAGCTGTTTTGATGCGTGCGCTGCTGATCTTTCTTCTCAGCTATGTGGGGATTGCCTTTGGCAGCCTGCCGCGGCTGGCGCTGGACCGCACCGGGTTCGCCCTGCTGGGCGCCATTGCCATGGTCTGTTCCGGCCAGCTCGACCTGCACGGCGCGCTGGCGGCGATCGATGTCGGCACCATCCTGCTGCTGTACGGGCTGATGGTGCTGTCGGCGCAGTTCCGGCTGGGCGGCTTCTACGGCTGGACGGCGCGGCGGCTGGCGCGCCGGATCGTCTCGCCGGCGCGGTTTCTGCTGCTGGTGATGCTGACATCGGCCCTTTTCTCGGCGTTGTTGATGAATGACATCGTCTGTTTGGCCTTCACCCCGGTGCTGGCGGTGGCGCTGCGGCGCGGCGGCTGGAATCCGGTGCCGTTTCTGCTCGGCCTGGCGGTGGCCAGCAACATTGGGTCGGCCGCCACCATCATCGGCAATCCGCAAAACATGCTGATCGGCCAGGTGCGGCAGCTGGCGTTCGGCCCCTTCGTGGCGTGGTGCCTGCCGCCGGTGCTGGCGGCGCTGGCGGTCGCCTATGGCTGGATCGCTTGGCTGTACCGCGGCCGTTACCGGCTGCCGATTGCGGAGTCCGCCGCCGGTGCGGAGTCCGCCGGTGCCGAGGGGCCGCCCTTTGACCGCTGGCAGACCGGCAAGGGACTGTTCTGGACGGCGGTGCTGCTGGTGCTGTTCTTCACTCCGGTGCCGCGCGAGGTCAGCGCCCTGGGGGTGGCCGGCGTGCTGCTGTGCAGCCGCAAGATGTCGAGCCGCGACCTGCTCGGCTTGGTGGACTGGCATCTGATCACCCTGTTCTGCGGCCTGTTCATCATTGTGCGCGGCCTGGAGAGCACCGGGCTGCCGGCCCAGGCCGTGGCCTGGCTGGCGGCCGGCGGCGCGGACCTGCGCGATCCCAACCTGCTGGCCCTGCTGGCCGCCGTGCTGAGCAACGTGGTCAGCAACGTGCCGGCGGTCATGCTGCTGGTGCATTTTGTGCCGGCCGGACAGGCGGTGGACAGCTATGTGCTGGCGCTGGCCAGCACCTTTGCCGGCAACCTGATCACCATCGGCAGCATCGCCAACCTGATCGTCATCACGGCGGCCGGCGCCTGCGGCGTCACCATCAGCTTCCGCGACCACGCGCGGGTCGGGGTGCCGGTGACCCTGGCCTCGCTGCTGGTCGTGCTGCTGTGGATCCGGATGGCGGGGTGAAGCGGGACTCGTGACTCGTGAGGCGTGACTCGTGAGGCGTGACTCGTGAGGCGTGACTCGTGAGGCGTGACTCGTGAGGCGTGGTTCAGGTCAGCCGTATTGCTTTGTTCTCATCATCAAGCGCATCTGGAACGCCAACGGCGCGTTTTCATAACCGCCTGGGGCAATGCCCCGGAGCTGGCGTTTGGCAGAACTCAATGGGCGTGGCTTTCCCGTCCCAGCGGGACGGGGCGGAAATAGGCAGGGGCTTCAGCCCCTGTTTTGTCCCGTCCCCATTTCGCGTGCCGTCAGGTACGCGGCGAATCGCGGCGTACCCACGGCACGCCATCGGTTCATTTCCGGGAACAGGGGCTGATACCAATTTCATTTCAATCGTCATGTTTTCTCACGGAGGCACAGAGATCATAAAGAAACCATAATTAATTAGACAACAATTAAATATGCTTTATTTACTCCGTGCCTTTGGTGCGTCAGTGAAACCAGTGACGTCTCGTGAACTGAAAGGAGTTCGCCATGGAATGATCCGTCAGCCAAACGCGGGGCTGGGGGCAATACTTCAGCCTGGGCTATCCCCGGAAGGCGTTCCGTGACCTCAACCGCTATGTGCAGGAACGACTGACGCGACACCTGAAACGCCGAAGGAAGAACGACGCTCTTTTCCGATCAACAACTGGCGGCACTAACCTCGGCCGATATGACGCCGGTGACGCTGGCCCCCAACTGGTACTGGGCCAATGGGATGCCATCCGGCGACTGGAAAAATCAGGTTCCGGCTTCGGCTGCGATCGTCCATCTGGACGGCGTGACCGATCTGGATACGCTTAATGGCAAGGTTTCACCGCTCGGCGCGGAAGGCGTGCTTTACAACCGTTTCACGGCGGCAAAAGACGGCGTGGCCCAGTTGGGCTTTGGCGGCGACTGGTGGCTGGAAGCGTTCTGCAACGGGACGCTCTGTGCAAGCACGTTCCCGGAAGGCAATGGACCGAATCTTTATGCCGCCGACAATCACCCGGTGAAAGACTGGACGACGGTCTGGGACCAGGAACACGGCCGAATTATGCGCCGCGTCTGGCACACCGTGCGGCTGACCGGGCTGGAGCCCGGGGCCGAGTACGAATATCGGGTGGTGTTGATTGACCCGCGGGCGCCGGAAAAACGGAACCGGGTGGAAAACGCCGCCACATTTACATTCCGCACCCTGCCCAAGTCCCCGGAAACATGCAGCTTTTTCTTTACCGCGGACTTGCAGTTCGCGCCGGCCAGACAACGGCAGATTCTGCAAGGTCTGTTACAGGCGGCCGGAGCCAAGGATTGTGACTTTCTGGTGTTCGGTGGCGATACCGGGTCGGAGTTTCCCAGCTTTGAAAAGAGCATGGTGGCACCGGTGATCGACGACACCGCCAAACGGCTGCCGCATCAGCCGTTGCTGGTGCTGCGCGGCAACCATGAACTGCGCGGCGACGACGCGCAGAATTTCGGCGCTTATTTTGGTACGGCCGACGGTACGGCGTACCGCCTGTTCCGGGTGGGGGACACGGCCTTTCTGGTGCTCGACTGTTGGGAAGACAAGCCGGCGGAAACACCGAAGGCTGCCATCTGCAAATACAATCTCGACGCGATAGCGTACGCGGAACAGGCGGCATGGCTGAAAACCACCCTGGCGTCGGAGGTTTGGAAGGCGGCCCAACGGCATATTGTTTTCTGTCACGGCGCGCCGGATCGACTTGTGGTTGTCCGGGCATTCGCATCATTACACGCGCAGCATTCCGGGCACCGACATGTTGGCCGCGCCGTTCGCCCCGCCGCGGCCGGACCGCGATGGCAAGAACTATACCTATCCGGTGCTGACGGTGGCCGGACCGGGAACGGAGCCCCATCTCGAAGCGTCGGCATTCCGAGTGGACATCACGCCGGCAGCCATCACCGTACGGGCCTTTGCGCCAGACGGCCAATGCTTCGATCAGGTGGAATATCGAGCCGACGGCACGTGCCGCGAACTGAACGAGTTACCGCGATTCAAGCTGCCCGGACGACAGTAAACGGAGCAGACGCACGCATGAAGGGCGGAATATTGTTGAAAAAACCGCCCACGGCTTATAGTTGGCGCAATTATCCTAGGCTGCCAAGAAAGAAAATTGCATGCCCCGTCCGCGCTGCCCACGCCAGGTTGCCTTTTCTCCGCCGGTGGTTTACTTCAAGCCGGCGGGCGTCCCGTTGCGCGAACTGGAAGAGTTGGCGGTGCGGCCGGATGAGTTGGAATCCCTGCGCCTGGCCGATCTGGAGGGGCTGTACCAGGAGGAAGCCGCGGCGCGCATGGGCATCTCGCGGCCCACGTTCGCCCGGCTGATCGAGTCAGCGCGGCGCAAGGTTGCCGACGCCCTAGTCAACGGCCGGGCCATCCGCCTGGAGCGTGCGGAAACCGCCGCGGAGCCACCGGAGACGGTTCCGGCCCCGCCCTGCCGCGGAAATGGCGGGGGGGGCGGATGCCGGCGCGGCGGCCGGCCAGGCTGAGCGCCACTGTTTTGCCTTTTCCCCGAACTGCCACAACCGCCACTCGCGGCTGGCACAGCCGCGGCTACCACATCCCCCCATTCCTGTGGCGGCGCCTGTGCCAGGTGCCCCCCCATCCGGCATCCCGGCTCAGGCTCCGCCGGGTGCCAGCAGGTCGCAGGCGGTGGCCACGCAGGTGACGCAACTGACACCGCGCTGTTTCAATTCCCGGCAGGCCACCTGGCCATGCCGGTCCGCCAAGGCGCGGGTGACCAAAGTGGCAGCTTTTTCGCTCATTTGCGCGTTTCCTTACCCGGAGAAGGCGTGGTGGGCAGTCAGCAGAAAGATCGGATAGCGCCGGCCATGACGTTCCAACTCATGAACCGGCCGCCAGGCCACGGTTCGCAGGCCGGCCCCGGCCAACTGGCGGCCCAGTTCGGCGGGGTCAACCCCGTGGTGCGGCACCACCGTGTCCGGGTGGAACGAACCGTCCTCAGGACAAAGATCGGCCAAGGCCAGCCACCCCCCCGGCGCCAGCAGCCGGGCAAAGCTGGCGGTCAGCGCGGCGAGGTTGTCCACATGATGCAACGTCATGGCGCTGAAGATGAAATCAAAGGATTCGCCGGCCGGCGTCCCCTGCGTCAGGTCCAGCAGGCGCGGCTGTAAGTTGCGCACTCCGCCCGCGGCGGCCTTCTGGCGAACCTGGTCGAGCATGCCGGGGGAACTGTCGGCGGCCACCACCGAGCGCAGCCGCGGCGCCAGCAGAAAGCCGAGCGTGGCGGTGCCGCATCCGTATTCCAAGGCCGTCCACGTCGGCGTCAGGGGCACGGTGGCGTCGATGGCCGCGGCAATGGCGGCGGACATCGCCCGGCGCGTGGGATTCACGTCCCAAGTGGCGGCGGCCTGGTCGAAGTGCGCCGGCCCGGCGGCCGGAACCGTGTTGTTCTTCACCATGTCAGTGTTTTCCCAAGCCATCCTGCAAGGTATCGGCCACTCCCAGGAAGGCCTTGCCCGAAGGGGTGTCCCGGCGGAAATGGGCGAACGGCTGCCCCGCGTCGCCGGAAGCGACAATGCCGGGATCGAGCGGAATCCGCCCCAGGAACGGCACCCCGGTCTGCCGGGCCAGTTGCTCGCCGCCGCCGGTGGTGAAGACGTCCGTGACTTCGCCGCACTTGGGGCAGGCCCAGCCGCTCATGTTCTCCACCACGCCCAGGACGGGAACCTTCAGCTCGCGGCAGAAGGCCAGGGAGCGGCTGACATCCGCCAGCGCCACCTTTTGCGGGGTGGTGACAATGACCGCACCTGTCAGGTTGGGCACCATCTGGCACACCGTCAGCGGCTCGTCGCCGGTGCCGGGCGGGGCGTCGATGATGAGATAGTCCAGCTCGCCCCATTCCACGTCGCCGAGCAGTTGCCGGATGGCGCCGATCTTCATCGGCCCGCGCCAGATCACGGGGGTGTCCGGCTGGTCCAGGAAACAGCCGAGCGTCATCACCTTCAGCGGCCCGACCGTGATCGGCACGATGCGGTCGCCATTCATCATGGGGGGCTGGCTTTCCAACCCCAACATCACCGGCACGCTGGGGCCATGGAAGTCGACATCCAACAGCCCCACGCCGCGCCCTTCCGTTGCCAGCGCCACCGCCAGGTTGACCGCCACCGTGCTCTTGCCGACGCCGCCTTTGCCGGACATGACCAGCAGCGTGTGCCGGACCCCGCACAGGTTGGCCGCCAGTTGCTGCCGCCCCAGCGCCTCGTCCGCCGTCTCGCCGGGGGGGCCGTGCTTGGCCGCGCAGTCTGCCTTGTTACAACTGGTGCAGTGTTTGTCCATGAGTGCAGTTCGCTTTCTTGATGGGTTAACGGTCAAAGGTCGTGCCATCGCCGACGCCCCAGGCGCGGCAGGTGGCGGGAAACTCATGCTTTAAAATGCCCACGGCATCGCCCGTGCAATGTAGTGGCACCAGTTTGGCGGGGGCGAGCTCCCGCAAGGCCGCCACCGTGTGCGCCAGCCGGGCGGAGTCCGCACCGCTGAGATGGGTACCGCCCACCACGGCGGCCAACGGGCGGCCGCCGGACTGCCGGCGGACCCGCTCCAGGGTGTTGAGGCAGCCGGCATGGGCGCATCCGAGAAGCACCACCACGCCTTCCACCGTGTCCAGCCACAACGCCTGGTCATCGGGAATGTCGTCGGCCTCACGCCCGGCGGCATCCCAAAAGAAACCGCCGGTTTTCTCCCAGGCATGCACCCGCGGAATGGGCCCGGTGGCAAACACTCCCGGCATGACTTCAACGGGGCCGGGGGCGGCGGGAGGGGTGGGGCGGTCAAAGCGGGCGAGAACCTCACGGCTGGGCGCGGGCATGGCGATGTCATGCATGGAACCATCCTGGTGCCGGGAAAATCGCGGCGCCGCCATGGCGTCGGCAAGCATCCACAAACGGGGGGAGGCGGGGGTGGTCATTGCCGCGACGTGGGCCAGGCCGCCGGTGTGGTCGTAATGGCCGTGGCTGAGCACCACGTCGGTCACCCGTTCCAAGTCCAACCCCAGCGCGGCGGCGTTGTGGCGCAGCACCAGCCCCTGGCCGGTGTCGAACAGCAGCCGGTGCGTGCCGTCGTCGAGCCAGAACGCCAGGCCGTGCTCGGCCAGCAGCCCCGGCCGGCGCACCAGGTTGTTCGCCAGTAGTATCAGCTTGACTGGGTTCATGGGTGAGAAAAATATGAGCATATGACCACATTATGCAAGCGCCGGCGGCGGCGCTATAGTCGCCCTGTCGTCTGTGGCGTGCATGGTGATGCGGGGAGCCGGGTTATGGATGGACGGGGAAAGCGGCGGGCGGGCGGGATTGGCCTGTGCGGCCTGGCGGCCTTGGCTGCGCTGTCCGGATGGGCCGGGGAACCGGCGGCGGCCGCCGTTGGTTCACCGCCGCCCCAGCCGTACACGCTGGAGCAGGCGGTGGCGCTGGCCCGGGCACGGCATCCGTTGCTGGGGGCGGCGCGGGCCGGCATCCGGGTCGGCCAGGGTGAACTGCGGGAGGCGAAAAGCCTCAACCGGCCCAAGGGCACCTTGTATGGCACCTACGGCTACACCAACAACCCCGTCTACGCCTTCATGTCCAAGCTGAATCAGCAGCAGTTCTCCGCCGCCGATTTCCAGTTGGACAACTTGAACCATCCGGATGCGATTGCCGACTGGCAGGGGCGCGCCGAGGTGGTGTGGCCGCTGTTGACCGGCGGCCGGCAGCCGGCCCGGGAAGCCATGGCCGACGCCGGCCTGCAGGCGGCCCGCTTTGACGCCGCCCGCTCGGAGCATGACATCGTTCGGGCGGTGACCGAGGCCTATTACGGCTGCCTGCTGGCCCGCGCCGTGGCCGGGGTGATGGAGGATACCGTGCGTACCGCCCGGGCACACACCGGCCAGGTGGCCGCCCTCAACCGCGAAGGCGTGGCCCTGGATTCGGACCTGCTGCGCCTGAAGGTGTATCAGGCTGACACCGAGCAGCAGCGCGCTGCCCGTCGCGCCGATGCGGAGTCCGCCACCGCCTGGCTGGCCTATGCCATGGGCTTGGACCAGCCGGTGGCCACCGTTGGCGACCTGCTCCCGCCGAAACCGCCGGTGGCGGCGCTGGACGCCTGTGTGCGCGCCGCCTTCGACAACCGTCAGGATCTGCGCGCCGCCGCGGCCCGCCAGCGCCAGGCCGAAGCCGGCATTCGTGCCGTGGCGGCCGACTTCATGCCGCAGGCCGGCCTGGTCGCTTCCTATCAAGTGGACACGGAACGCTGGGCGGATTACGGCGACAGCTGGATGGGCGGCGTCCAGGTGAGCCTGCCCGTGTTTGACGGCGGCCGGCGTTTTGGCCAGATGGAATCCGCCATTGGCCGCTCCGAACAGGCGCGCCTGGCGCGGCTGGACTTGGAGAACCGCATCCGCGCCCAGGTCAAGGAGGCCTGGCTCAAGTCACGGGCCGCCGAAGAACGCCTGGCGGTGACCGGTCAGGCGGAAGCCCAGGCCGTGGAAAACCAGCGCCTGGTGGAACGCCAGTATCGCGAGAGCGTCGCCGGCGTGACTGACCTGCTCGACGCGGACATGGCGCTCACCGTGGCCCGCCTCTCCCGCCGCCAGGCGACCCATGATTTGCTGGTCGAACGCGCCCGCCTGCAGTGGGCGGTGGGTGGGGGGTAGGGCAACGGACAGAACGGAGAAGAACGGACAGAACGGACACAACGGACACAACGGACAGAACGGAACTGGGCAGGCGGGGGAACGGCAGTAAGGACGGGCAGGGGGGCGGTCGGGCCGGCGGCCAAACCGGGCACGGAGTGGGCGGCAGAAATGTAAAGAGGGGGCCAACGACAACCCATCCGTTATGTCCGTTGTGTCTGTTGTGTCCGTTATGTCCGTGTCCCCCCCCCCGCAAGAAAAGTTTGGAACCGACGTATCGAAATGAGGCACTTATGAACATGCCACTGCGGATTCTGTTGGGACTGTTGGCGGTGTGTGTGCTCGCCTTTGGCTGTGGGCGGCAGGGCGGCAGCGGTCCGGCGGCCATGGCGTCCGCCCCCGTGCCGGTCACCGTGGCGGCCGTGCAGACGGCGTCGTGGCCGTCGGCCGCCGCCTATGCGGGCACGGTGGAGTCGCGGCAGGCCGTTCAGGTCTCGACCCGGACGATGGCCCGGATCATCCGCATCGCGGTGACGGAAGGGCAGGCGGTCCAGCCCGGCGACCTGCTGGTGGAGCTGGACGACACCGACGCCCGCAGCGCCCTCAGCCAGGCCGAGGCCGCCCTGGCCAGCGCCATGGTGGCGCGCGACAATGCCGCGCTGGATCTCGGCCGCTATACCCGGCTGGTCGCCGAAAAGGCGGCTACGCCCCGGCAGCTGGAAGCCGTCCAGGCGGCCCTGGCGGCGGCCACCGCCCGCGTACATGAGGTCGAGGCAAATGTCGCCCAGGCCCGCAACCAGCTCGGCTATTCCCGTCTGACGGCACCGGCGGCGGGCGTGGTCGCCCGCAAGTGGCTCGATGCCGGCAATCTGGCCGTTCCCGGCGCTCCCATCCTGACGTTGGAAAATCCGGCCCTGGTGGAAGCGGTGGTGGCCGTGCCGGAGGAAACTGGCCGGCGCCTGGCCGCCGGTCAGCCGGCCGCCGTTGAACTGGCCGCCGCCGGCCGGGTGGTGAACGCCGTCATCCGCGTCGTCGTCGCCACCGCCGATCCGGCGACCCGCACGGTCACCGTGCGCCTGGCCTTTCCCGAACTCCCGCCCGGCGTGCTGCCCGGCCAGTTTGTCCAGGTGCGTTTTTCGGCCCTGGCCGCGCCGGTGCTGGCCATGCCCGCCGCCGCCGTCATCCGCCAGGGGCAGATGACCGGCGCCTTTGTGGTGGCCGGCGGCCGCGCCGCCCTGACTTGGCTCCAGCTCGGCCGCGAGCACGACGCTCACGTGGAGGTTTTGGCCGGCCTGCACCCCGGCGACACCGTGGTCGCCCCGGTTTCCCCCGGTCTGGCCGACGGCCTGCCGGTGGCCGTGCGTCCCTGAGCGTGATGTAATTCCAGTCACATTTCAAATTGATTACCAAATTAACCGCAAAGATCGCAGAGAGCGCAAAGATAAAACAATCTAAAAATGAGCAATTGATCTTTGTGATCTTTGCGTTCTTTGCGGTAGAATAAAAAATCAATTTCAACTTTAAATTGGGGAATACGGTTGTGTCTGAAAGGATGAGCGATGCGGGAGTGACCGGAACGGATGTTCAATGAAAAAAACTGACACCATCCAGGAAACGGCGAAGTCCGCCCCCGGCCGGCTCGGCCTGGCGGGCGGCATTGCCCGCTATTTCCTGAACAACCGGCTGACCCCGCTGCTGGTGGTGGCGGCGTTGTTGCTGGGCGTGTTCGCCGTCCTCCTGACGCCCCGTGAGGAGGACCCCCAGATCAAAGTGCCGATGGTGGACATCCTCGTTCCCCTGCCAGGCGCCACCCCGCGCGAGGTCGAGCAGCGCATCTGCACGCCGCTGGAAAAACTGCTGTGGGAAATCCCCGGCGTCGAGTACGTCTATTCCACCGCCGCGCCCGATGCCGGCATGGTCATCGTCCGTTTCAAGGTCGGCTGGAACGAGGACACCGCGCTGGTCCGCATTTACGACAAGATCAACGGCCACTTCGCCGAAAAACCGGAGGGCTCCGGCACCCCCCTAGTCAAACTGCATTCCATCGACGACGTGCCGGTGCTGGCGGTGACGCTGTGGGGGCCGGGGCGCGACGCCGCCGCGCTGACCCGGCTCGCCCAGGAGGTGGAGATCAACCTGCGCCAGGTCCCGGACGTCGCCGCCGTGGAACTGCTCGGTGCCCAGCCGCGCCAGATTCGCGTGCTGCCGGATCCCGCCCGCCTGGCGGCGCACCAGACGGATCCGCTGGCCGTGGTGCGCGCCTTGCAGGCGTTCAGCGCCCGGCTGCCGGCCGGCACGCTGCTGGAAAAACAGCGCGAGATCCGCCTCGACGCCGGTTCTTGGCTGGCCGGCCGCGATGACGTGGCCGCCGCCCTGGTCGGCGTCCACAACGGCCGCCCGGTGCGCCTCGGCGACGTGGCCACGGTCGTCGACGGGCCCGCCCTGCCGGACCAGTACGTGCTCTTCGGCACCGGCGCCGCCGGCCATGATGCCACGCCGGGGCAGTTCCCCGCCGTCACCCTGACCGTGGCCAAGCGTCCGGGGGTCAATGCCACCGCGCTCAACCACCTGCTGCACGAGCGGTTGCGGCACTTGCAGGGCACCCTGCTGCCCGCCGAGGTGCGGCTGACCGTGGTCCGTGACTACGGCGAGACCGCCGGCGAAAAAGCATCCGAATTGATTTCGCACCTGCTCCTCGCCACCGTCTCGGTGACTGCGCTGATCGCCATCCTGCTGGGGCTGCGGGCCTCCCTGGTGGTCGGCATCGCCGTGCCGGTCACCCTGGCGCTCACCCTGCTGGTCTATTACCTCTGCGGCTACACGCTCAACCGGGTGACCCTGTTCGCCCTCATCTTCTCCATCGGCATCCTGGTCGACGACGCCATCGTGGTGGTGGAGAATGTGTACCGGCATTTCAAACAGCATGGCGGCGGCGACGCCGAAACCCGCGCCGTGGCCGCCACCGACGAGGTCGGCAACCCGACCATTCTTGCCACCATCACGGTGATCGCGGCGATCCTGCCGATGGCCTTTGTCGGCGGCCTGATGGGCCCCTACATGCGGCCGATCCCGGTCGGCGCTTCGGCCGCCATGCTGATCTCCCTGGCGGTGGCGTTCATGGTCACCCCGTGGGCCGCGGTGCGCCTGTTGCGCCGCCCCGCCGCGGACTCCGCACCGGCGGCGGCGAAAGAGGACGGTGCCGGCCTGGCCAACCTGTACCGCCGGGTCATGGGCCCGCTGGTGCGCCGGCCGGCGTGGGGCGTCACCTTCCTGGCGGCGCTGGCGGTGGCGCTGCTGCTGGCGCTGGCCCTGGTGCCGCTGAAATGGGTGCGCATGAAGATGCTGCCGTTCGACAACAAGAGCGAGTTCCAGGTCATGGTAGACATGCCCGCCGGCACCCCATTGGAGGAGACCCTGCGCGCCGCCCAGACCCTGGCCCGCCGCGTGGCCACCCTGCCGGAGGTGACGCACTACCAGATTTACGCCGGCAATTCCGCCCCGGTCACCTTCAACGGCCTGGTGCGCCATTATTACCTCCGGCGCCAGGGCAACCAGGCGGACATCCAGGTGAACCTGCTGCCCAAGGGCGAGCGTCGCCGCCAGAGCCATGATTTGGCCAAGGAGGCCCGGACGCTGCTGGAGCCGCTGGCCCGCGAGCTGGGCGTGGCCCTCAAGGTGGTCGAGATCCCGCCCGGCCCGCCGGTGCTCAGCACCCTGGTGGCGGAGGTCTACGGCCCGGACCTGGACGGCCAGCTCACCACCGGCCGCGCCGTGCTCGACCTGTTCCGGCGCACCGCCGGTGTGGTCGATGCCGACATTTTCGCCGCCGCGCCCCAGGAGCAGATCGACCTCGCCGTGGACCCCGAACGCGCCGCCACCGCCGGCCTGGGCACGGCCGAGATCGCCGCCACCCTGGCCGTCGCCGCCGGCGGCCAGCCCGCGGTTTACGCCCATCTCCCGGACGAGCGCGACCGCGTGCCGGTGGTGGTGCGCCTGCCCCGCGCTTCCCGCCAGGAACTTGACGCGCTGCTCGCCCTGCGCGTGACCAACCGTGAAGGACGGCAGGTGCCCCTCGCCGCCGTGGTCACCGTGCACCGCGGCGCCGCGCCCCAGACGATCTATCACAAGAACCTGCGGCGCGTGGTCTATGTGGTGGGCGATGTCGCCGGCCGCGAGGAAAGCCCCGTCTATGCCATTCTCAAGTTGGACCGGGGCTTGGCGGAGCTGCCGCGCCCTGACGGCGGCCGGGGCGTGGAGCTGTGGTACGTCGGCACTCCGCCCGCCAGCGCCGCGACCCAGGTCAAGTGGGACGGCGAATGGCAGGTCACCTACGAGGTGTTCCGCGACATGGGCGTCGCCTTTGCCATCGTTTTGGTGCTGATCTACGTGCTGGTCGTCGGCTGGTTCCGCAGCTACCTGACCCCCCTGGCCATCATGGCCCCCATTCCGCTGTCGCTGGTCGGCATCCTGCCGGCGCACGCCCTGACCGGCATGTTCTTCACCGCCACCTCCATGATCGGCTTCATCGCCCTGGCCGGCATTGTCGTGCGCAACTCCATCCTGCTGATCGACTTTGCCGAACTCAAGATGGCCCAGGGCATGCCCATGGAGGAGGCGGTGGTCGAGGGCGGCGCCGAACGTTTCCGCCCCATGCTGCTGACCGCCATGGCGGTGGTGGTGGGCGCCGGGGTGATCCTCTTCGACCCGATCTTCCAGGGACTGGCCCTGGCCCTGATCTCCGGCGAGCTCGCCTCCACCTTCCTCGCCCGCGGCGCCGTCCCCGTCCTCTACGCGCTGCTCCACCGTTTGCCGCATCAACAGAATGGATCGGACACATGAAGAGCCCGTTGATTGGCGCCGTTTTGGCGTCTGTTGTTCTGCCGTTTTCATGGGTTGGCTGGGCGGCGCCGTCGGGGGGGAAGGCCGGTGCCGGCAAGCCCGCCTATGAGACGTTTCCCGTGGGGGAGGCGACGCCCCCCATTGTCTGCAAGGCGGATTCCAAGTGGTCGTACCATCTGTATCTGCCGCCCCAGTACACTGCCGACCGCACGTGGCCGGCGATGTTCATCATGAATCCCGGCGGCGGAGATCCCGGCACCTTGGACCGCTACCGCAAGGGGGCCGATTTCAACGGCATCATTTTGGCGGTGTCGGTGCAGTCGAAGAATAGTTATGACGGCGCCGGCAAGGCCATTTCAGCCATGGCCAACGACCTGCCGTCACGGGTGGCGGCGGATCCGGACCGGCTGATGGCCTCCGGTTTTTCCGGCGGCGCGCGGATGGCGTTCGCCCTGGCGGCGGCGGCGCGTTCCCATTTCATCGGCGTCTTGCCGTGCGGGGCGGGGCGCAACAAGGAGGACCTTGGCAACATGACCGTCTACGGGCTGTGCGGCACCAACTGTTTCAACCGCTGGGACATGGCCTGCACCGACCGCGACCTGCCGGGGCGCGACAACCGGCTGGTCTTTTTCCCCGGCGTGCATGAATGGGCCAACGAGGAACTGATCTGGGAGGGCATGACCTGGATCAACGCCAGTTCGCTGCGGGGCAAGCGCGATCCCGTGCTGGTCAAGGATCGCAACGCGTTGGCCGCCAAAATGCTGGAACAGATCAATGCGGACCTGGAATCCCGGCCGGACCGGGCGTTCGAATGGGCGGGGCTGCTGGCCTCCTTGGGCGCCCCGGAGTCCGTGAAGGCCAAAAGCATCCGTGACCGGCTCAAGAGCAAGCCCGAGGTCATCACGTACCGGGCGGCGCTGAAGGCGCAGAACCAGTACGTCGGCACCTATTTCGCCACCAAGCCTAGCGACTGGGTGGCGAACACCCTGCCCAAGGCCGCCCTCAAAGATTCCGCCAAGCTGGCTGAAAAATACCAGGGCACCCCGTGGGAGGAAATGTTCCGCCGCATGGGGGAGCCGGCGCAGAAATGAGCGGTGGTGGAAAGTCTATGTCTGGAGTATCTTGATTGTCATTGTGCTAAGTGCGGTGTGGAGGCTGATCGGAAAATTCACCTGAACCCAAGGGGATGGACAATGAAAACTTGTACAGCGGTTGCCGGGTTGTGTCTGATCGCCGCGGGGGCTGGCGCCGAGCCCGCCCTGACGATCTACAACCAGAACTTTGCGGTGGTCCGCGACAGCGTGCCGCTCGACCTGAAAAAGGGCATCAATGAGGTCCGGTTTGCCGAGACCACCGCCCACTTGGAGCCCGATTCGGTGATCCTGCGGGATCCGGCGGGCAAGGTCAAATTGCAGATTCTCGAGCAGAACTACCGCAACGACCCGGTTTCGCAGGAACTGCTGCTGTCGCTCTTTGAAGGCAAGACGATCGACTTTTTCGTCCGGGAGACCAACAAGCCGGACCGGACGGTGCAGGGGAAAATCATCCGCAGCGGCTACGTGGCGCACTCCCAGGAGGCGATGCAGCGCTACGGGCAGCGCTACTACCAGTCACAGATGGCCATGGCCTACGGTGGCGGCGGGAGCAACCAGCCGATCGTTGAGGTCGACGGCCAGATCCGCTTCGGGCTGCCGGGCGTGCCCATTTTTCCGTCCCTGGGCGATGACACCATTCTCAAACCGATGCTGTCCTGGACGCTGGAGGCCGGCAAGTCCGGCAAGCTGACGGCGGAGCTGGCCTATGTGACCGGGGGAATGAGCTGGGAGGCGGATTACAACGTGGTGGCCCCGGAGACGGGCGACCTGCTCGCCGTGACCGGCTGGGTGACCATGGACAACCAGAGCGGCAAGACCTTCGAGAACGCGCAGATCAAGCTGATGGCCGGCGATGTGAGCAAGATGCAAGCGCGTGATGGCGATGAACCGGGACTTCGAATTTCCGGCCTGTATGCCATGCGGGGCCGCAGTTCCGACGCACCCCCCGTGAGCGAGAAAGCCTTTGACGAGTACCACCTGTACACGCTCCAGCGGCCGAGCACGCTGCGGGACCGGGAGACCAAGCAGGTCGAGTTTATCCGGGCCACCGGCGTGAAATCGCAGAAAGTCTATGTCTACGACGGCATCAAGGTGGATTGGAACCGGTGGCGTGGCTACAACTTGGAGAATCTGCGCCAGAACTCGGAATTCGGCACCGAGAGCAATACCAAGGTGGCGGTGATGCGTGAGTTCAAAAACTCGGAGGACAACCAGCTCGGCATGCCGCTGCCCAAGGGGCGGGTGCGCTTTTACAAGCAGGACGGAGCGCAGCTTGAGTTCACGGGGGAGAACGTGATCGACCACACGCCGAAAGATGAGATGGTGAAGGTTTACACCGGCAACGCCTTTGATCTGGTGGGAGAGCGCCGCCGCACGTTATTTACGGTGGACAGCTCCAACCGTTGGGCGGACGAAGCCTTTGAGATCAAGCTGCGCAACCATAAGCAAGAGGCAGTCGAAATTCGCGTGGTTGAGCATCTCTATCGCTGGCTCAACTGGAGCATCACCGAGAAGACGCAGGAATTCACCAAGGCCAACGGGCAGGAAATTAAGTTTCTGGTCTCGCTCAAGCCGGACGAGGAAAAAACCATCACCTACAAGGTGCATTATTCGTGGTGACTTTGGGCGGCGGTCGCTGACGGTTCGAGGTTCGCTGGACCGTCACAATAGACCTCGTAGTCCGCGTAGTAGGTCCGCTCGCAGTCCGGACAGATTCCGTGGGAGAATTTGACCTCGGCGTGGTGCGAGAGGTAGGTTTCGAGCTGGTGCCAGTAGCCGCCGTCATCGCGAATCTTTTTGCAACAGGCGCAGATGGGCAGCAACCCCTTCAGGACCCGGATTTCCCGGACCGCCTGCTCCAGCGCCGCCTTGTCCTGCATGATTTGCCGGTAGAGCTCTTCGTTGCGGGCATGTTCCTTCCGATGCTCTTCCACCACCAGGTAAATCAGCATCGTCACGCTGCCCAGGCTGAGCAGCAGGGCGAAGGCCACGTCGATCCTGCGATGCACGGGACTTGCGTAGGGGGCGATGGCGCCCGGAACGCACCATTCCGTCAGCAACAGCCCGGCAATCGCCGCCAAACCGATGCCGAACAGGAGCAAATTCCACGGTTTGGGCAGAATGATGATCACCGCCACAAACCACAGGAAAAAATAAAACAGCGAACTCCCTTCCGTTCCCTGATTGGTGAACCAGGCCGCGCACAAGACGCCGAGCAGCGTCAGCACCAGGGGGATTTTGAGCAGCAGGCAGACCCCATGGCAACGCACCGACAGCACATAGGCCCCGCCGGCCACTCCGGTGGCCAGCAGTGAATACACCATTTCCCGAACCGGGTTCCCGGAAAAGTGATTCACCAATCCGGTGAGATCCCCGTCACGAGCCCGATCAGGCATACCGCCCGGAAGACCCGGTTCTGCAAGGGGACGGTTGCGGCGTCCCCCAGCAACCCGGGAAACCCGTTCCCGGGTTCTTTGCTGTCCATCCCCTCCTGCGATGCTTGCATGACCGAGCCCCCCCCCGTCTTTTGCCATGACCCCCTGCCGGGAACGGTGAAAATCCGCCCCGATAGTCCCGCAATTTGACAAGCTGGTAGTGTATATGCCCCCATATCGTGTGCAACTTCTGGCCGCCCGCGGGTACATGACATTCTTGTCGGTTGGGAACCCCCTTTTTCAAAAGGGTGGCCCCAACATCATCCGACAAAACTGTCATACACCCCCGCCCGCCTGCCAGGCGTTGCCGGCAACCGGTGCGGTTGGGGGCCGTCAGTCAAGTTCAAAATTGACGACGACGGTGATGCTGTTGCCGGTGATGCCGAAGTCGGCGGGGGCGGCGAGGCGTGACAGGCCGGCGAGCAGGCTTTGGATGGAGGCGTCCATGGCCGGCCGGTTGCTGGGGCGGGTGAGACGGGTGCCGAGGACGCGGCCGTCGCCGGCAATGGTCAGGCTGACCACCGCCCGGGGGCGTCCCCCGCCGATCTCCGAGCGGCTGGGCTGGTTCCACAGGGAATGAAGCCGGCTGCTGAGGTCGGCGAAGTAGCTGGCGCTTTGGCTGGCCGTGGCGCGGCCGCCGCCCTGGGTGGAAAAACTGCCCGTGGTGATGGCGTTGCGCACCTGGCCGCGGATGCTGCTGCCGATGGCGGCGGCGTCGAAGGAGCCGCCGGCCATGCCGCCGGGGGCGCCGCCCGGGGAGGCCAGTGCCTGGGCGACGGCCCGGCCCAGATCGGTTCGTTTCAGGCCGCCGCGGATACGGCTGATGCGTTCCGCCTCGCTTTCCCCCGCCGGTTTGATACGGGCCGGTTTGGGCCCGGCTTTGGGGGGCAGCGACGACAGGCGCTTGAGGGGGACGAAAGCCGGTTTGACGGCCGGTTCGGAGGGCGCCGGCGGCGCGGGGGGAGTGGGCGGCGCGGGTTTGGGCGGCACCGGTTTGGAGGGGGCGGGCTTGGGGGGCGGCGGTTTGGCGGCC
>Ga0265297_10004800_pt1 | contig 21509 bp, 33 predicted proteins | sample Munlanlwell13791_FD_192502 | JGI IMG/M metagenome (GOLD analysis project Ga0265297, IMG submission 192502) | Leachate microbial communities from a municipal landfill in Southern Ontario, Canada - Leachate well 137-91 | ecosystem: Engineered > Solid waste > Landfill > Unclassified | place... | reverse complement strand
CCCCGGCAGCGGCCCCGGCAGCGTCCCTGGCAGCCTCCCTGGCAGCGTCCCCGGCAGCGGCCCTGGCAGCGTCCCCGGCAGCGGCCCTGGCAGCGGCCCTGGCAGCGGCCCAGGATGCGAGTAGCGTCATGCGGGTAGCCCATTGGGGTTTAGTGTATGGCTCTCCCACATGCACGAACCACGGGACGCCTGCTAGGGATGCGATATGGGACAGCACTGCTTTCCCTCGCGGCCCATACCCGCGCCAAGCGGGAACTTCGGCGTTGGTCTACCCATACTGGCCCCACAAACCCCACCCATGTCTCAGCATCGGGACGGACCATCGCCCGCAGCACCCGCAGTTGGGCTGGTGTGGGCTTCACGACTCGGCCTCCTCGACCTTGCCGCCACAATAAGGGCAATAGGTGAAGTCACCGTTACGTCCATCGGTCCTAATCATGATCGTGCGGCCACAGGATGTCTTTGCTGCCGCTCGTCCCCTCCACCGGCACACCTTGCCCCCGCCGTCGCCCTCGGGGCTATGGCGGGTCTGCGACATCTGCCGCTCCAGCATCTCGTCCAGGGCGCGGAGGGCGGCGAGTTCGGTCTTCTCCTCGCACACTATGCGGCGAATGTTCTGATCGTCCAGCCAATCCGCCGTAGCATATACCTCCCCGCTACGCGAAGACGGTTCTCTACAGGTAGCAATGGCGAATTCCCGCCACTTCTCACGCATCTGCGCCAGCAGTTCCTCAGCGGTCATGGCTGGCCTCCCGCGCCTCCGTGATCTCCACTCTCGTCAGTCCTCTCGACGGCGGCGCCAGGCGCGCGAAGTCGCGCTTGTGCAGATCAATCACGCGCCGCGCGGTGTCCACGTTGGGCCCGCGATCCGCAATCACCACCGAGACGCTGCGCTCGGGGTGCTCGAGGGAGGTCACGCGGACCCGCTTGCCCTTGGGCAGCGTCCGATGCGCCGCGGTCCAGTACGTGTACCAACTCGCCAGGCCGGTCTGGCTGTAGGGCGCGGCTGCCACGCCCCGCCGGGCTTCCTGGGGCCGAGGGCGGCCGACAGCGTCGGGAGCAGCCGCCGGGTCTCCTATGATCACGAGGTCTGCATTCCCCGCCCGACTTCCCTCGGACTCGGCCCCATGATAAACCAGCACCTTGAATCGCTCACCCGGGCGCGGCTCGTGGTTGTGTCGCCACCCGTTCAACCGCTCGACGTCCAGAATCCACTGATGCCCCTGGCCGGTCGGGTCGCAGTCGCGCATCAGCGACCACATCGTTTCGCCGTCACGCAGGCTCGCGACCGCGATCTGTGCAGGCCGCGGCGGATGCACCCATCGGTCGAGCCGCGGCAGGATCACCGCCGTCGCCACGACGCTGACCAGCAGCGCCGCCGGAAGGATCAAAACGTCAGCGAGGGATTGGCGGACTCGTTCCTGCTCGACATCAACCAGCGCTTTACTCATTTTCGAACCACTTCTCCACGCCGGCGCGGATGTTGGCGATGGCCTCCGTCTGCGCCTCCGTCACGCGATCCGTGTCCTCGATTGTCTCGGAGATCACCTCGAGGGTCTCGGTTACGGAGTCACCGAACTCTTGCCCCGCCTCTGGCAGTTCCTCGATCCGTGCCAGCACGTGCTCAATCGTGGCGAGCGTGCTGGCGAGCGTGCCATCCAGCCCGTCCCGGCTGGCCTCGGCAGACGGCTGCTCCGCCAGGGCATTGAGGGTCCCGCCGCAATCCGGCTCTGGGCAGAGGCCGTCCTTCCCGGCCACGCACTTCGCGCCGCACTTGATGCAGACGAACTGCGCCATCTCCTCGGCGAACGGCAGATCGCGTTGATCGGGATGTTCGCCGGGCTTCGGTAGGGCAGGGGGAATGATCGGCAGGACGATCACGTCCACATTCAAGCCGGCATAGCGGCGAAGCCGGTGATGCAAATCCGAGAGATCGGGACCGCAGAGTTTCGCTTTGACGGTCAATTCGTCGAAGGCGCCCTCGCCCGTCATCGCCGGCTTCTGCAACTCGGCGCGAAACTTGATCGCGATGGCTTCTCCATCGAGGTAAACCGTGGCGGTCACCAACTCCTCGATTGACGCGCGCAACCTGCGCTGCGCCTCCTTGTCTTCCTCCGCCTCAATCGCGGCTTGGCGGGCGGGTGATGGCGTCTCTTCGGTCGCTGGTTCCTCTTCCTCGGTCGCCACGGCTCCATCGTCGTCGGGTTCCATGCTCTCCTCCTCGAGTGTGTGGGTCATGCGACCCGGATTTGACTGCCCGCCTCGGTCTTTGTGATCTCGAAGCGGGTGGGAAACATGTCCTTCAGCGCCTCGATGTGTGTGACTACCAGGATCGTCGCGAAACGATCAGCAATGCGCTGCAATGACTCGACGAACAGCGCGCGGCCCTGCTCATCCAGGGGAGCGCAGGTCTCATCCAACACAAGAGTTTCACAGCGCGCGCCGGCGCGGTTCGCCAACAGCAGCGACAGCCCGACCCGGAGCGCCAGGTCTACGCGCATCGATTCGCCGCCGGAGAATGACTCGTAGGGGCGCTCGCCGCGCTCGTCCGCCACGATTACCTCGAGGGTCTCGCTAAGCGTCTTCGCCTTCGTCTCGCGCTGGCTCCGCAGCGCCAGCGACATGCTGCCGTCGCTCAGCGTGGTGAGCACCTCGTTGGCGGCGGCTTCGAGTTCGGGTACGGCCTGCTCCATCAGCAGCGCCGGGATGCCCTGCTTGCCGAACGCGGTGGCCAGGAGCTTGAGGATGGCCACGCGCTTCTCGGCAGCCGCCAGATCATGTGCGACGGCCTCGGCCCGGTCCTGGGCATCGCGCGCAGCGCCCAGGGCCTGCTCGGTCTGGCCCTTGGTCTGCGCGGCGGTCTGGAGCGATGCCAGGACGCGACTGGCGTCCTGCTGGAGCGTGCCGATCGTGGCGTCCACGCCGCTGAGTTCACCCGCCCAATCCCGTCCTGGGCCCAACGTCGTCGAGATGTTCGCGGCCAAGCCCTCCTGCGCGGCGATCTCGACGCACAGGGCTTCGCGCCGCGCCGTCACCTCGCGGGCAAGCGCCTCGGCCTGCTCGGCCCGGGCCAGCGCCTCGCGCGCCTCCGTCTGGCGCCCGGCCTGGCGCTTCGTCGCTGCGTGCTCGGAGGCATCGTATCCGATCTCCGCAATCGCCTGCTTGACTGCCGCGGCGCGGGGCCGCAATTCGGCCAGAGGGTCCTGAGCCTTGAGCGATGCGCAAGATGCTCTCTGCTCGGGGCTCGGGCTCTCCTTGAGCCGCCGCAGTTGATCGCGCTCCTCGGAGGCGGGCTCGATGGCCTGCAATTCCTCCAACTCCTGCCGCAGCGAGCCGAGTGCCTCTCGCGCCTGTAGTGCCTGCTCGATCAGCGGACATTGCGCGGACATAGCCTCGTCACTGGCGCAGGGCACGCTACCGAGGACTGCCGCCTGCTTCTCGGCCTGTGCCAGGCTGTGCTGCGCGTGCGAGATCTTCTGCGCGTGCTCGCGCTGGGCACTTTCGATCCGCTCTGTGAGCCGCCGCTTCGCCTGCTGGTATTCTCGCTCGACGCTCGCCAGGTATTGCTCGGCATTGGCCACAGCCTGCGTGTGCGCGCTCTTCGCCGCCGTCGCCTCTCCCTCGAGGACGCGGAGATCAGCGGTCAGTCGGTCGACCTCCTGGCGCTTGGCTTCGAGTTCCTGGCTGTATTGATGTGCCGCCTCCGCCGCCGCCAGGGCCTCCCGGAGGTCCGCCAGGTGCGCGGTCTGGCCGCTCAGGTCCTCGAGGCGATCCTCCGCGATCTCGCGCTCGCGCGCGAGTTGGTTCACTTGCGCCTGCACGCGCTCCAGTTCACGCCGCTGGGCCGTGTCGGCCTCCTGTGCGCGCAGGAGTTCGGCGCGCGCCCCCTGGGCCCCCTGGAGCGCCCCCGCGAGCTCCTGTTGGCGCGCCTCGGCCTCGGCGATCTCTGTGGCGATCCGCGCCAGCGTCTCCTCGAGCACCGCCACCTCGGCGCCGGCTTCCCGGAGCCTCGTCAGTTCGGCGGTCATGGATGCGATCCGCGCATCCAGGTCCCGCGCCTGCTGCCGGGCGACCTCCGCCCGGCGCTCCCATACCGTGAGGTCCAGGATGTCGGCCAGGACCTGCTTGCGCTCGGCGGGTTTTGCTGAGGAGAAAGCGGAGGCGTCGCCCTGCCCGCTGAAAGCCGTCATGCGGAGCAGGTCGGCGTTCATGTGCAAGACGCTTTCGATCTTGGCCTGGGTCTCCGCCACAGATTTTCCGTCGAGGATCGAGGGATGCGTATCAGCCTCCGGGTCCAAATCCTCGAGGAACTGAAACGAGAGCAGGGTGCTCCCGGCGCCCTTGCGCGATCGCTGGCGGCTCACCAGATAAACCTCGCCGCCCAACGCGAATGTGAACTCCACGCGGCACGCCTCCTCGCCCGACCGGATGATCGAGTCGAGCGGCCCGCGGGTCTCGCCGAAGAGCGCGAATAGGATCGAATCACAGGCCACGGTGCTCTTCCCCGACCCATTGACGCCCGACAGCACGGCCAGGTTCACGTCGGCGAAGTCAATCTCCGCCTCGGCGAACGAGTGGACGTTGCTGAGTTTGAGTCTGATCGGCTTCATTTCGGCCCCCCCTCAGACCAGGCCGGCGCCGCGCCGGCTGCATCTACGGCCTTCACCATCGCGACCAGTTTCGCCAATGCGGCGGTGGCATAACGAGGCCCCTCAAAATCCACCTGAATGGTATCGAAGGAATCTCGCTTGTAGACGCACTTGCGAAAGGCCCGATAATTGTAGAGCGGAGCGGCCCAGGTTGCTCGGAACAATCCCCATCCGGGGCAGAGTTTTCGCGCTTCTCGCAATGTCATGCCGCACCGCCCTTCACGCGCGCGCCCTCGATCTCATGCGCGACGGCGATTAATTCGTCGGTCAGTCGTTCGAGGTCCGGCTTTTGTTTGACCCAGGCGCGGATGCTCTCCTCGAGTCCGCTCTGCGCGGTAACACCCGTCTCGCGCCGGCGCACCGACTCGGCGCGCTCGACCTCGACCGTGCACTCGACCGCGCCGGCAGCCATGATGCGCTGCCGGATCTCGCTCGGCGAAGCCTCGGCGCTGGCCGCGATGCGGACTCGGACAATGCCGTCGCGCAGGTGTTCGTAAGTGTCATTCGGCCCCGGCGGACCGTAGAGGTCCACGGTCCAGAATGTCCGGTAGGGCGTCTCGATGCTCGCGAAAGTCGGAACGGCGCCCTCGTCGAAGGTCCACAGACAATACCGGCGCGGTTCTCCCTCTTCTCCAAACGAGACCGCCTCCGGGCTGCCGGAGTAGACGATGGGTGGCGTCTCGCAGAGCATCTGCGGCTTGTGGATGTGACCGAGCAGGATCGCGTCGAAGCCGAGGCCGGCCAGGTCATGCACGTTGACGGTCCAGTCCCCTCCCAGCAGCATCATGCGCCCGCCGCCGGCGTCCGCCATGTCCACGCTCAGATGCGCAAGCAGCACGCTCGGAATCCCCGGATCGAGTTGCGAGGCCAGGCCCCGCAGCACGTCGAGGACCTTCTCGCTCATCACCTGGTTCAAGGTCCCCGGTTCCAGGGCGCGCATCTCCTCATCGGCGAGGAGCAAATTCTTCGAGGGCCAAGGGAAGCAGGCGATCTGGAGGGCGATCTCGCGGCTCTCAGGCAACTCATCGGGATAGTCAACGCAGACAATGCCCTCGTCCCGCCAGGCGTACAGCATCTCGGGCCGGTCAACGATGGTCAGCCCGGGCACCTCACGCATAACATCAAGCGCGTTCCTCTCGGCGGGGGATCGGGCAGCGTCATGGTTTCCGAGGAGTAGAATGACGGGAATATTCTTGGCCAGGGCCGGCATCAAGGAGTCTATGCCTAAGCGCCGCTCGTTTGGGCTTGGCCTGCAGGTATTGAAGAGATCGCCTCCCATCAGCACGACTTCAGCGCCGCGATTGACGCCATCGTCGATTGCCCACTTTGTGCAACGCGCAAAGTCGATCAATCTCGCATTGATTCCAGTCTCGGGATCGAGGCGACTGCGTGCCGGTCCGATATGTGAATCCGCCACATGGATCAATCTCATGCGAACACCTTCTTTCGCATAGCCGCCATGCCCCGTCGGCCCCATTCCTTCAAGGCTTCTTTGCCAACGCGCCGCGAATGCTCCGACCGATGGCATGGACGACAGAGCACTTCGAGATTCTCAAGCGCGTGATTCTGTTGGTCTCGAGGAACCGCGTGACCGTTACCATCCCGATGGTGAATCAGGATGTCTCGCTTGCTGCCGCAACGCTCACAAGCATAATCCGCACGATGGAGCGCCTCCTCGTAATGGGGTCCCGATTCGTGCCGACGGGATTTCTCGCGGAGATAATCCATCCGGCATGATGTACACACCTGTTTCTGTGGCCCGCTCCACGATGAAAGGAACCCGCATCCACAGCGCTTGCAGTCAACCCATCTTTGCGGAAAATGGACGGATCTACCGAGGCCATTTGCCTTCTGCTTCACTGCGCCGAGACTGCGCCCCATCTGCTCTGCAATGTCACTTGCCGGCATGGTGCCGAGAAGTTCATGGAGCTCGTCCAATTCTGCCGACGTCCAGATCGGGTTCCGTCCGGATCGTGAGCGGATTCTTCGAGGTCCCAAGGGGATGCCATGCCGATGCAATGCTCGCACTACCGTAGTGCGGTGGATTCCGTATTTTTCGGCAATGGACTGACTAGACTTTAGTTCGGCATAGTCCTCTCGGAGGTGTGACCAATCCATATACCGGCCGCTAGGCATCACGCGCCGCCTTTCAGCGTTGAACAAACCCACCCCACCGGCTGGCTGCGTTTGACCCGGTCCGGCGTGATCACGCGCCCATACCGGTCCTGCGGACATGGCGCGTGGGGCGGTTCGAGCGCGCCCTCGCGGCGCTTGGCGTAATACGGGCAGCGAAAGCAGTTACTACGCAGGGCAGCCAGGCTCATTGCTCACCGCCTTGCTGGGCGGCGTTGCGCTCGTCCTTGAGTTTCTTCTGGCACTCCCAACAGAGCAGTTTGCCGCTGAAGAACTGCGGATGGTCGCGGCAGTACTGAGCGTTCTTCTCGCGCATCTTCGGCTCGCCGCAGCCCTGGCAGACCTGGAGGTCTGGCTTCGTCGGGCCGTTCTTGCCCTGGTCGCGGATCGCGGTTTTCGCGGCTTCACTGAGCGCGGGATTCGCCGCACGCCGCGTCTCCGATTCCGCCAGCGCCTGCGCGATCGCCGCCTCCGGCAGCTCGGCATAGGCCACGCCCCAGCTCACATCGAGCATCGTCATGCCCTGGCGCTCCGACATGTTCTGGAGTTGCCCGAGCGTGACCGTATGCTCAGCAGCCTGTCCCGCCAGGGCGAAGGCGCGCGCCGCGGTGACGAGCCGTTCCCTCGTTTCGGCGGTCATCGGGCCGTCGAGCGCCTCGTCCGGCGCGTCGCCGGGCGCGGGCTCTTCCGCCTCCGGTGGCGCCTCCGCCTCTTCGGGCGGTTCGGTCTCCTCGGGCTGATCATGGATCACCTCTCCCTCCACGACATGGCCATTCTCTAGATCGTCGGGAGGCTGCTCGGCTTCCGCCTGCGGAGGGGTTTGGGGTCGGGTGGTTGTGACGCTTTCAGCCGGTCCGAAGATGCTCTCCGCCGCCGCCCGGGCCGACGCCGCGTCGAGTCGGCGGATGAGGACGTTCCGGATCAGGACGACTTTGATCTGGCCGATGCCCGGCTTCGCCTTCAAGACTCCGCCCGCCTTGGCCACGAAATAGCGCAACACCTGGTTTTCCGCCTTCGTCCGGCAGAGGGCTTCCCGATGGGTCTGTACCTCCAGGCGAGCCTGCATGACCGCCGCCTTGGTGGTGGGGGGCAGCGTGCTGACGAGCGCCAGCGCGGTCTCCTCGGTCGCGGTCTTGACGAGGGCCGTCGTCTGTGGCTCGGCAGGGGTGCCCTTCGTGCGTTGGACTTCCTTGAGGGCGGCCTTCATCAGCTCGGCGGCGAGGTCGTACTCTTTGCTGCGCTCGATGACCTCCAGCAGGCCATCCGGGCCAATCCGGAAGCCGCGGGCGACGACGTGCACGCGCTGGCGGTCCATCTCAGTGATGCGCGAAACGGCATGGACGCCCAGCGCCTCGGCCTGGATGAGCAGGCCAGGGGTGCTGGTGTGGAGCGCGACGGTGCGCTTCACCCACTGCCCGCCGCCCTCGTTGATGTTCTTGATCTCTCCCCAGAAGTGGTCCGCCTCACGGAGCGTGACCTCGCACTCGATGTTGTGAATGTCCTGCGGCGAGGCGATCTGGTAGAACCCTGGTGCCAGGTCGGCAAACGAGACGATCTCGCTCGCCCTCGGGGGTCGGTCACTCGGTACGGTTGCTGTGTTACCCATGTTGCTCTCCTCCTCTATGGTGTGGTGCTACTCGGCACCCAGGCGCTCGCGCGCCCAGGCGTGCAGGTCAGACAGGCTCGGCGACGAGAGTATGCCGTGGCACATCACGCGCTCGAGAAAGGCATCGTCTCGCTGGAGCAGCCACACGAACGACTCATCAAACGAGATGTGTTCAACCACGAACTGCCGCATTCGAGCCACGTCGCGGGACCGCAGAATCTCCTGCAGTGCACCGATGTACTCGCGGTAGGTCCCTGCTGTCGTCTGCGCCATGCTCTCCTCCTCTATCGCGCGGGCTGCACGGGCAGCGCCGTGTGATCATCCCGCAGGTCGTGGTTGCCGCACACCGGGCAGTGCTTGGGCTCGGGCACCGGGGCGCCTTTCCACCCGCACCCGTCGCAGCGCAGCATCACCAGTCCGCCGCCCTCGACATGAAACCAGCCCCGGCCCGTCTTGAAGCCGAGATCACCGTCGCAATGCTGGCATTTCGCAATCGCCTGGCACATCATCGTCTCCGTTCGGCAGGACCTCGCGTCCTGCCCGATTTCCCGCGGCGGGGACACCCCTGCTCAGTCATCGTGGCGTCGCTTACTCCGACGGGTAGTGCCGTCGTTTCACTAACTTCGGATGACCACAGCCCAGGATGCCCCCGCTCGCGGTCCTCAGCCCCCGTGCGAATAATTGCGCCCTCCCCGCGATCAACAGGACCCGATGAAGGTGAAGCCGCGGGGAGAGGGGCACCTTCCTGTCTCGCCCGAGGAATCGAATGATGGCGCCCGCCGTCGCCGAGGCTATGGCGGGCGGTGTCGTCCTGTACGGTCCCGGTCGTTGGAAAGGGGCAGCCCTCCTCTCGCAGGGATTTGGAATCCTTGAGGCGCGCCTTGGCCTCGAGCAGCGCCTGCGCCATCGGCTCCAGCCGGCGCGTAACCTCGGCACTCGAGACGAACCGCCCCTGTGCGTCCCGGAAATCGGTCCTTCCGAGCCCGTCCCAGTAGCCGCGCAGTTGATCACCCGCCTTGAGCATCACTCGCCTCCGTCGCTCCCGCCGGCTCCATCGAAGCATCCTCAGCGGCGCGAAGCCAATTGAGAATCGTCCGCTCGGTAGGAGCCTCCATGTCGCGATAGAGTGTGACCAGGTCATCGTGTATCTGCCGTGCGGATTGGCCGCGCAGGAACCGGCGGTAGCATTCCTCGCGGATGGAAACTCGATTGTGCCGATCACGGCTGAGCCTGCGGTCCCATGCCGCCTCAATCTGGCTCGGGCGGCGTGCCCTCGGTTTTAGCCTCACAACGGTAGCCATCGGATCATCAACTCCTCAGATTTCGGCAGTGCGCACCGGCGCCGGGCGTGGTCGGGGGCGCGGTCGCGACCGGCAAACTCTACGATAATTCACCGGCTGAATGGGCTCTATGTTACCGCCTGTCACCTCGATGGACAAAAAGAAGAGGTCGTCGAAAGTGAGCCCAAGCACGTCCTGGAGACGTTGGCGCACCCTCCCGGATGCCTGCCGACGATCTTCAAGCAGCATACTGAGATATGCTCGGCTAATCTCCGCGCGCCGCGCTAGCCCCGCCAGAGACCAATTACGCCGGTGAATCTCACACCATACAAGCTCCGCCCGAACATGAACCCTGATACGTCCCGGAGGCATTTTGTTACCTCTCTGTGACGCACGGTAGCACTTTGTTCTGGTTCTGTCAAGGGGTTTCCGAGCCATTCGGAAACTTTATTTTGGGCTATGCTATAATGCTCATGCGATGTCAGAGATCAAGGATTTCGGGAATTTGGTGCGGCGGCTACGGCTAGAGAGAAGGTGGACACAGGCGGAGCTTGCTGGGCGTCTGCATATCTCTCGTGCTATGGTCAGCCTGATCGAAAGCGGGCGACGAACAGCTGATCGAGAAATGATGAAAGCCCTGGCTCTTACGTTCAATCGCCCGATAGAGGAGTTCCTGGTTGCTGCCGGCTATCTCCCAGGCGGCACCGGCCAGATCAACGAGCAGCCCCCCGCCTACGCTGAGAATGGAATCGGGGCTGTGGTGGAAGCCTCCCTCCGGGCCGACCCGGACCTCGACCAGGGCGATGTCGAGGCGCTCCTGCGCATGTACCGGACGGCCAAACGAGCCAAGGCCAAGCCGCCGCCGGCGGAGACAGGAGGCTCGGCTGCCTGACGTCATCATGTGTCCGGCCTGCCGCAAGGGGGTCAGCAAGGAGGCGACCGCTTGCCCCCAGTGCGGCCAGCCGATCACGCCCGAGGCGCTCGCCCGCGGCCAGGCGCAATTGCAGCACGAGGCGGCCGGCTGCGGGAAGGGGTGCGGCATCGCGCTCCTGATCTTCCTTGGCCTGGCCGTTATGGGCTGGATCATTTCCGCCTTCCAGAGTTGCGGCCGCCATGACTTATCCTCGGGGCGATCTTCTACCTACTCCGTCAGCCCTTGCACCCGGCAGATGACCTACCTCCTCGGTCAGCTCCCCGACGATACCCCTTCAGATGATCCGAGAGTCATGCTGATCATGAAAAATTACCAGGACTGCCTGAGAAAGCATGGGCAGTAGAAAAGTCCTACAAATGGCTCTGCGCCGCCAGCCCCCAAAACCCAGCCCCCCGCCCGCCAAGCCCGCCATCGCCTACGGCCGCTTCTCCGCGGAAGGCCAGTCTGAGTTCTCGATCGCGGCCCAGCGCAGGGCCATCGCCCAGGGCGCCGCCGCCCTCGGCTACAGCGTGGTCGCATGGTTCGACGACCAGGGCGTTTCCGGGCTGACCCTCGATCGCCCCGGCCTCCAGGCCGCCATCAAACGCGCGCGCGCAGGCGATGTGAAGGCCCTCCTGGTGCACAAGATAGACCGCCTCAGCCGCCAGGTGCCCGATCAGTACGCCATCTATGCCCTCCTGGAGCGGGTCGGGGTCAAGGTGATCAGCATCGCCGAGCCGTTCGACGCCGATACCGCGATGGGGAGGATGATCCGGGGCCAGATGGGATTGTGGGCCGCCTTTTACTCGGACAATCTGAGCGCCGAGACGCGGAAGGGGCTATCTCAGCGCCGCCTTGCCGGCAAGCACGTCGGCACGGCGCCGCTCGGCTATGAGTGGATCGCTGTTCCGGGCGACGGCCTGAAACGGTCGGGTCGGCCCCGCCACCGGATGGTCATCAACGAGGCCGAGGCGCCGACCGTGCGGCTGATCTATGAATGGGCGGAGCAGGGCCTGGGAGCATTCTCGATCTGCCGCCGGCTGAATAACATGGGCCTGCGCTCGAAGCGCGGCCTGCCCTGGACGGATTCAACGCGCGTCATGCGCATCCTGCGAAACCCCACCTATGCCGCCCTGATCCCCCAGGAGCCGGTCTACCATGTCCCCTCGCTCGGCGCCAAGCGGATTGACCGGCGCCCGCAGGACTGCCAGCCCGTCCCGACCGAGGACTGGCCGCCCCTGATCCCCCGCGCCCAATGGCGCCGGGTCCAGCGCATCCTCGAGACTCGCTCCGTCCGCCGGCAGCACCCCGGCACGAGTTATCTGCTCTCCGGGGTTCTCCGATGCCCGGTTTGCGGCGGGCGGATGAATGGGGCCCGCGGCGGGGGCCGGCGCTGGAATCGCCGGTACTACCAGTGCCGGACGGGTATCTTCACCCACGGCTCCCTCTCCTTGCCCGCCGATCAGGTCGAGCGGCACGTGATCGAGGCGCTGTCAGCCGAGGCGGGGAAGGGGATGGTCACGGTCGAATGGCAGCACGAGGCCGGCGCCTCGCCGGCTGAAAGCGCCGATCGGGAGCGACGGGGGATCGAGTCGCGGCTGTCGCGGCTCCAGGAGGCCTATCTAGCAGGGGATTTCTCGCTCGAGGAGTTCCGGCGACATAGGGAGGCGTTGCTGACCAGGAAGCGCGAACTGGCTTCTTCGAAGCGCGGCCCGGGGCGCAAGGTCCGCGTGGGCCTGTCCAGCAGCGCCCGCGAGGCGCTCGCCCTGCTGGGCGACGACGAGATCCCGGTTCTGCGCCGCCGGGCCATCCTGGGGCAGTTCGTCGAGACCATCACGCCTCGGGAACAGCAGGGCTACATCATCGTTTTGCGGGCAGAAGACGCCAATCCGGTTGTATAAGTGCACGAATCCCACCCTCTCCGCCAACTTCTACAACACAATGCAGGCTTTGCGGGCGTTTTTCGCACGAGGATGGGCCAGGAGCGTTTCGGGGTATCACGCCTCGCGCGCTGGGGCGAGCGCGCGGCAGGCGCCAACGTCGCGCCACGGCGGGCAACGTGGCGGGGAAGGCGTCTCGCGGAGCAAAACGAGAGGGACCCCCTCTCGGCGAGGAGGCCCCTGGCAATCAGGTGGGGATCTGATGCTAAGCGACCTTCGGCGGATCGTCCAGCAGGTGCGCCGGGTCCACCGGCAACCCGGTGCTCGACGCTCGCCAGAATCGCTCCAGCGCGTCTACCAGCGCGGCCACCTCGACGGTCGAGAGTGAATTGAGGTGTCGGATGAGCGGCGCCTTGGCGACGTTAGTGAAGCTCGCCAGGACTATCGCGCTCTCGTCCGCGGCCTGAGCGGCGATCATGTTCGTCACGCCACCGCCACTCACCGGCCCGAGGTCGTGGGCCTGCCACAAGGTGCCGTTGCCGAGGTGGCAGAGCGCCGCCAGCTGGCCCTTCTCCCATTTCCGCGCGCGCAGCGCCGCGCGGCCGATCTCCAGCAGGGCGAGGTATCGTTCCAGCGCCTCGCGGGCGGCGTCCGTCACGGTGTCCTGGCCGCGTTGGGCCAGGCGTGCAGCGAGGTCCGGTAGCATGTTGACGCGGATGTATTTAGGCATGTTAGTCCTCTCTCTCCTTGCGTTCTTTCTCTGTGTCGTAAATGGCGACGCCACCGCACCCAGTTTTTCGCGACTCGTGCCATGCCTCTACTGCGCCGGCCTCGTCTGGCACCCAACGCGGGCCATGCAGCTGCCCGCCAACCTTGCGGCGTCCAATCCGCCGCGCCTCGGCGAGGGTGTTCGCATACTCGGGTTCGGGCGACTTGTAGTCGCCGTCACCCCCATACCGTTCCACGCGATACTTAGGCATGTTGAACCTCCCCTAGTCCGAGATTCACTTCGCGGGTTGTGCCGTCTGGCTCCACCACTATATACCCCTGGGTGACCGGCGGTGCCATCATGGTGGCGGTGAATCCATATGCGGTCGCGTAGACGTAGTACCTGCGATTCATTCGCTGTGCTGCTCTCCGTGCCACCTGGACCGTCTCGCCTAGACTGTACTTCTTCATCTTCGTCTCCTCCTCGGGGTCATGCCCCTGTTGGTCTGCGGACTACTGCGCCCGTACCAACCCTCCCGTGAGAGGCCTCCAGCCACGCCCGAACCTTATCGGGCGAACCCCAACAGGAGGCCGGCAATTCATTGTAGACGAACAGGCAGATCGCTAACAGGGCGGCGCGGTTGTCCTTATCGGCTCTCGCCAGCGTCTCCATCAGGTCGTTCTCCAGGACGGCCCGTAGGAAACCGCCCGTAGGTACATGCTCTTCCGCATACCTTTGCAGACTGCTCCTGATCGCTGCCGGCACCTCGGTCATGCGCCCTCCTTTCGGATGTAGGATTTCCATGCCGGGCAATACGGATTCCCGCATTGACGCCCATAGCGGGGCGTTCCCTTCCAGCAGGATTTGACTTTCAGCAGGTCGCAATGACATTTCCCCTTCAGTTTCTTAGTCCCTTTCATGTCTCATTCCTCCTCGGCCTCTCGGGCCTGTTGGTTGGTGGCTCTAGCCACGTGGACACATTACCACGTGGCTCGGCAGTTGTCAAGCGAGTTAGCCGACGGTGTGGAGATTTATTTTCGCGGCCTGGGCGACCGGATGTTTGCGCAAATGGGCGTTTGCATCGGCCAGAGACACGAAAAAGCGGCCCTCCCCTCCGGGGGATCGGCTCGGAGGAGAGGACCGCGATGCTGGCAGCGCCAGACGGCGCGGCCGTTACCGTGCCCGCGCGTGGCGGGTCGGCTCAGAATCGTTTCGCGTAGGACAGGGTGCCAGCCAGGCCGTGCTCGGTCGGGCCAACGCCGACCGATAGCCCCATGCCCACTACGCGGGCGCCACGAAGCGTCTGCACCAGGGCGGGCGGCTCAGCCGCTGGGACTATTGAATAGCCGACGTATCCGCCGAAGCGGCCCCGGTCGGGCTGGTTGTCGAGGAACACCGTTCCGCCAACCTTCAGTCGCCGGGAGACTTCGATTAGGTTGCCCGAAAGTCCGGGGGCGAGACTCGTCGCTGAGTTGCCGGTCAGTACCAGGGCGTCTACGCTGAGCCGTGAAACGACAGCCTGCGCCCAGGCGGGCAGGCCCAGGGCGCCGGCCTGGTCTTTGGTCGCCAACTGGAAACCGATGGCGAACCCAGTCAACTGCTGGCCGCCGCTCGTGGTGACATAGACGAGTGTGGCATCGTCCGGCACCAGGGGCGCTTCGGCCTGCGCTGCCAGCGGGATTGCCAGCAGCGCGACGAGCGCGAGAAGCAGAACTGCGGTTCTCATTCGATTCTCCTTCCGAGAATAGGTTGCCTCCCGAAACTCGGGAGGGATTACCAGATTGCTTCGCGCGGCAATGGCAGTTCGATTGCGCGCGCATAGAGTTTCATCGGGTCCAGGCGACCCAGCCAGCCCGGTAGCCAGGACCAAATCCGATGCCACCCCACGTCGGCCATCTCCTGAATCGCGGGGTTGGCGGGCCAGCCCTCAATCACCATGCGGTAGAGCGCGCACGCCACGCCCGTCCGGTCCTGGCCGTGTTGGCAGTGAACCAAAACGGGTTGCCGGTCGGGTTCGAGGACCACGCGCAGGAACGGCAGGAAGTCTTCGAGTTCGGGGTGCCAGGGTTTCGCGAGCCAATGGTAATAGTGGAACCCCATCCCCTGAATCGTGCAGAGGTCGGTATGGAGCCACCGCAGATTCGCGACGGTCCGAATCCCCATTGCCCGCGCCGCCCGGAAACCCGCCCGCGTCGGTTGTGGCGAGCGGTAGAGGGTATGGGAAACTTGAACGATGCTGCCCATCATCACCACCTCACCCGCAAGACCGTAACTCGCATCTTCCGCGCGAGACCGCGCAACCGTTCCCGCCAACTCGCCCCAGGCCCATATTGCGACTTCTTGTAGTCCTCCCGCTCCTGCTCGGTATACTCCGAGAACGGTTTGCAGGGCGGGTAGTAATCAGTCGGCTGGCGGTCGGTCATTTCGGTCTCTGAATCGTCACCAGAATCGGAATGTCGGAATCGGCGAATCGCTTCTGCAGTGCCTTGAGCAATGCCGTCCCCGCGTCGATCAGCGCGTCCACTTTCTGCATCCGTTCGCGCATCTGCTGTAGAGTGGTCTCGGTGCTCCGTTTGAGCGAATCCGTCAATGCCGTCGCCGAGTCGAGAAACTCCTTGAGTTCGGGCACGGTCAGCGTGATGGCGTGTTCGGCGGCGTCCGCGGCCTCGTTGACCTCCTTCGGCGTGTTCTGCCAGCGCGAGAAGAAATCGAGGATTCCCTGCCATACCCGTTCGGGTACTAGGCCCATCAGCGTGTCCTCACCTGTAGTTTGCCCCAGCGCTCCCCCGTCTCCGGCGTCCACGTCACGGCCACGGCCTGCAACGTCATAGCCACCAGCCCGTCAACGACAAGTAGCACCGGCTTCGTGGGCGGCTCAGCCGGGGCCTCCGCTTTTGGGTAGAGTTCGCGGATCATTCGCGCGAAGGTCCAACGCTTGCCGGGCGTGAACTGCGATCGCACGACTCCGAACAGCCTCCCCTTCGCCTCGACAACCGTGCCGTCGCCGAGCGATGTTCCGACGTGCTTGACGGCCCCATTGTGCGCGATGAAGACGAGCGCCCCCTGCGTCCGCTGGGCCGCATGGAGGTCTATCGCCTCGCCGAACCGGGCCTGGTTGAAACTGCCGTCCGGGATGGTGATCCCCACCTGGTGATAAGCCCACTGCGTGAGTTCGCTACAGTCGAACGCAGTGGGGTGCGGGTCGTCCAGTCGCACCTCATGGCCGAACACATACCGCTTGCCGACTTGCCGCAACAGAATCCCGATCAGAGTGTCAGCCTTCGTCACCTTCGTCTCCTCTACGCCAGAGCCGCCAGGGCCTCGTCCTCGCGGGCGCATTGGCGCGCGCGCGCAAGAGCCATGCGGCAGATTTGGTAAGCCGTCCCTGTGCAGATTCCGAGGGCCTCAGCGATGTCGGCCATCGTGTAGCCCTGCGCCTGCATCCGCAGCGCCCGGCGGTAGCGCGGCGCCAGCCGGGCCAGGACCTGCGCCAGGGCCGCGCGGTGAATCGCCGCCTCATCGTTGGCCGGGATTGCCAGGGCCGGCAGGAACTCATCGGCCTCGGCGACCGCATTGAGCGAGAGCGTCCTGCGCCCGCGGCGCTGCTCGTCGCGCAGGTGGTGACGAATCTGTCCGATGATGCGATGCTCGGCGTAGGTGGCGAAGCGCGCGCCGCGCCCGGGATCAAACCGATCCGCCGCGGTGAGCAGCCCCGCCATGCCGCTGCCGACCAATTCGTCGAACGGGATGCCGGAGCCCACGCGATAGAAGCGGGCCGCGATCTTTGGCACCCGCGACAACTGCTCCGCGATCAAGGCATTGCGCTCGGCGGGAGACATGTCACCGCACCCCGGCGCACCGCTTGCAGGGCCGTCCCCCGGCCTCCAACACCTCTCCGACATGGTGGCCGGGTAACTCCTCGACGTTCTGCGAGTTGCGGATCGCCGGGCAGTCGGCGACCTCGTGGTACACTCGCCCTCGCTGTGACTGAAAATACGCCTTGCGCGGGTTGAAGTAGACGCCTCGTACTTTCACACTGGCCTCCGGTGCTTCAGGGGAGGCGCGTTTCGCCTGCGCCTCCCCCGCATTCGTCAGTTCGGAATCGTGATGGTCAGGGGTGCATCGTAGTACACTGGCGAGCCATCCAGGGTCAGGCCGGTAATCACGAGCAATGCCGTCGCCTGGGTCACGCCCGCATTGAGCGTCAGTTTCTGCGTCTGCGACCTCTTCGCGCTGTCGCCCGGCACGTAGTAGCCGCCCACGTCAACGATCATCGTCGGGCCGGTCGGTGTGCCGTCAGCAGCAGGCAGGTAGAGCGTAGCGTCCACATTCGTCACGTCGCAGGAGCCAGGCCACGGTAGGTTCACGACCCAGGCCGTCCACTTCACCACGTTGCCAGCGCCGCGCGGCCCCGAGCAACTCACCGTGCCGACTAGGGTATCGGCGACGCAGGCAGTGGCGATCACCAGAGCCAGAAGCCCGAACAGAAGCACTCTCGTCTTCATCTCTCATCACCTCCTTTGGGACAGGTTAGTGTTGGTCATTCGTCGGTTTCGCGGCGTCGTTCGCAGTCCAATTCGCCTTCGCCAGCAAATTGCGGAAGACACCGAAGCCGAGGTTGGCGCACGCGGCGCCCATGATCCCCAGCCAGGCAACCTCGCCCGCCGCTAGGCCGCGATATGTCAGCCAGCCCAGCCATACGATAGCCTGCGCGAACAGCAGGCTGGCGAGGTAGATCATCGCCGAGGGCGGCTTGGTGGCCCGCCGGCAGGCCCAGGCTCGCTTGACCATCTCCACGAGCACAAGGGTCGCAACGGCCACGCCAGGGATACTGGTTGAGGCGTACCTGAGAGTGAGTTGGGTGATGTCCATGTCAGTCCTTCCTCCCTATCCGAAAAGCCGTTGAATGATGGCGCCGGCCACCAGGAGCACGATGCCGATGCCCAATCGGTAAATCGCCGTCAGTCTGTCCGCGAACTTCTCCACCTCGGCCTGCGCTGCCGCCGCCACGGTGCAGGCTTTGGTGCTGTTGTGGCAGGACTGCGCTACGGAATCAATTAGACAAGGCCCCCCATTGCTGCCCTTGATGGTCGTCCGCAGTTCGACGAGGCGTACCTGCACGTCCTGGCTGCGGGCATCCATCCCATCGAGCCGCTCATGGACGCGCTGTATCTCTTGGAGCAGTATGCGCTCGGTGTCTGGTGTCATCGCTCTCTCCTGATAGCCTCGGCGACGGGGCCTTGACAACCCGCCCCGGTGGGCTTATAGTCCACCTACCGGCGTTGGGGCTGGAGGCCCCTTCGCGCAGGTGCAGGGGCGACTGTGGGCCGGGATTCCTCCAGGATTCCGGCCCTCCGCCCACCAACTCACAACCTGGAGGTGTGAGATGAATGCTCGCTGGCAACTGCTCCCCATGATCGCCGTCCTTGTCGCCGTGTGTGTGGCGACACTGTTGCCGAAACCCATGTCGCGTATCGACTTTGCCACCGATACCGATGCGCGACAGATTCGCGCCGGGTTGGAATCCTCGCTATCGCACCTCTCATGGTGGCATGGCTCGTGGGTCGAGCAAATCAACATCTACTTCCGCCCCCTCACGAGTGAACTGTGGTCGCTCGAATGGAAAGCGTTCGGGCCGGACTGGAACCGCTGGCGGTGGGTCACGTTCGCCCTGCACTTGGCCGTTGCCCTTCTGCTATTCGGCTTCGTCTCCGCTGTGTTCCGTTCTCGCTGGGCCGGGTTCCTCGCGGGGCTGTTCGCCGCGTCGAGTGCGGTCATGTTCCGCCAATCTCTCTGGTGGTTCCCGTTCCAGACCTCGTTATTGTGTGATATGTTCATGTTCACTGCCTTGTGGCTCCTCACCACCTACCTGAATCGGGACGGCTGGGGCTGGCTCGTCGTCGCGTGGGCAGCCGCCCTACTCGCGATCTGCTCGAAGGAACTTGGCTTCATCCTACCCCTCGCCGTCCTCGTCGTTCTCTGGTATCGTCGCGCCCCACTGCGCCTCGCCCTGCCCTTCGTTGTGCTGGCCGGTGGGCTCTGGTTCTATCGCTCTGCCGTGCTTCCCCCGTGGGAACAACAGTCCTACCTCGCCACCGCGCACATTCGCTTTCTCTGGTTCACCGTCGGCCCGCTGGCGCAGCCCTTCTTTGGGCTGCTTCGCGGGATTCCGCAATGGCCCGCCCTCTGGACGTTGGCGGTAGCCCTGCTCGTCACACTCGCCATTCTGCGGCCCCGTCTGCGGCCCGTCGCCGTTGTCGCCCTGGCTCTCGCTATCCCCGTCACCCAATGGACACACGGCGACTGGCTCGTTGCCCTTCTGCCTGCGACGTGGGGCGGTGTCCCCGTCATCGTCGCCTACCTCGTCGCCGCCGTTCTCCTCGTTCGCTATGCTCGGCGCGAATTCGCCTTCGCCTTTGCCCTGATGGTCATTCTGTTTCTGCCCACGAGCGCCGTCGGGAGTGCGCCCTTCTATTTCTATGAGCCAGCACTAGGCCGAGCCATCATATGGGCTTTGCTGGCCGCCCTCGCGGTCCAGGCCATGCGCGATTTCGCCAATCAGAAAATCCACACTTTCGGGATGAATGCCGGCGTTTCCCCGGCTCCGTATTCAATCGCGAGATAGGCTCTGCTCACGTAGGGGCCTCCGGCGAACCAACCCCCTCCCCGCAAGCGCAGCAGCATTGCATTGGCGGCTGTTTGGTTGATAGATAAGCCGCTCCACTCCACAACACACCAGCGGTATATTTCCTCAGGATGCAGTGCTACCGGATCAGACCACGATGTGCCATTGTAGAGGGCCACCTCAAAGTCACTATCCCCGCCAGCATAGAGGATTGCCCGGACGCGCGTAATGACGCCGCCTTCAAGGTCTGGATTTGCTATCTCATAATCATCATTGACTATCGGATCGTCAGGCGCGCGGGAAACCTTGTCGGTCGTGCCGGGATATGCGTAGGCCACGTCGCGAGGCACCAGCGCGATTGCTGTCACCACCGTACCATCCAGCCCGTTTGCTGATGCATCGTAACAAGTGTCCCCATCCGGGTCGTCAAAGTGATACAGGGCGGCGGTATATTCATCGGCACTGAGGGTCTCGTCGGGCGTGAACGCCTCTGTATACCTCACCGTGTTAGAAACGCGCACCTCAGCGAGATAGCCGGGAAAGCCCCCGGGCGCATAGTAGAAGTTCGCACCGACGGCCATGTTGTTAGAATCCGTGCCAATGGGCGTGGAGAACTCTCCCTCCTTCGCCAATGCGCCATCAACCCAAATGCGAATCTTGCTGCCATCGTAGGTCAAGGCTACGTGATACCACTGTTCGGCATTTAGCGCCGAGTCGCACGTAACCTGACCATCCACACCGTTCAAGCGGACCATCAGTTTTGCGTCGGCCCCATTGTAGAACCCGAACGAGTAATCACCCTCTTGCCACGTGACACCGCCCTTATACAGGATGCTGTGATTGGAGGCGGGAGTTACCATATAAATCCAGGCCTCCACGGTGATATTCGTGGCGATGTTCAGGGCAGCGTTCGCCGCAACAGTAACCAGCCCGCTATTGGGCGCGTCTAGACAGCGCGCTGGCAAAAGTGCTGCGTCATCAACACAGGCATAGTTGTCAGTGCCCGTGCTCGGCGTCCAAGCAACCGCATTGTCGCCTACCGGGTTTAGGTTTGCGGTTCCCATCTATTTGCCTCCTTACGGCAGCGCGAAGACGAGCGTAATCAAGTCGCCCTTTTCGCCCGTACCCTGCACATCTTTGTCGATCCGCAGGATGTCCCCGGTTGCCACATCATCGTAACTCGTGTTGATCACGGGCGGGGTCGCCGCGGTCCGTGAACTGTTTTCGTTGGCGTCAATCGTGATCGCCGTCGAGAGCATGTCCTGCGCGTCCGTCAGATTGTGAATCATGTAGGTCGGCGTACCCGACGAGGAAACCGTCGAGACGAAGGCGTGAGCCGCCACGAGATTGTATCCGTTGAACTCCTCGGGGATCTCAAACAAGAACTTCCCGTCCCCGGTTGTCAATGCCGTGGCGTCGTCGATCAGTTTGACCTGGTAAGGGCGATTGCCCGCCGGCCCTTGTGTGCCTTGCGGCCCGCCGTCACCTTGCGGCCCGTCGTCCCCTTGCGGCCCGCCGTCGCCTTGCGGCCCGCCGTCGCCTTGCGGCCCGTCGTCACCTTGCGGACCATCATCTCCCTGTGGGCCGCCGTCACCTTGCGGCCCGTCGTCCCCTTGCGGCCCGCCGTCACCTTGCGGCCCGTCGTCCCCTTGCGGCCCGTCGTCCCCTTGCGGCCCGCCGTCACCTTGCGGACCATCATCTCCCTGTGGGCCGC
>Ga0265297_10004799_pt1 | contig 21513 bp, 26 predicted proteins | sample Munlanlwell13791_FD_192502 | JGI IMG/M metagenome (GOLD analysis project Ga0265297, IMG submission 192502) | Leachate microbial communities from a municipal landfill in Southern Ontario, Canada - Leachate well 137-91 | ecosystem: Engineered > Solid waste > Landfill > Unclassified | place... | reverse complement strand
CTTCCTCTAAACTGACACGTTCCAAAAACCGGCGAATCCATAAAATGGAAACGCCGGAATTTTTTATCTTGACAGAAATCCAACAATGTTTTAAATCAGACTACCTACTTGGACTTCATTCCTGTGGGCAGCCAAGGAAGCGGAAGGGAGAAATGTGAAGTGAAGGAAAAAAAGTACCCCGTGAAAATAACTCTCAAACTCGATCCCGACGATTGGCAAACGCTTGAGGGACTAAGGGGCACGTTGTGTGAACCAACCACAATCGCAACGGTCAAAAATTTGATTCGGTTGGTGAACAGCATCGTCAGCTACCAAAAACAAGGCTACCGCCTTCAACTGACGCAGAACGGTGGGGAAACGGTCGTCATCTTCATGGTGACGCAACCGTCGCCTACTCCTTCGGGATAATGTCAAGAAAATAGACAATATTTCTTAACAAATCCCTTCTCCCCCATAAACTAAAACGACATAGTTCCTGGGGTAGGGGTGGGAGGTAAGACGATGGAAAAACAGGCAGGGAGAAGAGGAAATCGCAGAGAGCGGAAACGGAGGGACGGGCGGCAGACGACATTCAATCTGACTACCAGAGACTTCGAGACGATCGAATTTCTGTGCCAATACTGGGATGAGCCGACCATGTGCGGCGTGATCAGGCGCCTAGTCCAGCTGGGCGGACTCATCGCTGATTACCAAAGGCAAGGCTGGCAACTCCAACTCACGGATTTCAAAAGAACCGTCGTTCTGGCGGTTCCGAAGCCGCTGTCCCTTCCTCCGCGATAGGGAGGGAAAACAACAAAGCCGGCGAATCCACGGAATGGAAACGCCGGCGTTTTTTGTTACATTTTTCTATTTATTTACCTGATTTCCAAAATCGTATAAACAACAGTTCCCTTTGGTATCTGAATTTGAATTTTATCCCCAACTCTTCTTCCTAAAAAAGACCTGCCAAGCGGAGATTCATTGGAAATTTTTCCGGCCACTGGATCTGCTTCTGCCACGCCCACGATTTCATATTCGGTTTCCGTCCCATCAGTTCTTACTTTTACTTTTGATCCTACGCGGACCAAATCAACTTTCCCTGAACCGTTTATAATTTCCGCACGGGTAATCATATCCTGAAGTTCAAGAATTCTACCCTCAGTAAACGCCTGCTCGTCTTTCGCTGCCGCGTACTCGGCGTTCTCAGACAAGTCTCCCAGTTCTTTGGCCCGTTCAATGCGCTCAATAATTTCTTTTCTTTTCACGTTCACTAAATCGTCTAATTCTTGTTTAAACTTTTCCAAGCCCTCTTTCGACACGTAAACTTTTTGATCCTGCATAGATAAACTTTTTTAAAAGTTATGCACAATATGTTGTTAAGTATAATGGACTTCTAAAATATTAGCAATAGAGACTACTCCAAGCTATCGGCTAAAATACCACATCATAAATTCCCAGGCGATATCAAGCGAAATTCTACTCCCCTCTTCTCCCTCTTCAACAAGCACCGTGACGGAAATTTCCGGGTTTTGAAATGGCGCGAAAGCCGTAAACCAAGCGTGCGGAGGTTTTGTTGTGCTCCATTGGGCCGTACCGGTTTTACCAGCCGATGTCACCGGCAAGTCAAGAAGTTTTTCTGCACTACCGGAAGTAACCGTTTGCCGCATTCCCTCTCGGATAATATTAATATTTTCTTTGCTGATAAAATTTTCTCTGATTAAATAATTTTCTGTCGGAATTTTATCCGATTCTATCGCCTCCAAAAAATGCGGGCGATAAAGCGTACTACCGTTTGCGAAAACGGTCGTAGAGGAGGCGATTTGAAGCGGTGTGACTAAAAGATCTCCCTGGCCGATAGCCAAGTGATATGTATCACCAATATACCATTGCTCGCCCTTAGCTTGTTCTTTCCATTCCTCGGTTGGCAAAAATCCCTCCGCTTCGTTAGGCAGGTCTACTCCTAATTTTTCGCCGAAGCCAAAAAATCTTGCATATTTAACAATGCGATCCACTCCCAGCCCTTCAAATTTATCATAGCCACCGCCAATAATGTAGAAAAAAGTATTAACGGAATCGGCAATGGCTTTAGTGACGTTTGTGAGACCATGTCCGCCACCCAACCAATCTGGAAAAAACCAGCTGCTGATTCGAAGTCCTCCGACGCTCAAAAAAGATGTATTTCTATTTATAATCCCCTCCTGGAGCGCCGCGGCGGCGATAACCGGCTTGATTGTCGATCCGGAAGGATACTCGCCCATCACCGCGCGGTTAAGAAAAGGGTAGTTTGGGTCATCTCTAAGCACGCCATATTCTTCTGAAGAAATTCCCTTGGCGAAAAGATTATTATCAAAGGCTGGCAAGCTCACCATTGATAATATTTCTCCATTTTGAGGGTCAATCACTATCGCCGCCGCCCGAGATTTTTTCGCAGCGGTAAGATATTTTTTTATTATTTGCTCCATTTTTTTCTGCGCTTCAATATCAAGAGTCAACGTAATATTTTTTCCGCGCACCGGATCTTCTTTGGCAATTACGCTTTTTTCCTTTCCCAGGGCGTCAACCTCCACTTGCCTTTTTCCATTCTGACCACGAAGTAAATTCTCATAAAATAATTCTAGGCCAGTCTTTCCAATAAAATCGGTTGAGTTATAATCTTCTCGTTCTTCCAAATCTTTCTGATTAACCTTGCCGACATAACCTAAAATATGCGACAGGCTTTCCGTAATAACCTCGGTCCCATTTAAATATTCTCTCCTACTTTCCAATTTTAAATCAACGCCCGACAAAAAAGAACTTTCTATTTTAAGGCGAACCGCTTCTTCATAATCAATATTTTCTAAAAGCATTATCGGCGAATACGAATACAAAGATAATTTGTCTAGTTTATCTTCAATCTCTTTCGGCTGAATTTTTATCACGTCCGCCAAATCTTCTATCGTGTTCGTTCTAGCCTCATCATCTTTTGGGAAATCTGTCGGAATCAAGTAAAGCGAAAATGTAGGTACATTTTTTACTAGCGCCACCGAATTGCGATCATAGATAATTCCTCGTTCAGCGGCCGTATAGATAGTCCTAATACGATTCCCTTCGGCCATTTGCCTGTAATGTTCGCCCCGGACAATCTGGAGATACGCAGTTCTGCCAAATAAAATTCCGAGAATTCCAAAGATGAAAATTAAAAAAACAGTCAGCCTTTTTTGATTCAAGGCTAACCCCAAAAACTCTTTTCTAATTTTTCGCCCGTCATCGCCACTATCTGTTTCCGCTTCAACCGAAATACCAACCTCAAAACTTTCCTCAACCCAGTTTAGATTTCTATCTTCATTCAAGCGAAAATCTCTCTCGGAAATTTCATGTATGGCGAATGGATCATTTGACCGCGGCGCATTTTTTTTAAAAATATTCATTTTTTTATCCCGCGTCAATAAAAACCGACTTTAATCTTTTACTTAAAAAATTAAACATCAAAAACATAATGGCTAAAAATAAAACGCTAAAAATTATTTGCCAGCCAAGTCCAAAAATATTATCACTACTAAAAAATTTTTCAAGGTTATCTGTGGCGCCAAAAATAAAAAATAAAAAATTAGAAATCAGCAAAGACAAAATATAAATTCCATTGCCTATCAAACCGAGAATGACCAGGGAATATAAAGAGCGGTTAGTAAAAAAATTTCTGAAAAGAAAATTTACAATCATCGCGACCAAAATCATTATTACGGCAATTGTTCCAAAAATAGACAAGGAAAATATGTCGAGAATTAAGCCGGAAAAAAGAGCAAACCAAAGCGCTTGGCGAAAATCAAAAATAACAACTATGAAAATTAAAACTGATAAAACAAAATTAAAATAATTAAAAGGCCAAGGCAAAATGGAAATAAAACTGATTTGAAACAAAGCCAACAAAATTATCGCCACGGCCTTGCCAAAAATTTTAAACAGATATCCAAAACGTTCAAGCTTTTTCATAATCTATTATTTTTGTGGAAGAAGAATCATAACCGTGTCCAAATTTTCATAAACCGCGAGCGGACTGATTGTGGCTTCTCCAAAAATATCTCTTGATTCTCGTCTCGCTTCTGCTACTCGGCCAATTACCAAACCTTTAGGCATGTTGAGCTCCAATCCGGAAGTCACTACGATATCATCGCGAGAAATTTCTTCTTCCTGAGGAATAAATTCCATTTTAATACCAAGCCCCCTTTCTCCATGAACCAAGCCGCTCGTGCTATTTTTGGTCTCGCCCAAGATCGCGGCGGCCGTCTGAAAATTAGTATCAGTCGGAATGAGCATCACGGAAATCCTGTCTTCAACCTTTAAAATCTTTCCAACTAAAACTCCTTCCGGGGAAACAACTGGCAAATTAATTTTCACGCCATCTTTTGATCCTTTATTTAAAATAAAATAATTTGAAAAATTCGGATCCCGCCCCACAACATTTGCCATCAAAGAATCAAATGTTTTTTCTTTTTTAAAATCTAAAAAATCGCGAAGCTCCTCGTTCTCCCTCCGGAGCGTCAGCAATTCCGCTTTTTCGGCGATCAGTCGGTCTCTCTCTGCCAACAATTTTTCGTAATCAGCGATGGAGATCTCCGGTTTAAAAAATGATTGAATTTTTTGGCCAAAATTATAAAATCCGGAACCTATCGGACCTAAAATTTTGACAGCCGCATTCTCCACGGGAAAAAGAATCCCACTATAATGAAAAACAAGTATTATTAAAAAAATTACGATTATCGTTAATATTGATTTTGACGGAAAAAAACGCATAAAATAAATCCTCAAAAAACAATAAATTATTCAATTACTAATAATTACCTAATTACTTCAAGCCACAATTTCGTAATTGGGTAATCAAGCAATTAGGTAATTTATAAAAAATAAACTATGGTGGTGCGCTCACCTTCTCTTTTCTTCTTCCAGGGTTCCCGGAATGGCAATTTCCCTAAGCAACGGAAGATTTTCTAAAAGCAATCCAGTTCCTCGGACAGTCGAAGTTAAGGGATCGTCAGCAACTCTGACGGGAATTTCCGTAGCTTTTGTAATTGCCTGATCAATACCTCGAAGCAATGCTCCCCCGCCGGTTAAAATCATTCCTCTTTCAAAAATATCGGCTAAAAGTTCCGGTGGCGTTACTTCAAGCGTCGCTTTAACTCCGTCAATGATTTGCCTCACGGAACGGCTTAATGCTTCGCGAATTTGAACATCATTTACAGTCACTGATTTTGGGAGACCGGTTAAAAGATCTCTTCCGCGCATTTCCATTGTAAGCGGCTCCTTAAGTTCAGCCGCCGAACCAATTTTTATTTTTATATCTTCCGCGATTTTTTCCCCCAAAAGTAAATTAAAAACATCGCGGGCGTACTGAATAATATTTTTACTCATCTCTTCTCCGGCCACGCGGAGGGTTTTCCAGGTGACAACTCCCGAAAGGGCAATAACGGCGATTTCCGTGGTGCCTTCTCCAATATCAATAATTATATTTCCGACCGCGTCGGAAATAGGCAATCTCGCACCAATCGCCGCGGCCATTGCTTTTTCAATTAAAAAAACTTCACGGGCGCCGGCAGAAAGTGCGGCGTCTTCCACGGCTTTTCTCTCGACTTCGGTAATATCAAGCGGAATTCCAATAACCACTCTCGGCCTCGGTAAAATTGTAAAACCTTCTTGGTGAACTCTATCAATAAAATATTTAAGCATTTTTTCCGTAACTTCAAAATCAGAAATAATACCATCAACAATCGGCCGGGCGGCGACAATATGCGGCGGAGTTTTCCCGAGCATTTTTTTGGCATCTTCACCGATCGCCAAAATTTGTCCGGTTTTATTGTTTATAGCAACAACCGAAGGCTCATTAATTACAATTCCTTTATCTTTTACAAATACTTTCGTGTTGGCTGTGCCAAGGTCAATTCCCAAATCGCGGGAAAAACGACCCAATAAATTATTAAACATATTTTATTTTTTTAAAACTTTTTCAACTTTATTTAATTTCACTAATTCCACCTCTTTCTCACTTCTTTTCTTAACTTCCGCGCTATTTTTATCCAAAGTTTTTTCACTAATCACGAGACGAAACGGAATGCCAAACAAGTCGCTCTCCGCTAATTTAACGCCTGAACTAACCTCTTCTCGGTCATCATATAATACTTCAGAACCGCCTTTTTGTAAAGATTCAAAAAGTTTCCCGGATTCCTCTTTAATCTTTTTATTTTTCCCTTCATCCTTGCCAAAAAGCGCAACCAGATGAATATCAAACGGCGCAACCTCGACCGGCCAAATAATTCCCCTCTCATCGTGGCTTACTTCCGCAATTGCACCTAAAACCCTACTCGGTCCAATACCATAACAACCCATGACTGCTAATTTCTTCTTTCCTTCTTTATTCAAAAAATTTAAATTGAATGCTTCGGAAAATTTTGTTTTTAATTTAAAAATATTTCCGACTTCAATCGCTTTTCCCTCTGCCATTTTCCCGCCACATTTCGGGCATTTATCACCGGCTTTATATTCGGCAATTTCTTTATTCTGCGCGTAACGGCATTTTTCACAATAAAAAATTATATCTTCCCCGCTTTCCGTCAAAACTTGAAATTCGTGAGAATATTTTGAAAAAGTTCCGCCCGACGCCTCAACAACAATCGCGTCCAATCCCAGGCGATGAAAAATTTTTAAATATGCTTCCTTGACTTTTTCATAGTAAGCATCCAAATCCGCTTCGTCCGCGTGAAAACTATAAAGATCTTTCATAGAAAATTCTCGACCGCGGAGAAGCCCGGATTTTGCCCGCGGCTCATCGCGGAATTTATCCTGAATCTGATAAACGGCAACGGGTAAATCTTTATAAGAATTTACCATTTTTTTAACAAGCGGCGTGACGATTTCCTCGTGGGTTGAACCCAATGCATAATCTTTTCCGCCCGAACCTTCTAATTTGAATAAAACATCGATTGTATCCCAGCGCCCCGTTGTCATCCAGTTTTCTTTTGGCGTTAGAGCTGGCATAAAAATTTCTTGGCCGCCAATCGTGTTCATTTCTTCGCGGATTACCTTTTTAATTTTATTCAAAACCCGAAGTCCGAGTGGCAAATAGGTATAAACTCCTGCCATTAATTTATCAACAAATCCAGCGCGCACCAAAAGTTGTGCGTTCATACTTTTTTCCTCTTCGGAAATTTCTTTCGTTGTTTTATAAAAAAGTTTAGATTGCAACATCGTTAAAATTTTTATTGATTAATTACCTCTTTTTTTCATATGAAATAAAGAAAAATTCCATAATGACTAAAGCTAAAACCAAAAAAACTATATTCCACCAAGTTAAAATTCTTTGGCTTTTTAAAATTAAACTGCCAATAACAAGCAATCCCAGTAAAGTCGCCTGTCGGAAAGAAGTCGTCACTGTTTTAAAAACCAATGCTTCTTTGCCAAATTTCATCCGTAAAAGCAGTCCCAAAACTGACATAGTCCCGACCAATGACAGAAATAAACTTAAATAAAAAAAGACAAAACCGAGAATGCCGGCTGTCGTTGGATCAACAGAATAAAGAACAAACCCCCAAATTATCCAACAAAAAATGGCGCTGATTGTCATTAAAATCAAATATTGCCTTAGGGTCATAAATCCTTAGTTGGAACGCTAAATCTTCATAAGAAGTATAGCAAATTAACCCTAACCCGGCAAATCTACCATAATCTTGACAAATCTCTCAAAATAGTTTATAGTAAATAGCTGCAAAGCACGTTTGCTTGGTCGCGTAAAATCCTGCGTTTGACTTGAGCAATTCGTGCCTTGCGCCTCAACATCGCAAAAAGGAGGTGCGCGATGAGTACCTTCAAAAATCCTCGCAGCGATCAAGACCTGACCCCCAAAAGAGGAGTTCACTGGATTGCCGAGAACCTCGTCAACAGAATCATGTTCGCAATCCGCTCAAACGGCCTAATCAAGGAGATTACTCTCCGTCTGCAAAAGGACGGCGAAAATTTCCCGATGAAGTGGTTCAAGGACTTCTCGGTAACCCTCTGGCTCGCCAACGGCACTGCGGTTGTCTGCGAGGTCAACGAGACGAAAAACATCAAGCGGAAGTGGTTCTTCCTCTTGCTCACGCCGAATGCGGATTGCGACCTCTCTCTTTGGAACAACCTCGAAGGAGAGGATGTTCTCCGCATCGAGCTCGCCACCAACGAGGAGAAACTGCTCTTCGTTTGGCGGCAAGATATCCGACTTTTCGTACGCGAGGAGGTGCACTGATTGATAGAAAACAAAGAGGCGACCGTCAAAACGACGAACGCCTCTCTTTTTTTAAAAAATCCCTTAGTGAATAGTCTGCTGTGACATTTCTTCGCCCTCTTTGAACCAACCTAGTTCTACAAGTTCATCTTTCATATCATCCCAAGCTTTCGCTTCCCGATCTAATTCATCTTTTAAATTTTTAGCGTGTCCCTCCAGAGCTTTCCTTTGTTCCGCAGATAAACCAGACTCGGCATCAAAAGCAACCTCTAACAAATTATCAATCTGCTCTTTCAAAGCTTCGCTTCTTTCCCGGCCCGACACCTCTTGGGCTGTCTCCAAAGCCTCTAGTGTTCCGCGGATATTTTCAGGCACTCTCCCTTTTTCAATAGTAAATTCTCCTTCAGACATTCCTTCTCTCATAATTTATTTGAGTCACATTTTGGTTTGAAAATCGCAATAGCGAAGATCAAACCGGCGTGACGATTAATATTAAATTTTAGTTTATAAAAACTCTTTTGGTACTATAAATACCTTAATAAATTTTAACATATTTTAAGCTTTTTGTCAACCCTTACATCTTAAATTTTAAATCAGTTACCGCTTCCCCGCCGAGCTGCCGATTCAATTCTTTTATAATTTTTCCCCGCTTTAAATAAATTTCTTGCGTTACAACCGACGATAAACAACCGATGGTTAAAGTTTTTCCGCGTAAATACATCGCCCTGGCTTTCCTCGCTACGCCCGGTCCAAAAATTTCCCTCAAAATTTGGTTAAATTTTTCTATTACCTGGGCGGCCAAAATCTGCTGGCTGATACCAGATTGGCGGGCGTTTTGCGCTAAAATATTTTTAAGTGGGATAAAGGTCATAAGACCCGATGTTCACAAATATCTTTAAAATCACAATTTTTGCAAGTGAATAAACTTGGCTTTGGGAGAAACTTACTCTTTTTTATTTCTTGAATTGTCTCAATAATTTTTTCTTTTATTTCTTGAACCTCTTCATCCGTTCCGAGAAAGGACATTTTTTGGTTTGTTTCCAAATAATAATAACTAAGCATTACCGGTTTTTCACCGAGAACTTCAGTTGCCGCCGCCTGATAAATCAAAAGCTGATCTTTGTCTAAATATTTTTCATCTTTTGGTACACTGCCGGTTTTATAATCAATAATTTCCACACCACCCTGAACAGCGTCCACTCGGTCAATCGCCCCGCGAACCGTATAATCCCCTACTTTTAAATTAAAACCATTTTCCAAATATTTTGTTTTGGGCCAATTGCCTTCGTGTTTTTTATAAAACTCTCGGAGCATCTTCCGTCCAAATTTTTTATATTCCTCCTCATGGCTTTTACTTTCATACCAATCGTTTATCCAAGTTTCTTCATAAATTTTCAAAAGTTCTTCAACTGTCGGCGTGTTCATCTTCCCGCTCCCGCCTCCCCCAAAAAGATCGGTTTGCTTATGATTTTCTTTTTTTGATATCTGGTCAAAAAATTTCTGCAAAGTTCCGTGCATTGATTTTCCAAAACTAAAGGTAAACTTTCCGCGCGTCGGCACAACTAAAACGTGAGCGAATTTATATTGCAAGGGGCAAGTTTCAAACGCCTTCAATTGAGTAAAACTGAATTTACTTGGTAGCCAAAATTTTTTCGCCGGTGCGTGGCTTTCCGCTGATTGTTTTTCTTCATCAAAATAAACCCGCCCAGTCGGCGACTTGGTTTCGGACTCCGCAAAACCGAGCTCCATCAAAAACCGCGATAATTTCTTTTTTCGCTGTCCACCGTAATCTAAAGCTGAGGTTAAAAATAATCCGTCCCTGGCGCGGGTCATAGCCACATAAAAAAGCCGCCGCTCTTCTTCAAGATGAACATCCCCTTCCGGCAAAATTTCTTTAACCAAGGCGGTCGGAATTTCTATCGGCTCTTTACGGTCGGTTGAAGGAAAACGTAAATCTACTAAATTTACGATGAAAACATATTTAAATTCTAAACCCTTAGCGCCGTGTACTGTTAAAATTTTTACTGTGTCCGGACCTTCATCAAAACTTCCAGCGAGTGATCCTTCTTCGCCAGACTCAAGAGCCATATCAAGTTCGGCCATAAAATTTTTGACCGACTTATCCGGGTTAGCTCTTTCAAATCCTTCTATCTTTTTTAGAAAATTATTTATGTAGCCGATATCTTCCGCAGCACGTAAATCTCCCTTTTCCGCCCTCTTGGTTAAATTCGCGAGATATTGAAAATCTTCCAAAAATTTAAAAACGACCTTGCTTATTCCCCGCTCGCGGGCAATTGCCGTATGCCGCTCAATAAATCCTAAAATTTTATTTATCTTCCGGAGGCCATCGCTCGAAACTCCGACCGCTGCCGCATGCTTCATCGCTTCGTATAACGACCAGTTTTTCTTTTTCACTGAAAAATTCATAGAGAGAAGATCGTCGTAGGCCAAATCGACAAACGGCATATTTAAAACGCGATACAAAGCCGTTGACTCATGATAATTATCTAAAATTTTTAAATAAGCAATAATGTCCAAAATTACCGGTTTGGAATAAAGTCCGGCTGAGGCCAAAAAATGATACGGGATGCCGTATTGATCAAAAACTCCCATAAAAATCTCCGCCTGATTGTTGGCGCGAACTAAAATGGCAAAATCCTGCCAGCCTGTTTCCTTGTCTTCTTTTTTTAACTCCAAAATTTTCTCGGCTACAGCCCGTGCTTCCTGGTCGGCCGTTTTGCAGTGCAAATGTTCAATTTTTCCCTCGCCTTCGCGCCGCGCCGCAAGTTTTTTTATAATCCCCAGTTTTGTTTCCAGTCTGTTTGGATTATTTTGTTTTATAAATTTATACGCTAGATCCAAAATATTTTGCTTCGTTCGATAATTGTCTGTAATAATAATTTCTCGAGCATCGGAAAAATCATTTTTAAATTGTAAAATATTTGAAATTGACGCGCCGCGAAATTTATATATTGATTGGTCATCGTCGCCGACAACCGTTAAATTGTTTTGAGGCGCCGCTAACATTTTTATCAATTCATACTGCGCCCAGTTTGTATCCTGAAATTCATCCACCAAAATATATTTAAATTTTTGCCGGTATTTTTCTAAAATCGCCGGTCGGGTACGAAAAAGTTTCAAAGTATAATTGATAAGGTCGCCAAAATCCAGGGCGTTACTTTCTAAAAGTAATTGTTGATAAGCGTGGTACGCGCTCGCCACTTCAAGCAGGCGATCTTTATCTTCGGCAATGGCGCTGTCTTTATTTAATTTCAAATTTTCCGCGTAATCCAAATAATTTTCCGGCCAAATTTCCTCATCTTTTGCCCGGCTGAAATGTTTTAAAAGTGAGTGAATAAATTTTGTCGGATTGCCAAGCGGCCGATAATAATCCAAATTAAAACGCTCTAAATTTTGCCGCACGAGAAGCCACTGCTCGGTTTGGTTTAATAATTTAAAGTCTCCTGGTAAGCCGATATCGATCGCGTATTCTTTTAAAACTCGCTCGCAAAAAGAATGAAAAGTTGAAATCCAAAGATCAACATAACCATAAGGCAAAAGCTGATCGGCGCGTTCTTCCATTTCCCCAGCCGCTTTTTCCGTAAAAGTCAACGCTAAAATTTCATCTGGTTTTATTTTCTTTTCCAAGATCAAAAAAGCCAGCCGCCGCGTGACGACCGTCGTCTTACCCGTACCCGCGCCGGCAACTATAAGCAACGGCCCATCTTCATGAGATACGGCCTCTTTCTGTGGCTGGTTTAAATCTTTTAATAAATCGTCCATAATTGCTTTTTTGCTTGATTTTTGCTAAAATTCTTTAAGAAATCATAACATAAAAACCTTAATTAAGCCAAAAATATGAATGAGTCGGAAAAAGGCTCTATGCCGATTAAGGAATTCGGACGGGACGAAATTAAAGACGGCGATTTGGTAATGTTCGAAGGAAAACTTTATCATGCGGTTTTGTGCGACAGTGGCTATACTATTAGACAATACTATTCTCATTCAACTCCGGAAAAGGGCCCGGGACCTGGTTGGGATAATAGAAAAACAGCTCTGGAAAAATATGGAGTTGACGAACCAGCCAAGCTCCCGGATAACCCTTATCATACTATTGAATTAGAACCTGCCGATTGAGAGAAAAAATTATGAGGATAAACATAGGAAATCTTAGGCAAGCATTCCAGGCGTCATGGAGCGCGGAAACTTCCTGGACCAAGAAGTTTGATCCGAAAAACCCCGCCACTGACCAATGCCGAGTAACCACCGCCGTTGCCCATAAGTTACTTGGCGGGAAAATAATTTTTGCCGTAATTAAAAAACGGCCGTTAGTTTCCCATTTTTGGAACAAATTACCGAACGGAAAAGAAATTGATTTTACAAAAGATCAATTTTCGAAAAATATAAAAATTCCAAATGGGAAAATCATCTCTCTTAAAAAAACTCTAACCGCGCCAAGAATCAAAAAAACATATCCCCTACTCTTATCCAGAGTTAAAAAAAATTTAAATAAGAATAACTGATCTTTATAAATTTTTAAATATAAAATATGACAATATTTTGGACTATTATGATTGGCATCGGCTTAAGTTTAATTACTGCCCTAGCCGATGGACTAATAAAACATGCCGCGCTCCAAGAACGTTTCTCTGGATGGACTTGGCTTCTTACCGCGGCTTTTCTTTACGGTCTCACGGCTTTTGGTTGGTTTTTTGTTTTAAGAAAATTTAAGCTTTCTACCGCGGGCACCCTTTATGCTGTAAGCATAGCGGTGTTTCTTGCTCTTCTGGGTATATTTTATTTCAAAGAGCACCTTGCCCCCATGGAAATATTTGGTATAATTTTGGCTCTTGTCGCTTTAATTATTCTTGGGCGATTTGCTTAATTTAATAACAAAAAATAAATGCTTACTTATTTTCTCTTTGTCTTCGGTTTTGGAATTTTAATCAAAGGAGCCGATTGGTTAGTCGACGGCGCGTCGTCTTTAGCTAAAAAATTAAAAATTCCGGCGATCGTAATCGGCCTTACCATTGTCGCTTTCGGCACCTCGGCACCAGAGTTGGTCGTCAACATTTTTGCAAGCGCCCAGGGTAATACTGGCTTAGCGATTGGAAACATTTTAGGAAGCAACATTGCCAATATACTTTTAATTCTCGGAATCTCTTCAATTATTTATCCTTTGGCAGTAAAGAAAAATACCACCTGGAAAGAAATCCCCCTATCTCTTTTGGCGGCGCTGGTAGTGGGGATTTTAGCCAATGATGTATTAATAGATAAAACTGGAATTTCGGCCTTGACTAGAATTGACGGCTTGATTCTTATTTCCTTTTTTATTATTTTTTTAGTTTATATTGTGGGTATAGCTAAGGAAGGATTTTTTGAGCAAAAAACAAAAATCAAGGAAATCGGTAATATCCGGTCAGTTATTTATATTTTACTCGGCTTAGTTAGTCTTACTTTAGGTGGAAAATGGATTGTTGACGGCGCGGTCGCGATTGCTACAATTTTAGGCGTCAGCCAATCTTTAATCGGCTTAACAATTATCGCCATCGGCACTTCACTCCCTGAGCTTGCCACCTCGGCGGTTGCGGCTTACAAAAAAAATGCCGACATTGCTGTGGGAAACATTGTCGGATCAAATATCTTCAATCTATTTTGGGTTTTGGGCGTAAGCGCTATAATCAGACCTCTTCCTTTCCGCCCGGAAATAACTTTAGATATCGGTATGGTAATCTTGGCCAGCTTAGCCCTGTTTACCTTTATATTTATCGGAAAAAAACGTTTTCTGGAGCGATGGCAGGGTATCTTTTTTATAACTGCTTATGTTTTTTATATTATTTTCTTAGTTATAAGAGGTTAAATTTATGCGTTTTGTCCTGCGTTCAAAAATTCATAAAGCGATCGTAACCGAAGCAAATCTAAATTATGTCGGTAGTATTACGATTGACGAAAATTTGATTGATAAAGTCGGTTTTTGGCCAGGTGAAAAAATTTTGGTCGTCAGCAATACCTCCGGAACGCGGCTCGAAACTTACATCATTGCCGGCGAACGCGGCTCGGGTGTGATTTGTATGAACGGCGCTTCGGCTCATTTAATAAAAACTGGCGAAGAAATAATCATTATGGGTTTTGAATTGACGAATAAACCAATCAAACCAAAAAATATTTTAGTGAATAAAAAAAATAAATTTGTAAGATATTTATAAACAAAAAATTTGAGCAAATATAAAAACTCTCGACAATGGAGAGTTTTTTAATGTCTTAAAAGAGTCAATCAATTATTTTTTCTAACTTCACTATTTGTATTTCCCAAATAAATTCCTTTTCCACTCTTTCCCTCCCCTGCTCACCAAGTTTTTTCGTCAAAGTTTCGTCAGTTAATATTTTTATTACTGCTTCGGCAATCTGGTTTATGTTTTCCGGATCCACAATTAATCCCGTAACGCCGTCAACTACTGCTTCTGTAACTCCTCCGCTCCTTCCGGCAATAACAGGTTTGCCAAATTTATTTGCTTCAAGATAAACCGTGCCAAAACCTTCCACGTCCGCGCCGATCTGCCGCGGAGTCATTATAAATAAATCGCACAATTGATAGAACGCATTCTTTTTTTCCTCGGATACTTCGCCAAGCAAAAGTACCTCATTTTCCAATTTTAAGTTTTCAATTTTAAACTTTAAACTTTCTTTTTCCGGACCGTCTCCAGCGATAACATAAATCGCTTGCTGGACTTTTTCTAAAATTTTTGGCATCGCCTCAATCACTTTGTCGTAACTCTTGCGCGCCACAAGCCGGCCGGCCGTAAGAATTATTTTTTTGTCGGCCAATCCCAACCGATTTTTAATCTCGTTCACTTTTCCTGGCTCGATTCTACTTCCATCAACCGGGCACGGGTAAATAATCGCGATTTTATTTTCCGCTACACCCAATTTTATCAATTCATTTTTTGTGAATTCACTGTTGGCCACGACGCCTGCCGCCTGTTCTAAAATTTTGTTCATCAAATTTTTCTTACGGGGATTTTCTGCGGCAGTCAAAATATCCATTCCATGACAAGAAATAAAATATGGAATTTTAAAAAATCTTTTCACCGCCAGAGCGGCCGTGCCGACCGGTAAAACCTGCCCAACCAAAATCGCTTCAACTTTTTCCCGCCGTGCCGTTCGCCACAAATGCCAAACTATTGGCAGCCACTTCGGCCAAATAAATTTGGAAAATAAATTTTTACGATAAATTTTATAAGATTGTTTGGTATCAAAATTATCCGCGCCTACCTGCTTCGACGCTAGAACCACAACCTTGTCGACGGGTAGTGCTTCGGCCAACCCGCCTAAATAATTCGCTATTCCGCCCCTTTGCGGCGGAAATTCAATTGTCCCGATTAATAATTTTTTCATATTTTCTCACTTCTCCCGTCAATCATTTCAACTGCCTCTTCTTTTTTTAATGCCTTAAAAATATTTTTAACATCACGGAGCTCCATTCCGCGAAACAAAAACAATAAACTAAAATAAACCGCCGCACCGATAGGAACCAAAAATATCCAATAAACAAATGGCCGCAAGTATATTATAAGCGCGCTCATTACTCCAGCGGAAATAATTATTTTAAAAAGCGCAGTAAAAATAAATTTCTTATTGTAGGCTACAATCCGCCCGGCAAAAATTAAACCTATAACAAAAAGTAAAGTATGCGAAATAACGGTTGAAATCGCCGCACCAAGGTATGAGAATCGAGGTATCAAAATTACGTTTAAAACAACATTTAAAGCCATAGAAACACCCATAATAGCAGTATTGGTCATCTGACGATCCGTGGCGTTTAAAAGTGAACCTATCGGATAATTCAAAAAAATAAAAATGAGGGTAAAAATAGCGACCTGAAGAGGTAAAACTGATGCGGCGTAAGAAGTGCCATAAAGTTTTAAAATTAATGGTTCGGCCAAAGAAAAAATTCCGAAAGCAATCGGTACAACTAAAATCGCGAGGTAAAAAAGCACGCGCTCAAAGGTTTTTCGGAGCATTGTTTTATCAGAAACAAAATACGCGCTCATCGCCGGAAATGCGGCTGCGGCAAAAGCCATGGGAATAAACTGAAATGCATAAGTCAGTTTATAAGCCACACTCCAAAAACCGACGGCCGCGTCGCCAACCATTTTTGAAAGCAAAACAGAATCCAGATAAGAATACACTTTTACAAATATTCCCGCTAAAGCAAAAGGATAAGCAATTTTAAAAAGCGAAACTAGAAGGGTTTTATCAAAACACAAGCACGGCCGAACTTCGGTTTTTTTCCAAAGCAAAATTGAGGAAAAGAAAAAATTAAAAATACTACCGGACATTAGAGCGAGGAGTAAAAAATATAATGGTGCATAGAGGACCAAACTTACTCCGCCGACCGCAATTATCAAAATTTCGCTCACCACTACGCCAATTGATTCATATTTTAAATTTTGATGGCCGCGGAAAACAGCGTAAAAAGTGACGTTAAAAGAATCCAAAAGCATCACGATTCCTGAAAGATAAACCATTAATTTTGTCACCGACGGATAACCCATCACATTAATCGCGATAATCACCGCGAGATATGTGAAAATTCCTAAAACAAATTTTGCTCCCAAAATATTTCCCAAATATTTTCCTGCCATTTCCCGTTTCTTCGCCGTCTCGCGAATTAAGACTGATGAAAGTCCGAGATCAACAAAAATGGAAAAAATTGTCGTAAAGGAAACAACAAAAAAATACTTGCCCGTGCCCTCCACTCCGGCCAAGCGGGCGATTAAAATAAAATACAAAAAAGCCAGGACTTTCTGTCCGACCGTGGCAATAGTTAAATAGATGGTATTTCTCGCGATTTTCCCTGATTCTTGTGCCATAAGCATTATCCAATTTTACCGCAAATTTTATAAAAAATCAATAAAAAACCGACGCAAAAACAGCCGCGTCGGTAATTGTGTGTCTTCAAGTTGTCTAGGCCTCTCCGCCTTGCTACGTGATTATCAAAAACGCAACAAGACAAAGCGCAAAAACCCAAACAACCCAAACAACGACACCTGCCCAGTGAATGCGATACTCCGGGCTGGCTTCTCCATCTTCAAGAAGGAATTCGGCCCAACCCATGAAAATCATGAACCGCTGCCAGCGTGAAAGATTCCGATACGCCCTACGCAACAAAATCTTTCGCCTAACTTCCGGGTTGGTCAGCAAGCGTAAGACGCGGCGTTTTTCCACGAGCTCCCTTCTCTTCCCCGTCCTCGATTCTCGGTGACTGGAACGAATTTCCATACAAGGGGCTTCCTGGCGCATGAGAATTTCTCCCTTCTTTATGATGAAAAAATTTTTTCCTAAGGTTATGTTTTTAGATTATCAAAAAAAAATAATTTGTCAAGGTTAATTTTATAAAAAACGGCGCAAGATGAATCTCAACGCCGTACGATGGCACGAAAGGGGCAAAAAGTGCGTCTACTCTACCGGCGTGCCGACCCAGAACGGGCGAGAATAATCTCGCCTACTTTCAGGAATTGCGTCTGGTTCTTCCGGAATTACAATGACGACTAATTTTCCAGACCGCCACTCTTTGGGCATTTCCGACACGCCAACATCACGACCACTATCTTTATCCCCCTGCGAGCTCTCGCTCTTTTCTTCTGCCATCGGGTTCCTCCTTCTGTTTATATTTAAAACTATTTTTATCTTTTCGTCAATTTACAAAATTAACATAGCATCACCAAATGAGTAAAACCGATAACGCTTTTCTATAGCAATTTGATACGCTTCGTCCATAATTTTTTTTCCGGCGAAAGCCGCGACGAGCATAATCAAAGTTGACTTTGGGACATGGAAATTAGTAATCAAAGCATCAACAAATTTAAATTTGTAACTAGGATAGATAAAGATGTTAGTCTCTCCCGACCGTGCTTTTATTATGATCTCTACCTGTCGAAAACCCTTCGACTTCGCTACGCTACGTTCGGGGAATAACTCAGAGCAATGTTCCAAAACTCGCACCGTGGTTGTACCGCAGGCAATAACCCTACAGCCGGCGCGCTTGGCAATGTTTAGCCGCGCGGCAGTTTTCTTATCCAATTCAAAATATTCGCTATGGATTTTATGTTTAGTAATATCATTTTCTTTTACCGACTGAAAAGTACCAAGGCCGACATGGAGCGTTACGTATTCACTCTGTACACCTATTTTTTTTAACTTCGCCAATAACTTTTTTGTAAAATGCATTCCGGCAGTCGGCGCGGCAACCGATCCCAATTTTCCCGCGAATACAGTTTGATATTCCGCGCTTTTCGCCAATCGTTTGATATACGGCGGCGTGGGCGGATGGCCAATTTTTAAAATTTGCTCCATTAATTTCGCGCCACCCAAATTAAATTTTATAACTGCTATATCCCCCATTCTTTTTACAATTACGCCTCCAAGCCCGTAACCAAAATTTATTTTCAAACCAACTTGTTTAACAACTGGCACGAAACCGATAAGACACTGCCACGAAGCTGATGAAATTTGTTTTAATAAAAGAATTTCCACCTTGCCACCAGTTTCCTTTTTTCCCATCAATCTTGCCGGCAAAACTTTAGAATTATTTAAAACTAAAACATCACCAGGCCGCAAATATTTTTCTAAATTATAAAACCGATCGTGCCGGATAATCTTTTTTTCACAATTTAAAATCATAAGCCGGCAAGCATCGCGCGGGCTGGCCGGTTTTTGGGCGATTAAATTTTTTGGGAGATTAAAATCAAATTCAGATAATTTCATATGAAAAAGGGACGACTTAACGTCCCTTTTATTATAACATGAAAACTACCATTATCTCTTTTGCCACTGTGGTGCTCTACGCGCTTTCTTCAAACCAGGTTTCTTTCTTTCCTTAACTCTTGGATCACGAGTTAAATATCCTGCTTTGCGTAAATTCTTTTTAAAATTAACATTCAACTGCACCAAGGCTCGAGAAATTCCGAGACGCACTGCTTCGGCCTGGCCGCGAAGACCGCCGCCAAAAGATCTCGCCTCAACATCAACTTTATCTGCTTGACCGACCGATTTTAATGGTCCGGAAACAATCTGCTCCATTTCATCAGTTGGAAAATATTCTGAATATAATTTACCGTTAACCGTAATTTTACCCTTCCCATTTTTATGAAGTTTCACAGTCGCGATAGCTTCTTTGCGCCGACCAATAGCATAAAGATATCCTGATTTTTTGTCTTCGGATAATTTTTCTTCAACAACCGCTACTATTTTCTTCTCTTCTTCCACTTCTGGCTTTGAGGGAACTATTTTCTTTTTAACGACTCTTTTAGCGACCGGTTTAGCGGCCTTGGTTGTCGTTTTCTTGGTTTTTTTTATTTCCGCAGTCATACTTTATTTGCTGATTTTTAACCTTTTGATTATATTCTTTCTTGATCTATTTGTTGGCAACATTCCCCAAACAGCTTTCCAAATAACTTTTTGCGGGCTCTTTTCAAACAACTGTTTAATTGTCGGCTGTTTCGCTCCGCCCGGATAAAAGGTGTGCCAAAAATATTTTTTATCAGTAAACTTTTTACCTGTAAATTTTACTTTTGCGGCATTCTCGACATTAACAAAATCACCGCCATCAACATCAAATCTAAAAGCCGTTTTATTTTTGCCACGTAAAAGCAGAGCAACTTGTGTTGCCAATCTTCCGAGAGGCACGCCCGCCGCGTCAACTGTATGAGTTTGTCTTTGTATTTTTGCTTTTGGCATATCCCGTAGTAGAGCTTCGATTTTTATTTAATTTAATTATACTAATTCAATTTGAACGACCTCTGCACCATCTCCCTGTCGGCGGCCGACATTTATAATTCTCGTATAACCGCCTTTTCGATCTTTATATCTTGGACCAAGTTCCTCAAGAACTTTTTTAACCGCCGCTTCTTTATATAAATATTTCAATAAATAACGCCTAGCTGCCAAAGTATTCTCTTTACCGCGAGTAATCAACCTTTCCACAATTGGCTTTACGGTTTTTGCTTTTGCTTTGGTCGTTTGCATTTTTTCATACAAAATCAAACTTACCGCCAATCCTCTAAGCAGGGCGGTTCTTGGTCCAACTTTTCTGTCTAAAACTTTTCCCTTTTTTCTGTGACGCATAATTAATTTTACTATGACGCGTAATAAGTTTTAACAATTAAATATTTGCCAGTCAACAGCAAACTATTTAGCTTTTTTAGGTCTTCCTCTTTTTTTCTTCGCTTTATCTTCGGCCGGAACTTCTTCCTCTTTTTCCGCGGCAACGCCTTCTTTCGCCTCCTCTTCTTTAACTTTTTCTGGAATTTCCTCTTTTGAATCTGTTCCGTTTAAAAACAGGTTAAAATGATCAATTAAAATCTGGACGCTTTGTTTTAACGCTTCTTCCGGAGTAATCGTTCCGTCAGTCTCAACGTCCAAAATCAAGCGATCATAGTTTGTAATATCACCAACGCGGACATTTTCTACTTTATAACCAATATTTTTAATCGGAGCAAAAATTGAATCGACAGCGATAGCTCCGAGTTCTAATTTTTCTTTTTCTCGCGCTTCAACCGGTAAAAATCCCCGACCTTGGCTCACAAAAATTTCCATTTCTAAATCAGCATTTTTGCTAGTCAAAGTGGCAATGTGCAAATCTTTATTTATAATTTCTACGTCAGAAGATTCTAAAATGTCAGCGGCCGTTGCTTCCTTTTCTCCCTTGGCTTTCAAAACCAACCTCACTGGCTCCGCCGAAAAAACTTTTAATCTCAGCTGTTTAATATTCAGGAGAACTTCCACCACATCTTCTTTCACGTGCGGAATTGTAGAAAATTCATGCTGGACTCCCTTTATCTTAACGGCTGTCGCCGCTGCTCCCGGTAAGGAAGAAAGCATCACGCGCCGGATAGCGTTGCCCAAAGTCGTGCCATAACCATAATAGCAAGGCTCAACAGTAACTGTTGCCTCGTTTTTGTTTTTCCCTTTTTTGATTTCGATTTTGGACGGTAAAATAATTGGTTCCATAAGAATTTTTACTAAACTCGTTTAGATTATTAACGAGAATAAAATTCGATAATCATCTTAAGGTCAAACTGAGTCTTCACGTCATCTTTACTCGGTTTTCTTATAACCTTTCCTTCCATTTTAGTCACATCAAGCGCGAGCCACGCCGGCGGTTCGAACTTCGCGAGCGTCTGCGGTAAATTTTGAAAAACTTTTTTGTTCGCGGCGTTTGTTTTAACTGAAATAACATCGCCGACTTTCGCCTGGTATGAGGGAATTGTAACTTTTTTGCCATTAACCGCTAAAAGTCCGTGGCT
>Ga0265297_10004798_pt1 | contig 21517 bp, 12 predicted proteins | sample Munlanlwell13791_FD_192502 | JGI IMG/M metagenome (GOLD analysis project Ga0265297, IMG submission 192502) | Leachate microbial communities from a municipal landfill in Southern Ontario, Canada - Leachate well 137-91 | ecosystem: Engineered > Solid waste > Landfill > Unclassified | place... | reverse complement strand
CGTGTTTTTGATGGCGGTTTCGATCAGCTTCTTCTGGGCTTTGGGGTCGGCCTGGATGGCCTGCCAGACGGCCTGGATGCTCATCTTGTCGCCGCCCTTGACCAGGGTGCGCGGGTCGAGGGCGTAATCGAGGGCGCCGGCGCCGGAGTTGCGCTTGTCGATGATGCCGCGCGGGCAGATTTTGGAGACGTCCACGCCGGTGGCCTTCTTGATCGAGGCCGGGGTCCAGTTGGTGCGGATGTCGGCGAACAGCTGGGGCATGCCGGTCAGGAGCTGGGCGACGAGCATGCCGATGCCGTTCTTGGAATCGTTCTCGGTGGCGACCGCCAGGGGGGCGCGGAAGCCGTTCCAGTCAAAGGAGCTGTTGAGGATCGACTCGGTCACGTCGTAGTTCGGATAGAGGTCGGTCCACATGCGCTGGCCCTGGGTGCCGGCGGCGATGGCGTTGGCGCCCTGGGCGTACTCAACGTCGGCGCGGAAGCCATGCTTCTTGCCGTAGGCGGCGTCGGCGAGCTTGGGGTTGCCGATCATCAGGTCGCGCACGATCAGGGTCATCTTGCAGCAGTCGCGGAGCAGGTCGTCATGGCCTTGCGGGCGTTTGCCCTGGCCGAAGTCCATGTCGAACTTCTCCATGAAGGTGACGGCCTTCTCCAGTTCCTCATGGTCGTAGAGGCCGTTGTCCATGCGGCCCTTGACGGCGCACATGTCCACCGAGACCGACCCCATGCCGAAGTATTGCAGCAGCATGTTGCGGCGCACGTCGGAGCCGATAATGCCCATGGAGACGCTGCCGACAGAGAGGTAGTTCTTGCCGCGCATTTCGGCGACGGCAGCGGCGCAGCGGGCGAAGGAGAGCAGGCGGTTGGCGACGTAGGGGGTCAGCGGGTCGTTCTCGTTTTCCAGGTCGGGGGAATAGACGCAGAAGATCGGACGCTTCTTCTCGTCCATGGCGGCGGTGAACGCCTTCAGCCAGACGGCGCCGGGGCGGTCGGTGCCGTTGAGGCCGTAGGCGCACTGCTGCCACTCGCTGCTGCCGATGCCCATGCAGGCGCCCATCAGCTCGTCGGAATAAGACCAGGAGCGGCTGACCCAGATGTTGGCGCTGACGCCCTGCTCGGTGTAGTACTGCTGGGCCAGGGCGGCGGTGCGGGCGCCGTAGACGATTTCCGGGGCGACGACCACGCGGATCGGGGTGCCGTCCGGCAGTTTCACGCCGTTGGCGATCAGGTCGTAGACACTTTCCGCGATCTTCCAGGTGCCGGCGAGGTTGCCTTCATAGGCGCCGGTGCGGCCGTCGGCCACCGGGGTGATGGCGATGGTGGGGACCTGGCCGAGCAGGGAACGCTGGCCGGGAACGAAGGCGCGGACGGCTTTTTGCAGCTTGCGGAAATCGGGGCGGGACATGGCGGGGAACTCCTTGGTTAACATGTTGAAGAACAAAAAGATGTTGCGAAAGATGGCGCCGGAAGCGGGCCGGTGCGGCCGGCCATTCTCGCGCGCGGTCACAAACCGGAACATTCCCGGTCAATATACAGAAGCGCGGCCCCCGCCGCAATTCCGGACGCTGTTGGAAACCCCCTTTTGAGCAGGAAAGGCGGTTCCCAAACCCTCCGTCAAACCGGTTTGTCTCCTTTGCGGATTCCGCAGGCCGCCGTTGTGCGATAGACCATGGCTGGGACAGTTGGGGCGGCCTGCGGAATCCGCAAATTGAATTCGGCCCGTCACTCTCCGCGGTTCTTATCCCAGCGGACCGCCGCCGGTGGCGCGGTCCAGGGCCTCGGGGTCGGCGTAGAGATCCGCGTTGCCCTTCAAGACCACCGACGGCGGAATCAGCACGGCGGGCGTCGGCGGCGGCCGCCGGTCCAGGCAGCCGTGAAGCAGTTCCACGGCCGCCACCCCCTGGCGGTACTGGTTCTGATAAATGCAGGCCTGCAGCACGCCCTGGTCCAGATAGGCCAGGGCCGCCGGTGAAATGCCGGTGCCGACGGCGCGGATGCGACCAGCCGGCTGCTGTTCGGCCAGGTATTGGCAGGCTCCGGCGATATTTTCCGAGCTGACATAGAGACCGCGCACCTCCGGATATTCCCGCAACAGGCCGGCGGTGACCGGGTAGCCGTTGGCCGGATCGTCGCGGGTCTCCGCCACGACGGCAACCGGCATTCCCAGGGCGGCCGCCTCCTGGCGGAACGCCGCCACCTTGGCGGCATGGTCGGCGGAGGCGCGGGTGCCGACCAGGATGGCCGCGGGCGCGCCGGCACCGCCCCCCATGAAGGCCAGCAGTTCGGCGGCCAGGCGGCCGCAGCGCGCACTGTCGTGCCAGACTCCGGCCACGGCGGGCAGTTCGGGAGTTTCAATGCCCACCTGGAGGGTGGGGACGGCGGCGGCGGCCAGCGCCGCCCGGGCCCGCTCCAGGGTTTCCGGCCGGTAGACCCCGGGCACCAGCAGCAGGGCGTCCGGCCGGGAGGCCAGCACCCGGCCGAGCACGGCCAGGAACTGGGCGTCGTCCGAGATGCGGCCGCAGGGATGATGTTCGGCACTGATCCGGTAATCGTGAAGCCGGCCGAACGCCGCCGCGGCACCACGCACGATCAGCCCGTAATGGCTGGGCCAGTCGTCGGGAAACAACACCGCCACCCGGCGCACGGGACGCACCAGCGCCTGGGCCAGCCGGTTCGGGCGGTACCTGTGCCGGGCCGCGGCCGCCAGCACGCGCTCGCGAGTGGCCGCGCTGACTTTCGGCTTGCCCGACAACGCCTTGTTGACGGTGCAGATCGAGACCCCGAGCTCTTCCGCCAAGGTGGTGATGGTGACGCGCTGCATGGCGGATCCCGTTTTTCCAAGCCAGAACGTTTTCTCACGGAGACACGGAGGAGCAGAGAAACGTTCTCTTTGCTGACCCGGCGACCGCGGCCGAAAAAGGCAATATAGGCACCCCGCCCCCGCGCGCAACAGCGCCACATCGCGGACGCCTAATGCTTGGGCGGGCAACCCTGGGGCCACCCTTTTGAAAAAGGGTGCTCCCCCGCGCTGCGCGCTCAGCAGCCCCGGCTCCGCCGGGTCGCTCACATGTTCGCTCTGCATCCCCCTTCCTAAAACTTTTGCATCCTAAACCGGCGGGGCGCTTCAGCCACAAGCAAGTCTCTCTAATCCCAACGTTTTGCCAGAACGGCTTGTGGCTGAAGCGCCCCGCCGCGTTAAGATACAAAAAGGTTTGACGGAGGGTTTGGGAACCGCCTTTCCTCAAAAGGGGGTTCCCAATCGGGCCGCGGAGCCGGTGACGCCGAGCTCGTCGCGGAGCACCGCGACGGCGGCGGCGTAGACCGCGTCCTGGGCCCGGGTCAGGGACTGCCCCGCCAGGCGCTCGAACGGCTGGCGGGTGGCGGTGCCGACATTGATCTTGGCGATGCCGAGGTGGAAGGCCCGCTGCAGATACTCCCGCTGAATGCCGCTGCCGCCATGCAGCACCAGGGGTACGGCCGTCGCCCGATGGATGCGCTCCAACTGGTCGAGCGCCAGGCGCGCCGCCACCTTGGGCTGGTTCTTGGTGGCCGCGGCAATGGCGCCGTGAATGTTGCCGATGGCCACCGACAGCCAGTCCACGCCGGTCCCGGCCACGAACCGCACCGCCTCGTCCGCATCGGTGAACCCCTTGCCGGAGGCGAACAGTTCGTCGTACGGCGGGGTCGGGCCGGACTCATGCCCCATGACCGCGCCCAGCTCGCCCTCCACGGGCACGCCCGCCGCATGGGCCAGCTCGACAATTTCGCGGGTGCAGCGGATGTTTTCCGCCAGGGACAGGCGGGAGCCGTCGACCATCACCGAATCATAGCCGGCGGCCAGGGCGCGGCCGATGGTGGCGGCATAGTCGACCGTCTGCTGGTCCTCGTCAATCACCGGCACATGGTCGAGGTGCAGGCGGGTATGACGCGGATCGGCATGGCGCCGGTATTCCTCTGCCACCGCTTCCAGGCTCTTCGCCCCGAACTTCATCCATTCCAGCCGGGCCACCGCGATCAGGCCGAAGGTGCCGGTGTCGCGCAGGGCGCGGACCGTGGGCTCGAGCATGGGCAGGTAGGGAATGTTGAACGCCGGCACCGCGATTCCGGCACGGCAGGCCCGGGAAACCAGGGTGGCCGTGGTCGGCGGGCGGCCCGCCGCCGGCGTCGCCGCGGGTGCATTGGAGACATCGGAACAGGTACAGGTGGTCATCTGGGGTGCCTCATGGGTGTCGTGATGTCGGAAATTCCGTAGGGGCGGGCGCCTCTGCCCGCCCCCCAATGTCGGCCAAAACAAGAGTCAAAGTCCTTTAAACAAGTTTTTTGTGGCGGGATACAGTTGCCGGAACTGGGCCAGTTTTTCCTGGTAAACCGCGTGCCGGCCTGGGTCGGGATCAAAGGTGCGCTCGGGATGGACAAAGGCGCGGGCGGCCTCGGCGGGCGACCGGAACACCCCGGTGGCCAGCCCGGCCAGCATGGCGCCGCCGGCCAGCCCCGCATCGACGGTCCGGGGGCGGACCACGGGCAGGCCGAAGATGTCGGCCTTGATCTGCAGCCAGGCGTCGGATTTGGCGCCGCCGCCGCTGGCGACCAGCCCGGTCAGCCCCGCCCCGACTTCGTGCAGGGCGGCCAGGCTGTCGGCAAAATACAGGGTCGCCCCTTCCATGACCGCCTTGAGAATCTCGCCACGCGTAGTGGTGGTGTGCAGGCCCAGGATGGCGCCGGCCGAGTCGGGAAGATGCCGGGGCCATTGGGGCGCCTCGAAATGGGGCAGCACCAGCAGGCGCGTGGGAGCGGCCGGCAGTTCGGCGTTGAGCCGGGCATAGAGGTCGGCGCCGGCCGTTTTTTCGCCGGCGCAGAAGGTGTCGCGGAACCATTTCACCAAGGCCCCCGCCTGGTTGTAGAGAAACGCCACGTACAGGTCCGGCAGCAGATGATGTTCCTGGTTCAGCCGCGCCGCCAGCAGCCGTGCGGAGTCCGCCGGCCTGGCAAAGACCGGGGTGATGCATTCGTAGGTGCCGATCCCGCAGACCGCGGTGCCGGCCGCAATGGCGCCGCAGCCCAGGGCGTTGCAGCACTGGTCATGGCCCCCGGCGACCAGCGCGACCCCGGGCGGCAGCCCCAGTTCGGCGGCGGCCGCGGCGGAAACCGTGCCGACGCGGGTGCCGCCGGGCACGACCGGGCCGAACCGGCGGCGGTCGAGCCCGCTCCAGGCCAGCAGGGTGTCCGACCAGTCGTTGCGTTCCAGGTCGAACAACAGGGTGCGGTTGGCCAGGGAGTTGCTGGTGAACGGCTCGGCGCCCAGCAGACAGGGCACCAGGTCGCCCCACAGCAGGAACTTGTCGGCCCGGGCAAACCGTTCGGGCTCGTGTTCGCGCAGCCACAACAGTTTGGGCAACGAGTAGTTGGGCCCGAGCAGGTTGGGGTTGATCCGGTAGAATGCCGCCTGCCCGAAGTCCCGCTCCAAGGCGGCCACGTGCTCGCTGCCGCGGGCGTCGGAGCAGAGAATGCTGTTGCCCTGCAGTTTTAGGTGCCGCGAGACCGGCACCATGGCTTCGCCCATGGAGCCGGCGCACAGGGCCGTCACCGGGTCGTGCCGGGTGGCGGCGGCGACTTCGGCAATGACCTCCCGCGTGCAGCGCCAGACCGCCTGGCTGTCCAGTTCCGCCAGCCCGGCCGCCGTGGCCGGTGGTGCCGGGTATTCGCGGGCGGCCAGGGCCAGGCAGCGGCCGTCTTCCGAGAAGGCCGCCGCCTTGCACACCGAGGTGCCCAAGTCTATGCCCAATAAGCTCATACTAATTTGATTTCACTCCGGCGCCCGGAGTTTGGCGAAACTCAACGGTTGCGGTTTTCCCGTCCCAGCGGGACGGGGCGGGAATAGGCAGGGGCTTCAGCCCCTGTTTGGCCCCCCCCATTTCGCGTGCCGTTAGGTACGCGGCGTACCTACGGCACGCCATTTTTATTTTTCCTGAAACAGGGGCTGAAGCCCCTGCCTATTGTCATTCAGTCCCTCCGGGACGAAACCGCCCAAAACCGTCATTTCACTACAGTTTGGTGAATAATCCAGTCTAGAGTTTGAACAGGAGACCGCAGAGAGGTTTTTCTCCGTCCTCTCCAGATTGCTCCTGTTTAAATTCATGAATAATTCAGGCTGAGCGATTATGAAATCAGGTCTTTGGCCCTGCCGCAACCGGGGCCGCCTCACAGCTCCGTGATGTCGTAGCCGAGATAGTGCTGGAAGGCGTCGCGGAGGGACGCCTCCACCCGGCCGAACGACACCGTGACATGGTGGCGGTAGCCCGCGTACCCCATGTTCTGCAACTTGCTTTGCAGCTGGGGAATGTGGGCGACCCCCGCGCAGCCGAAGAAGTCGGGGGGAATCGGGTCCGCGGTCATCTCACCCTCGCCCAGGTAGAAGCTCAGGCGCCCGTTCTCCGTCTTGGCGCTGAGGTAGGTCATGGGCGACGCCGCGATGCGCCCCACGTTGGGGCCCCAGCCGCAGCCGGCGCCCAGCGCCTTGGCAAACATGGGATGATCGATCACCTGTCCCTTGCCGGTCATCATGGACGGTGGCACCGGACCGCAATGGAACAGGATGCACTTGTCCGGATCGTCGCCGTAGTTGTTGTTCCAGTCCAGGCAGGCGGCGGGGCGGCCGGCGGCGAGCTGGAGCGCGGCCATGGCAACCGCGTTGCACACGTCCACCTCGCAGGCGCAGGGGATGCCGCGCTGGTTGAGCTCGCCGGCCAGCACGCACGGGGCGATCCGCAGTTCCTGCTCCAACTCCAGCCAGCAACGGATCGCCATGGCGTCCAGGCGCAGTTCGGCGGTCAGGTCGTCGAGCACGACACCGAGCTTGGCCAGGGTGAGCAGGCTCGCCGGGGGCACGGCCCCGCAGTCCGCGGTGTCGCCGATGGCACCGGCCTTGTCCCGGCAGCGCGGATCGCTGTCGGCCAGCCCCCGGACCCGCCGGATGACCTCGGACAGATCGACGGTTTCGGTGGTGACGCCGTGGCGTTGCAGGGCCAGTTCGTCACAGCGGACGGTCTTGAACGCCGTGGTGCGCGCGCCGATGGCGCCCACGGTCAGGCGCTTCATGCCGTTGACCACCCGGCAGGCGCCGGCAAAGGCGTGCACGTTCCGGGCGAACTCCGCACTGCCGGGATGCACCGTGTGGGGCGGCGGAGCGGAAAACGGCACCCCGTACTGGCCGAAGACATCCATGACGGAAAGCTTGCCGCAAAAGGCGTCGCGGCGGCTCTTGAAACCCATTTTGTCCAAGGCGTCGGGATAGGCCTGGATGAGGATCGGCACCCCGGCGTCGCGCAGGGCGGCCACGGCGCCGGTCTCGTCGCCGAAATTCGGCAGGCAGAGAATGACGCCGTCGAACTGGCCGCGGTGCGCGGCGAGCCAGGCAGCGTACTTCAGACCGTCGGCCGTGGATTCCACGGCGCCATTGGGGGTGGCGTCGGCGGGCATCATCAAGGTGCCGTACCCGAGCTGTTCGATGCGGGTGCCCAGTTCCTGGCGGGCGCCGGCCACCAGGGATTCGGGAAAGAATCCGCGGTTGCCGAAATAGAGGGCGAAGGTGACGCGCTTGGCGAGGTCCATGACAAAACCCTTTCCGCAAAAAATCTAATAGGATAAAAGTTTACCCTGACAGGATAAACCTTATTCCTAATCGTAAAAAAAGCAAATAACCGATCGGTCAGATCCGTCTGATCGGTCAGATCACTCCGCTTTCCTTGGGGCGCTCAAGACAAAAGCGGACAATGGTTGACAATTTTCAGTGCCATGCTACTTTGTTTTCTTTCGCAGCCTAACGGTGGCGTGCCCATGCGTCACCGGCGGGGGAACCACAGTCCCAGGTGCATCCGTGCACCCCGGGATGGGGCGAACGGCACCGGCTTGAACCCGGTGTTCGGGGCTACTTCCACGGCCCAGCCCGTCAGCTAACCTCGTCGGCATTGGGAGGGCGATCATTCCGGACCGCACCAGCGGTTGCCGGTGATCTTCCCTAGGCCTTCATGGCTGCAGCCCTGTGCTGTGGCGGACGGGGAGAACCGGGCATGAGTGACACGAGCAACGGAAATTACCGGCGCCAGACCGCGTTGACCTTGGGCGCCCTCGGCGTGGTGTTCGGCGACATCGGCACTAGTCCGCTGTACGCCCTGCGCGAATGCTTCAACGGCCTGCCGGTCAACCCGGCCAACGTCCTCGGCGTGCTGTCGCTGATCATTTGGTCGCTGGTGCTGATTGTCTGCGTGAAGTATCTCGTTTTCGTCCTGCGGGCCGACAACCACGGCGAGGGCGGCGTGCTGGCCCTGCTGGCGCTGGCCCTGACCGATCCCCGGGCCCGCGGCCGGCGGGCGACGGTGCTGATGGGCGTGGGCATCCTCGGGGCGGCCATGCTGTACGGCGACGGCATGATCACCCCCTGCATCACCGTTCTGAGCGCCATTGAGGGGCTGGAGGTGGCGACACCGTTGTTCACCCGTTTTGTCGTCCCCTTGAGCGTCCTGATTCTGGTGGTGCTGTTCGCCTTCCAGCGCGCGGGAACCGGCCAGGTCGGCAAGGTGTTCGGGCCGGTCATGCTGCTGTGGTTCGCGGTGCTGGCCGCGCTCGGCCTGCGCGGCATCGTCATGGCGCCGGAAGTGTTGGGGGCGTTCTCTCCCTGGTTCGGCCTGCGTTTCCTCTGGACCCACGGCATCACCGGGTTTGTGGTGATGGGCGCGGTTTTCCTCGTCGTGACGGGGGCGGAGGCGCTGTACGCCGACCTCGGGCATTTCGGGGCCGGGCCGATCCGCCAGGCCTGGTTGCTGGCCGTGTTTCCCTCCCTGCTCCTCAACTACCTGGGCCAGGGCGCCCTGCTGCTGACGACCCCGGCCGCGGTTGCCAACCCCTTTTACCAGCTCGCCCCCGGTTGGGGCCTGCTGCCGCTGGTGGTGCTGGCCACCCTGGCGTCGGTGATCGCCTCGCAGGCGCTCATTTCCGGTGCGTACTCCATCACCATGCAGGCCATCCAGCTGGGCTACCTGCCGCGGCAGGAAATCCGCCACACCTCCTCCCATGAACGCGGGCAGATCTACCTGCCGGCGGTCAATGCCTTCCTGCTGGCGGGCTGCGTCGGCTTGGTGCTGGGCTTTCAGTCGTCCAGCCGGCTGGCGGCGGCCTACGGCATTGCCGTCACCGTGACCATGCTGGTGACCACCGGGCTGTTCTTCTTTGTCGCCCGCCACCTTTGGCAGTGGAGCCGGCTCCGGGCGGGTGTCCTCTGCGCCGGCTTTCTGGCGATCGAACTCGTGTTCTTCGCGGCCAACGCGGTGAAGGTGATGCAGGGCGGCTGGTTCCCGCTGGCCGCGGCCGCCCTGGTGTTTGTCGTCATGCTGACCTGGCGGAAAGGGCGCGGGGTGCTGCGCGAAAAATTGGGCGCCCGCCTCCTGCCGTTGAACCTGCTGCTGGACAGTCTTGCCCGGGAACCGGTGCCGCGGGTTTCCGGCACCGCCGTCTACCTGTCCGGCAATCCCCAGGGCACACCGCTGGCCCTGCTGCACAACCTCCGGCACAACCGGGTCTTGCACGAACGCGTCATCCTGATGACCATCGTGCCGACCGACGAACCGCACGTCCCCGCCGGGCAGCGCGTGCAGGTGGAGGCCATGACACACGGTTTCTTCCGGGTCACCGCCCGTTACGGCTTCATGGAAACGCCCAACCTGTCCGACGTCCTCATTCATTGCCGGGCCCAGGGCCTCGACATTTTCCCCCACGACGCTTCCTTCTTCCTGAGCCGCGAAACCATTGTTCGGGGCCGGCCGTCGGCCATGAGCACGTGGCGCGGGGCCGTCTTCGCGCTGCTCTCCCGCAACGCCCAGCCCGCCACCGCCTTCTACGGCCTCCCCGCCAACCGTGTCGTCGAACTGGGCATGCAGATCGAGCTGTGACCGAAGGCCCATTTTCCCCAAGGGGGCCGTCCGCAAAATCGGACATATCCGACCTGTCGGACAAGTCGGACATGTCTGATGCAACTCACGGCGGCGCCCGACGGTGGCCGGCGGCGAAGCGGGACGGCGACAGGCCGCAGTGGCGCTTGAACAGCCGCGAGAAGTAATACGGGTCGGCAAAACCAAGCTCGCCGGCAATCCCCTTGACCCCGCGCCCCAGCAGCAGCAGGTTCTTGGCCGCCTCCAGCTTCAGATTGAGGAAATAGGCGTGCGGCGCGCGGCCCGTCTGGCGGCGGAACTGCTTGCGCAAGGTTTCGAAACTGATGCGGTGCTGGCGGGCAATGACCGGCAGGTTCACCGACGGCCGGCCCAGCTGGCGCTGCATGGCGGCAACGGCCGCCGCCAGGGCCGGCAGCAGGGGCGAGCTTTCCCGCCGCTGGAGTTGCAAGTAGAGCAGTCCCAGCAACCGGTGCAACCCCAGGGCGCCCAGCACCGGGGTGTCGGGACGCCGTTCCTGCTGGTACCGGTACAACTCCTCGTAGACGGCCGTCAGCTCGGGCAGGATGCCGCACACCAGCAGGCTTTGCGCCGGCCACAGGGGGCCGAAGCGCGCCTCGGCCGCCGCCCCGTCAAACAGCACCCAGTACTCCGTCCACACCGTGCCCGGCAGCGGATCGTAGCAGTGCGCCACGCCCGGCGCAATGCAGAACACCGTGCCGGGGCCCACGGACTGCTCCGGGGTTTGGGCGTCGCGGAAGGTGCCCGTGCCGCCCAGCAGATAGATGACGGCATGGAACGGCAGCGTTCGCGCCCGCCCCCGCAGGTAGGGCGCCTTGGCGTGCTCAAGCCCGATCGCTTTGACCAAATTGTCCATCATTTTACCAACAAGTGAGGTTGTTGCAACTTTGTAACCATCTATAATGTAGTCGAACATCAAACCAAAAAATCCCGTTACAATAAACGGCTGAATTTAAACAGAAGGGAGCAAAGAACGCGAATGATGGTGGGGCGGTATGCCCTTTGCGGTCTTCGCGATCTTCTGTTCAAAAAGCGGCAAAGGAATTGCCGCACTCCAAAACGGTGCCAACCGGATCGGGACTTTTGAAAACGTCCACTGTAGCAAAGCGATTGCATCGCGCTCTTCGATCTGCAACGTCCCGATTGGGCGGGCTGCAAGCCCTTTGCTACACTCATGAATAATCCAGCCTAACACGCCTCAGCCTAACGATCGATCACCACATGCCCGCCACCACCATCGCCGCCGTTCCGCTGCCCGGCCGCCTCGTGCGGCGGGGCATGAACTGGTCCATTCTCAGCGCGGTGCTCTACAGCTTCTGCATCGCCACCATCGGCGGCCCGGTGTTTGCGGGGCTGCTGCTGGCGTTGCACCTGAGCAACGTGCAGATCGGCGTCATCTCGTCGCTGGGGCTGCTGTTCCTGCCGCTGCAGATCGCCGGCGCCCTGCTGCAGCAGCGCTACCTGCACCGCAAGCGTTTCTGGTGCCTGGCGACCCTGGCCAACTTCGCCGCCTACGGGGCGATCGTGGTGCTGGTGGCGGCCTGGGCCCGGCTCCCGGCAACCGTGGCCGCCCTGCTGTTCCTGGTGATTTACGCCCTGGGCCAGATGGCGGTGCAGCTGGTGGCCCCGGTCTTCCTGGCGTGGCTGGGCGAACTGGTGCCGCCGCGGGAGAGCAATTCCTTCTGGAACCGCCGCCAGGGCTGGGCGCAGGTGACCGCCGTGGCCGCCGCCATCGGGGTCGGCTGGGCGGTGGACGCCCTGGGGCGCGACGCCCGGCCGACCTACGTGCTGATCCTGGGCGTGGGCGTGTTCTTCGGGCTGCTGTCACTGTGGGCGCAGGCGCTGGTGCCGGATCCCGATCCGGAGCGCCACTCCCGGCCGTCGCTGCTGGCCAACCTCCGGCACACCTGGCGCAATCCGCGGATCCGGCAGCTGATCCTGTTTTTCGGCTTTCAGGAACTGTGCGTGGGCATGGCCTGCCCGTTTTTCTTCATCTATCTGCAAAAATCAATGGCGCTGTCCATGACCGCCGTGCAGGGGCTGACCGCCCTCAGCAGCATCATCAGCTTTTTGGCCGGCTACCTGTTCAGCGTCATCGGCAGCAAATACGGGCGCAAGCCGGTGCTAGTCCTGTGCACGCTGCTCAAGGGGGTTGAGTTCATCTTCTGGGGCACCCTGCTGCCGGGCCACGGCTGGGTCGGGGCGCTGCCGTGCTTCATCCTGGGCGGGGTCGCCAACATGGGGCTGGCCTCGGCGCAGGTGTCGCTGCTGACCTCCATGGAGCGCAAGCGGAGCCAGAGCTTTTCCATCGCGGTGTTCTTCGCCGTGTTCGGCCTGTGCGGTTTCATCAGCGGCAGCGTCAGCGGCGTGGTCTACGACTGGCTCGGCGGGTTCGCCCCCGGCCTGCCCATCCACCTGACCCCGTTCAACTGGATCTGCCTGTTGGCCGTGCCGGGCTATTTTTTCAGCCTCTTTTTCTTCGGCTCCTTCCGCGAGCCCGGGGCGACGCCGACGGCGCAGGTGGTGAAAACCCTGTTGTTCGACAACCCGCTCCGCGCCGTCTACCATGCCCATGTCCTGGCGGCGCCGATGGCCGAGCAGAGCCGGGTGGCCACCCTGGAGCAGGCCAGCGGCACCCTGCTCACCGCCGAACTGCTGCACGACCTGCACAGCCCCTCCAGCCGGGTGCGGGAGAGCGCGGTGTGGAGCATCGCCCGCACCGCGGAAAACGCCGATCCGCAGTTGCTCGACACGCTGGTCAGCCTGCTGGACCAGCCGGAACTGGGGCTCCAAGCCACCGCGGCGCGAGCGCTCGGCCGCCGGCACACCGCGGCGGCCGCCGCGGTGCCGGCACTGGCGCGCCTGGCCCGCAACGCCGACCCCACCTTGGCCCAGACCTGCATCACGGCCCTGGGCCAAATCAAGGGCGCCGAGGCCGTGGCCGCCTTGGAAACGCTGCTCGCCGACGATGGCCGGCAGCCGTTGTGGGCGGCGGCCGCCGAGGTGCTGGGACAACTGGGCGACCACCGCCACACCCGGCCGGTTTACCACGCCTACGCCCGGGAGGCTCATCCGGTGCTAAAACTGCAGCTCCTGCTGGCGTTGGCCCGGACCGTGGCGCCCGACAAGGCGGCCGTCCACGCCGTCTTTGAAGCCGAGGAACGCCGCCCCGGCAGCGAGATCGAACGCCTGGTCCACTCCCTGCAACAGCGGCTGGAAGGGGATGCCGGAGCCCAAACCGCGCTGGAGATGGCCCTGGCGGATTACGACGCCGGCCGCCTGGCCGCGGCCCTGGACCGGATCCTGGTGCTGGTTGAAACCGCCGGGCCGGCCACCGCCGGGCAGGCCGCCCCGGCCACCCTCCGTTGGCTGCTGCAAACCTTGGACACGGAGTTGCACCAGGCGCCGCCCGGCCTCGAACGCCACCTGCTGCTGGCGGCCCTGCTGGCCGCCGATGCCCTCCTCGCCCCGGCCGGCTGAAACGTCAGTCCTGGCGGGCCGGCTGAATGGCACAACCGGTGTAGAAGGTAAACAGGGCATCCAAAGTGGCCTTTTGCTCGGGATTGCGCGCCACGGCCCGGGTCAGGGTGCCAAGGGTTTCGTAGGCCGCGCCGCGCGCCGCAGGCCTGTTGATGGCGTCGGCAAAAGGGCCTCCAGACAATTCGGCAAACGCCGTGGAGATGAGGTCGCCGGCTTCCGGATTCCTGGCAACGGCTTCCAGCATGACGCCCACGGCGCGCATATAGCCCGCCATGGCCTCTGCCGAGCGCTGGTCGGCGGCGCGGGCCGGCCCGCAGAACTGGCGCGCAACGGCGAGCAGTTCCGCGGCCATTTCGGGCTGCCGGGCCAGGTCATCACACAGGACACCGATGGCGGCAAACCTGGCGGCCTGCACCTCGGTTTTGGCCTGTCGGGCCGTGTCCGCCGCCCCCAGATATGCCAGAGCCAAATCGGTGAGCTGATCGGCTACTTCCGGCTGCCGGGCAATGGCGGTCAACAACTGCCCAACCGCCTGCATGCGGGCCACCTTGCCCGCCGTGCCCAGGGGCGCGTGCTCGTTGATCGTACCGCAGAACAACGTGGCATAATCCGTTAGCGTTCCAGCCATTTCGGGCTGCCGGGCCACCGACTCAAACAAGACCCCGATCGCCGCCATACGCCCGGCCTGGCCCGCCGGGGTCAGGCGCAGGTAGGCCTGGACATTCCCGCTCGCGCCGAGCAGCAACTGAGACATGCGGCCGGCCAACTCGGGCTGGCGAGCCACACCGTCAAACAGGGCAGCGCAAGCCAGGAAATACGCGACTTGAACGTCTTCATCGCGCCCCACGGCCTTGCCCGCAAACGCCCCCAACGTCGCCTGATAGGAACCATCGTCAAACACCTCCGGACTGACGGCCATGGTTTCCAGCATCGACGCCACCGCGGCCGAACGCCCGCGCTGGGCAATGACTTCCGCGGTGCTCCCGGCGTACGCCGTACCGTCGCCGGAACCGCTCCAGCCCAGCAACAGCAGCATCAGCACCGGCAGGAGCCGTGAAGTCAGACTCCGGATCGGAAGGCCGGTCAGGGCCTTGGGGATGACCATCACGTTCCGCGCATCGACGGGGATAAGATTGGGCATGGCTTCCTCCGTTTTGTGGCACATTATCAGGTCCGTAATCCACCCAAATTACACTCGCAGGAAGATGGACTCTATCATGCCGGCGCCCGAAGGTCAAGCCCGCTAATCGTGGCCGGGAAACGGTGGCGGCGGCCCCTCGTCACCCCCCGCCTCCCTGGCCGGCACCGGCCGCGATGTGGAAGAGTTCGGGCTGGCCAAGATGCCGTTTAAAGGATAAGGGGGGATAGTGGCACTGCTGGCCGCCGCTGCCATCCTCACGGCAGCCAGTTAACACCCAATGATGGCTCTGTCGGACACGGTTAGTGGGCGTGGCTTGTGTCCGTAAATTTGAAATACTCTCTATATTGAGTAAATTTACTAAAATCATTGAGTAATTTGTGTCTTGGAGTGAAGGCAATGGAACGGCGCCTGGTTGAAATACTCAGCAAACGATTCGGCGAAGCGAGACGCTTTCTCCAAGTGCTGGTCGGACCACGGCAGACCGGCAAGACCACCGCCGCCCGACAAGCCTTGGCCAAACTGACCTGCCCGTCCCGTTTCATTCTGGCGGACGAACCGGTGCTCCACGATAATCTGTGGCTCCAACAACAATGGGAAATCTCCCGCCTGCAAGCGCGGGAAAAAAACGGCGGCATCCTCGTCATTGACGAAATCCAAAAGGTACCGAATTGGCCGGAAACCATCAAACGGTTGTGGGACGAAGATTCGGCCACGGGAACGCCGTTGCATGTCCTGCTTCTCGGCAGCGCCCAGTTGCTGGTACAGAAGGGGTTGACCGAAAGCCTGGCTGGGCGTTTTGAACTGACGCGGGCGAGCCATTGGTCACTCCCGGAAATGACGGCGGCGTTTGGCTGGGATTGGCAACAGTTTGTGTTCTTCGGCGGTTATCCCGGCGCGGCGTCACTGGTGTCGGAAGAAGACCGCTGGCGGCGGTACGTGCGCGATTCCCTCATTGAGACCACGCTGACCCGCGACATCCTGTTCATGTCACAGGTGAACAAACCCGCGCTCCTCCGGCGCCTTTTTGAATTGGGCTGTGCCTATTCCGGGCAGGAATTGTCCTACACCAAACTGCTGGGGCAACTTCAAGATGCCGGCAACACCGTAACCCTGGCCCATTATCTGGACCTTTTCACCGCCGCCGGACTGCTGACGGGACTGCCCAAATACTCGGCGGACACGGCGCGCAAACGGGCCTCCACGCCCAAGTTCCAAGTATTCAACAACGCCCTGGTTTCCGCGCTTGCCAGCTATGACTATGCCGTCGCCCGGCAAGACCCGGAGCGTTGGGGCCGGCTGACGGAAAGCGCGGTCGGCGCCCACCTGCTCAACGGCGCAACCGAGAATGGCTGGCTGCTTCATTACTGGCGGGATCGGGGCGACGAAGTGGACTTTGTGCTCGCCGGCCAAGGCAAGGTCGTCGCCTTCGAAGTAAAAAGCGGGAGGCGCGGAACCTCCACCACCGGCATGAAGCGGTTTGCCGACCGCTTCAAACCCAACCGCCTGCTGCTGGTCGGTGGCGACGGCATTCCGCTTGACGAGTTCCTGCGGACGCCGCCCAATACCTGGCTCTGAACCACAGGTCGCCAAGTTGTGGGCGCCGGCCAGCGAGACGCCCATGCCAGACAGCGGGCCTCAAGACTTGCGGGAACATCGGGGACAGTCAGTGATGAGATAATTCCCCGTCAGCCTACAGCCTAAAAAGCTTCAGCCTAATTGACATCGCCCCCCGCCCGGATATGGTGCCCGGCATGCGCGCATTGGTGCAACGGGTGACGGAAGCGGCGGTGACGGTGGAGGGCCGGGAGACCGGCCGCATCGGCCCGGGCCTGCTGATCCTGCTCGGCGTGCGCACCACCGACACCCCGGCGGAAACCGCCTGGCTGGCCGACAAGTGCCTGAACCTGCGCATCTTCGAGGATGACGCCGGCAAGTTCAATCGCAGCCTGCTCGACCTCGGCGGCGAGGCGCTGGTGGTTTCCCAGTTCACCCTGTACGGCGATGCCAGCCGCGGCCGCCGGCCCGGCTTCACCGACGCCGCCCGGCCCGAACTGGCCGTCCCGCTGTACGAGGCGTTCATCGGGCTGCTGCGCGCCGCCGGCGTCCGCACCGCCACCGGCGAATTCGGCGCCAAAATGGACGTGCGCCTGGTCAACCACGGCCCCGTCACCCTGCTGGTGGAGCGCGAAGCGGACGCCGAAGCCGGCTAGCCGGCATTATGGTAAGTGTTGTCTCTGCCCGCAGTCGTAATGTTTGTCGATAACCCTCGATATCTGTCGACGGACATCGAGGGACATCGATGGTTATCGACGGATATCGCCCCTTAAGGAGTCCGCCCATGCCCGCCACCATCAAAAACACCCTGCCGCCCTGCCGCCGCAATTCGGCGGACGCCGTCTCGCCGTGGACCAGCCAGGCCGCCGCCGCCCTCACCCGCAAGATCTGCGCCACCTATGCCGACGAGCGCGGGGTCAACCACCTCGACGGCCGCAACATGCCGCAGAGCGAGGAGATCATCCGCATCCTGCACCATCTCTTGGAAATCCTCTTTCCCGGCTACACCGGCCGCGACCCGGTCGACCGCGCCGGCCTCGAGTTCACCATCGGCCAGCACCTCAACCGGGTGTTCCACGCCCTGACCGACCAGATCGAGCGCGCCTTCGTCTACCAGTGCACCCTGACCCGCTGCACCACCGGCGGCTGCCGCCGCCTGGCCGCCGACACCACCCTGCACCTGCTGGAACAGCTCCCCAAGCTGCGGGAAATCCTCAAGACCGACGTCCAGGCGGCCATGGACGGCGACCCCGCCGCCAAAAGCCAGGACGAGGTGATCATCGCCTATCCCGGTCTCAAGGCCATCGCCATCCAGCGCCTGGCCCACCTGCTGTACCAGGCCGAGGTGCCGCTGATCTCCCGGGTCATGGGCGAGTACGCCCACGCCATCACCGGCATCGACATCCACCCCGGCGCCGCCATCGGCCACAGCCTGTTCATCGACCACGGCACCGGCGTGGTCATCGGCGAGACCGCCGTGCTGGGCAACCAGGTCAAGATCTACCAGGGCGTCACCCTCGGCGCCCTCAGCTTCCCCAAGGACGAGCGCGGCAACATCATCAAGGGCGCCAAGCGCCACCCCAACCTTGAGGACAACGTCACCATCTACGCCGGCGCCACCATTCTCGGCAACATCACCATCGGCCACGACTCGGTCATCGGCGGCAACGTCTGGCTCACCGAGGCGGTGCCGCCCTACACCCGGGTCACCATCGCCCAGCCCGACCTGAGCATCCAGACCCGCTCCAAGGCCGCCCAGCCCGGCAAGCCTCCCCGCGCCCGGAAATAACGGACTTGTCTCAACCAGGGCCGGCGACGGTAGGACGGCGCTCGCCGTGCTGATTCCGCCGTCGGTGGTCTTGAAGGGCAACGCGGATCTCTACGCCGACCCCGAGGCCCTGGACCGCGCCACCGGCGGCGGTCCGGGCTGAGGGACGTTCTGTTTTCGTCTGCTGTGGCTGGGCGTTTGCCGTGCGGCGGAGAGTCCTCTGTGGCGGCGCCTCCGTCTTCGTCACCACACCGGGCGGACGGCGTCCTGGGGCAGCCAGGCTTCGCCGTCGGGGCCGCGCAGGCGGCGCCAGCCGTCGCGGGTTTCCATCAGCGCCAGGGTGTCGCCTTCGTGCCAGCGCAGGGGGGCGGGTTCGGCGGCGGCTGAGGGCAGGCGGCGCGGGGTGAGGCCGTCGGCAATCACCACCGCTTCGGCGCCGGCTTGGTAGCGTTCTTCGAGCTGGCTCCAGCCGGCCAGCAGGCAGGCCAGGAGCACGGGGGCGGCCCAGCCCCAGGCCGGCCAGGGCGAGAGGCTGCGCCAGCGGCGGAGGCCGGCGGCGAGCCCGGCCGCGGCGACCAGCCCGGCGGCGAGCAGCGCCCATTCGTCCGGGCGCAGGGTGTCGCGCAGCCGCGCCAACAGGTCGCGGGGCGTTTCCGTGCCGCCCTGCGGCGGCAGGCCGAGCTTGCGGCGGACGAAATTGAGGTTCTCCAAAATGTCGGAATCGCGCGGGGCCAGGCGCCGGGCGTGTTCATAGTCGGCGAGGGCCTCGCCGAGGCGTCCCTGGCGGCAGGCGCAGTTGCCGAGGTTGTAGAACCGGGCGGCGGACTCGGCGCCGGCGGCGGGGGCCAGGGCCTGGTAAAGCCGTTTGGCGCTGTCGAGGTCGCCGCGGCCATAGGCGGCGCCGGCGGCGGCCCAGGACGGGGCGGCGGTCGGGGCGGCCGGTCCGGGGGTGGCGGCGGCCGTCAGGCCGGTCAGGGCGAGGGCGGGGAGGAGCACCGCCAGCAGCAGGCGGCGGATGGCGGCCAGGGCGGGGGCGATATCGGTGATGGCGCCGCCGCCGGGGCGGTAGGCGCCTGCTTCGGCCTGGCGCAGGACGGCGGCCAGTTCGGGGGCCTGGGCCTCGACCCGGTTGGCGACGTCGTTCATGGAGGCCCCCGGCGGCAGCCCGAGCATGGCGGCCAGGTAGGGGACAAGCTGGTCGCGGATCAGGGCCGCGCGCGTTTCCGGGGCGGCCTCGCGGAGTTCGCGGAAGAGGCGCCGTTCCTGGCGGGCGGCTTCGGCGCGGCGCCGGCCGCCCCGGTCGCCCAGCAGCCGTTCGCGGCGGCGCGCCAGCAGGGTGAGGGCGCCCCAGGCGGCCAGGCCGGCGCCGGCCAGCGCCGTGCTGGCGGCGAGATGGTTGCGCCACAGGGGGCGGCAAACCTGGGGCCCGGGCGCGTCCTTGATGTAGAGGATGTCCTCGGCGGCGCCGGCGGCGGCCGGCCGGGCCGCGGGCTGGCCGGCCAGGGTGGCGGTAGGTGTGGGGGCGGTGTCAGCCACCAGGCCGCGGCCGGCCGCCGTGGTTCCCGCGGCGGCCGGGGCGACGGTCAGCTTGGGGGTGAAGGAATGGACGGCGTAGCGGCCGGTGCCGGGGTCGAAACTGTTGAAGGCCAGCGGTGGCAGGGTGGCCGCGGTGTCCAGCGGCACCAGCACCCAGGTCACGGTGGCGGCGGCGGTGTTGCCGCGGCGCTCCTTTTTGACTTCCGGATCGTAGACGCGGAAGTTGGCGGGGGTGAGCACCGGCGGCTTGAGCCCGTCCAGGCCGCCCTGGCCTTCCAGGGTCAGGGTGACGGTGACCGGCTCGCCGACTCGTGCCGCGGCCGGCGTTGCCGCCAGTTTGACGGTGAACCGTCCCACCGCGTTGAGCGGCTGGCTGCCGGCCGGCGAGGGCGGCAGCGGCTTGACGGTGAGCGCGGGCAGGGCGGCCGTGGCCTGGCGCGGCACGACCCGGCCCTGGTTGAAGAAGTCGTTGAAGAAGCCGTCGTCAAAGGGGCTCGGGCCGCGGCGCCGGGGCTGGCGCCGGTCGGCGACCACGACCTGGGCGTTGGCCGCGACCTGCCCCTTGAGCGTGCCGGCGGCGATCGGGGTGAGGAAGCAGCGGAAGGTCACCATCTGGTACGGGTGCCCCTCCACCGTGACGCCCTGTTCACGGGGCGGCAGGAACTTGGGGTTCTTGGGGTTGAGGGCGGGATCCTCGCGCAGCACCGCCCCCTCGACGGCAAGCTCGGGATAGCTGATGTTGCGCACCGCGCCGGAGCGGGCATACAGGCGGATTTCCAGCGGCAACTCCTGGCCGACATAGACGGCGGCGTCCGGCCCGACGGGCACGCCGGGAAAAAGCCGCAGGAAGAACGGGGCCCCGGCGGTGGCGTCCGCCCCGGCCTCATCCGCCCCGGCGGGGGGGCCGGCGGCCGCCGCGTCCGGATCGGTCACCACCTGCACCACGCGTTCCGGCAGCTGTTCGGCCTTGCCACCGACGGTGACGGGAATGGCGGGGATGACATAGCGCCCCGCTTTTTCCACGGTGAACAGCCAGGTGGCGGTGGCCTGCCGGGTGACCTGCAGGTTGATGATCTGGACCGAACTGCTGGTCTGCGGGCCGCCGAGCCATTGCAAGCCCGGAACGGCGGGCAGGGCGGCGATCTCCGGCGTGCCGCTGTCGCTGGTCACCTGGTACTGGCCGGTCTCGCCCACCACCAGCGGGTCGGGCTCGACGGTGACCTCGACCGCCGCCCAGGCCGCGGCGCCGCCCGGCAAACCCAGCCCGGCGGCTGTCAGCAGGAGAAACGCGGCGCGAACCCGCCGCATCAGGGTGCAAAAACGTCCAATCATGTTGCCTATAGACCCGCGGGAAGCGGGGCGGGTTCCGTGAAGTGCCGGTGACCATGCCGTTGGTGTCGGCGGAATATACCATGGGCCGCCAGGCGCTGCGCCGGATGATGTTGGGAACCCCCTTTTGAGGAAAGGCGGTTCCCAAACCCTCCGTCAAACCTTTTTGTGCCTTAACGCGGAGGGGCGCTTCCGCCACAAGCATTCATCTCTGACCTACGTTTTGCCAGAACGGCTTGTGGCGGAAGCGCCCCTCCGGTTTAAGATCCAAAAGTTTTGGGAAGGGGTTTGGGGAGCACCCTTTTCCAAAAGGGTGGCCCCAACCAACAGAATTGTCATTCCCCCCGCCGCCCGGCTTGTCCCGCGGCGGCGGCGGCGGTACATTCCAGGGGCATGGGCAAGGGAAAAAGCAAAAACGACGCGCCGATGCTGGCGGTGATGGACATTGGCGCGCATCTGGCGCGCCTGCAGATTTCGCAGGCCACGGCGGACGGCGGCCTGGAAACGTTGGAAACCGTCTCCCAGCCGCTGCCGCTGGGGGCCGGCCTGTACGGCCCCTCCCCGCAGATCTCGGCCGCCGAGATGCGGCTGGTCGGCGCGGTGGTGTGCGACTTCAACCGGCTGCTGCGCGACTACCGGGTCGCCGCCTGCAAGGCGGTGATCACCGGCGCCGTGCGCGAGGCCGGCAACCTGGACATGTTCGTGGACTGCGTCCGCCAGATCAGCGGCGTGACCTTGGAGGTGCTGGAGG
>Ga0265297_10004797_pt1 | contig 21526 bp, 28 predicted proteins | sample Munlanlwell13791_FD_192502 | JGI IMG/M metagenome (GOLD analysis project Ga0265297, IMG submission 192502) | Leachate microbial communities from a municipal landfill in Southern Ontario, Canada - Leachate well 137-91 | ecosystem: Engineered > Solid waste > Landfill > Unclassified | place... | reverse complement strand
AGATTCGCCGGAACTGGCTAGAGATAAACTCATACGACTTAAAAATTTCCCTTTAGAAGGTCATGAGAAGGAGAAGGAAAGACCTGATAGGCCGAAAGCGCTCGAACCGTTGCCTAAAGGTACGGTCGTCGATGTTAGTAAAGAGCTTCTGAACAATAAAAGCTATTTTGCTGCTATGCTCAAGGCTCAGGCAAATCGAGATATGAATACGTATCTTGTGCTTTTGGCTGAATCGGCCAGGACAGGAGAAAAAGAATTTTTTGTGCCATTAGAAGATTTAGCAGTTACTTTAGGGATTAGCCCCGAATGGTCCGACACCGATATGCGGCGGCAGATGATAAAGGAGCTAGAAGCGCTACAGGATAAGTATAAGCTTATAGATGTAGATTTCAATTATGGCAAAGATGCCTGGGTAGAGTTGAAAAGTCTGCCGGGTGGGACTTTTAAAGTAAGCGGAGATTTCTTCGATGCCAAGAGCCTTGTATTAAAGAGCCAGCCAGCTAAATTTGTATTCCTTATGAAAGCATTGCTCGAAACAGAAGGTAAATCGATAGACTCTATTGGCGCAAGCGCCGTGGCCAAGAGGTTCGGAGTGAGCGAATTCTCTATCCGAAAGGGTTTGAGAGAGTTAAAATAGTATTCTATTAGCGAGGTGGCACAAAAGGACCGTCCTCGGGAACTCCCGAATAGGATTTAAGCAAGCATTGAGATTTTGTTGCTAAAATAAAGGAGGAACAAATGGGCGATAAAGGAGATAAGAATAAACATAAACACGAAAAGCAAGTAATGATGGCAAAAGCCGATGCCGAGAAGAAGAAACACCAACAAACCGCTCCATCAACCAAGAATTTTGGTAAATAACTTCGGCAGGAAAAATGAGGGGCGGTCCAGCCCCTCGCCAATGAATAATTATGGCTCGGGATGATTCGCCCCGAGAAAAACGATAGCAAATCAAAAGTGCCACACCATGACTATTGGGCTGGCACCAAAAGGATCGTCCCCGGGAAACCCATCCTCTTAAGGGGACACCCTGCCGCTAGTTTTTCTTACCGCAGTGACTTCCAAGCTTTTTTAAAATAATGTGCAATAATTTCACCTCTTTTTACGTCTTTATAGTAGGAGGCAGATATTGCATTGTCATATATTTGAACCGTAAAGAATACTTGACAAAGTAATACAATTGTATATACTATATGAAAGAGATAAGGTGGAAAATATATGAAACTATACAAGAGAGGGGTTTTGTAATGAGAAGGATCAAACTGACCAAATATGAAAAAAATATAGAAGATAGGCTTCTTAGGGGTGAATATATCGATGGATCAAAAGAAGAATTCGACGAGATTGCCAAGGCGCTAGACGCACGGAAAAGAGATGCCGTTTTGAATATAAGGGTCAATAGCTATGATCTGAAAAGCCTTAAAGAGAAGGCTCATAAGCTCGGAGTCAAATACCAGACGTTCATATCCGAGATCCTTCACCGCGCTGCGCAGGTATAAATTAAGGAGAGGTAGGGACGTTTTCAAAATTAGCTTCAGACCTATCCCTGAAAACCTGCTGATAAGTAAAATAATTTAAAATATTTTGCAACAAAACAGCCTCTTTTTACGTCTTTATATAAGGGCATATAAAGACTTATAAAAGGAGGCATTTTTTATGCCAAGGCAGGTCGATTAGAAGTGACATGTTCCCTTTATCCTCAAAAAAGTAACCAAGGTACTTGACAATTATACGTCAATGACGTATACTTAATATGCAGGAGGCATGTGGAGCTTATAGAAACGCCTATTTTTACCAGGAAGATAATCGATATTTTATCTGACGATGAATACGGTGATATGCAATGGTTATTAGCAATTCACCCTGAGGCTGGGCCGGTGATTCCCGGCGGCGGGGGAATGCGGAAATTACGTTGGCGCGCTTCCGGCAGAGGTAAAAGTGGCGGGGCCAGGATCATATATTACGTGTATGCGCGAGATCAAAAAATATATCTTCTGTATCCATATAAAAAGTCAGAACAGAAAGATCTGACGCGCCAACAGCTAGCAATATTAAAAGAATACGTAAAGGACGGTGTGCTGTGAAAAATAAAGAGTTTAAGGAATTATTGGACAGTATCGGCCAAGCCAGAAGGATACACGCCGGCAAGCTTAAAGCGGCACGTGTTACTAAGTTTAATCCCGTTATGGTCAGAAACATTCGTCTGAAACTCCATGCATCTCAGGCAGCTTTTGCTCATATGATCGGGGTGAGTGTTGATACTCTGCAAAATTGGGAACAAGGCCGCAGGAGGCCTGATGGGCCGGCGTTGGCGTTGCTTAAGGTAGCTGAAATTAACCCGCAAGCTGTTATAAAAGCTCTGCATGTATGACGGTAACATCGGTGCCATCCTAGAAGGTGCCACCCTCAAAATAAAGGCTGGCACCGCTGAGCATGGCACCGAAAATACATGGCACCGAAAATACATTGGCTTTAAAACGGTTGACCTTGCCGGCAGAAAAGAAGTATAATAAATCTATGATACATAAAAAGAGAAGTTCGAACTGCCGAAAGGCCCTGATAACCGGTATAACGGGGCAGGACGGCTCCTACCTGGCAGAGTTTTTGCTTCACAAAGGATACCATGTCCACGGCCTGATCAGGCGCGCCAGCACATTCAATACCGCAAGGATAGATCACATATATATCGATCCGCACAAAGAGAAGGCGCGGCTCTTCCTTCATTACGGCGACCTTTCCGATTCGGAACAGATATCCGATATAATTTATAATGTTGAACCGGACGAGATATACCATCTAGGCGCGCAGAGCCACGTCCGCGTCAGTTTCGATATTCCGGAATACACGGGGTATATCACGGCCCTCGGCACTACCCGGCTTCTTGAGACAATAAAAAGGAGCGGCAGCAGGATAAAGGTGTATCAGGCCTCATCGAGCGAGATGTTCGGCGCGGCAGTGCCTCCGCAGAACGAGAAATCTCCTTTTAAGCCCAGAAGCCCCTATGCCTGCGCTAAGGTCTATGCCCACGATATGGCGGTTAATTACCGGGATGGATACAATATGTTCGTCTCTAACGGGATATTATTCAATCATGAAAGCCCCCGCCGCGGAGAGACGTTCGTTACCCGCAAAGTAACGCGGGCCATAGCCTCGATCATCGCGGGGAAACAGCGTTTTCTGCATCTAGGAAATTTATACGCCAAGAGGGACTGGGGTTTTGCCCCGGAATATGTTGAGACGATGTGGCGGATGCTTCAATTGGATAAACCCGATGACTTTGTCCTGGGCACCGGCGAATCTCATTCGGTAAAAGAGTTCGTTGAAGAGGCTTTTGCCTATGCCGGTTTAAATTGGAAAAAACATGTAAAGATAGATAGTAGATATTTTCGCCCTACGGAAGTTACCAACCTTATAGCGGATCCCGCTAAGGCCAGAAAGAAGCTGCATTGGAATCCTAAGATCGGCTTCAAAGAATTGATAGCTATAGTCGTCGACGCGGATATGCGCGCTATGGATCTGGAGCCTGTAGGCGAAGGCGACAGGATAATCAGAAAGAAATTCCCTGACAGATGGTGGAAAATAGATTAAAGTCTAAGCGGCTCTTGATCACAGGCGGGGGCGGTTTTCTCGGCTCTCATCTGACCAGGCGGCTGGAAGAGTCCGGGGTGAAAGATATTTTCATTCCCAGTAAGGAAGATTACGATCTTGTCCGCATGGACGCGGTCAAACTGCTATATAAAAAAGCCAGGCCGGATATCGTCATCCATCTGGCGGCGGTAGTGGGAGGCATAGGGGCGAATAGGGCCAACCCCGGGAAGTTTTTCTACGACAACCTTATGATGGGCGTCCAGATGATGGAGGAGGCCAGGCTTACCGGAATCGAGAAGTTTGTAGCCTTAGGTACGATATGCGCCTATCCGAAGTTCACTCCCGTCCCGTTCAATGAAAACGATATCTGGAACGGATATCCGGAAGAGACGAACGCTCCGTATGGCTTGGCCAAGAAGATGCTCCTGGTCCAGTCGCAGGCCTACCGGCAGCAATACGGCTTCAACTCGATATTTTTATTGCCTGTAAATCTTTACGGGCCCGGCGATAACTTCGCGCCCGACAGTTCTCATGTCATACCTGCGCTGATAAAGAAGTGTTTCGATGCCATAGAAGAGGGCAAGGGTGAGATAGTTGTGTGGGGCACCGGCAGCGCCACCAGGGAATTTCTTTACGTGGAAGATTGCGCCGAGGCGATAATTCTAGCTACGGATAAATACGATAAGCCGGAACCGGTCAATATCGGGACCGGATCGGAGATCTCGATAAAGGACCTTGTTGGTATGATTGCCAGGTTATCCGGTTTTAACGGCAGAATAGTATGGGATCCTGCAAAACCGGACGGTCAGCCGAGAAGATGCGTGGACACTGCCAGGGCGTATAAAGAATTTGGTTTTAAGGCAAATACACCTCTCGAAGAAGGCATTAAGCGGACGATCGAATGGTATAAGAAAGCCTCTCACCGCTAAACGGTATGCCATTGAGCATACATTCCTCCGACATATTATTTTTTATTTTATTCCAGGAAAAAGGGCATGAAAATATTTTCAAAGTCTGATAAAATTACATTAAGGCATGGCTCATATTTTAAAGATGGGGTTTTGTACCATGGATGGGATCGCGGCTTCTTCGCCTGCGTAAGCACCTGCTTATGGAATCTTGTCGACCTATACGCGGATCACAAAATTCTTCCGGAACGGATCGATTTTTCCCGGTCATTCCCATTATATAAAAATGAATATCAATTAAATAACCAGGTCGATATTTATCCGTTGCTTTTTAAGATCATGCCTGTTTCGGCTAAGTTCAATGCCGATGTATTGCTGAACCATCATACCTTATATAATGATTCCGATATAAAGAAGTTGTCTGCCTGGGTTTTGAAGTATTTTACTATCGCGGAACCCATACGTGTTTTGCAGGAGGAGCTCCGCCGTAAGTATAATATTGACGTGAGCAATACGCTGGTAATCTATATGCGAGGAACTGACAAAGCCAAGGAGATCCGCAGTGCTGCGGCCAGTTCCTATTATGAGCAGTGCGAGGGCGTCTTAAAGAAGAGGCCGAGGCTTCGCATCTGGATTCAGACGGATCAGAAACAGCATCAGGATTATTTGCTTGAAAAATATCCGGGACGCGCCTTTGTAATCGACGAGCTCCCTGTGGTTAATAATAATATTCCGATGCATCTTGATCCCGGTCTCGAGTTCGACAGGTTTAAATTTGGCCAATATTTCCTTGCCGCAACTAATCTAATTTCTAGTTGTAATACTATCATTACGGATACCGGTAACGTAGGATACTGGCAGGCGTTATTCAGGGGAAGTTTAAAAGATTTTTATCAGGACACGACTAATTTTCGTAAGATCGGAAGCCCGGAACCCCTGGGGCAATTTAATTGTTTGCCGCTCAGGTATAAGATCAGAGATGCGCTGCAAAGACCGGCGGTTTTAAGAAAATTGAAAATTTTTGAAATAATCAAAATTCCCAAAAAAGTGATCAATAAATTTTTAACTTTGCGAAAACAGTAAAATGTGCGTGTAGATTTATCTTGACCGCTCTCCCGGCGTTTTTTGTGAGCGGCTACAAAAATGGTCCGCCATTCGGAATTTCCAATGATATCGATAAAAAATATAACTAAACGGTACGGTACGCGAATACTCTTCGAGGACGTGAGCTTCGATGTCCTGGCCAATGAAAAGATCGGGCTTGTGGGGCGCAATGGCCACGGCAAGACCACGTTATTCAGGATCATAACCGGAGAAGAGGAGCCAGACGATGGTAAGGTATTCAAACCCAATAATTACGCCATAGGGTATCTTGGGCAGCACTTGACCTTTACCAAGCCCACCGTTCTTGAAGAAGGCTGTGTTGGACTCTCTCCTGAAGATCTGGGTGGGGAATGGAAGGTGGAGAAGATACTCTCAGGGCTTGGGTTCAGTGAAGGGGATTTCAGCCGCAGTCCTTCGGAATTTTCAGGGGGCTTTCAGATGCGCATCGCCCTGGCCAAGGTCCTGGTTTCAGAGCCCAACATGCTTCTTCTTGACGAGCCCACGAACTTCCTCGATATAGTTTCGATACGATGGCTTGAGAAGTTCCTGCGGTCGTGGAAGGGTGAATTGATCGTGATAAGCCACGACAGGGACTTGGTCGACAGCGTGACGACCCATATTGTAGGCATACACCGCGGGATGGTGAGGAAGATCAAAGGCCCCACCGGGAAATATTACGCCCAGCTTTTTAAAGACGAAGAGGTGCACGAAAAGAGGCGTTTAGAGGATGAGAAGAAGCGTAAGCAGATCATGGAATATGTGAATACCTTCCGTGCCAAGGCAAGCCATGCCAAGGCCGTCCAGTCGAATATCAAGAAGCTCGAGAAGATGGAGAAGCTGGATAAGCTTGAGGAGATCCGCACGCTCTCATTCTCGTTCAATTACGAAACTTTTCGCGCCGCCCAGGTTATGGATGTGAATGACCTCACCTTTTCATACGATGCCAAAGAGCCGTACCTGATAAGCGGCTTGAACTTTGTAGTGAACAGACATGACAAGATCTGCATCATAGGTAAGAACGGTAAGGGCAAGACGACGCTTTTAAAATTATTATCCGGAAGGCTCAAGCCTGTGAGCGGCAGCGTCAAGACGAACACGTCGGCGCTTCCGGCGTATTATGAGCAGGCCAACACGGCCGATCTTAACGATGAGCTTACCGTGGAAGAGGAGATAGCCCGCGGCAGGGCATTCATCGAAAAGTCGCGCGTGCGCGGGATATGCGGTGCCATGATGTTCTCAGGCGATGATGCCGAGAAGAAGGTCAAGGTCCTTTCAGGCGGCGAGCGCAGCCGTGTCCTTCTGGGCAAGCTGCTCGTAGCGCCTTCCAATATCCTATTTCTCGATGAGCCGACGCACCATCTTGATATCGAATCGTGTCAGGCCATGATGGATGCCGTAAGGGATTTTGAAGGCGCGGCGCTTGTCGTAGCGCACGATGAACATTTCCTGAACGCGGTGGCGACGAAACTCATAGTTTTTAAGAACGACAGGGCCTTTTTGTATCCGGGTACTTACAAAGATTTTCTGGAAAGCGTGGGGTGGGAAGAGGACGGCGAAGATAAGCCGCTGCCCGCGAAGCCGCAAAGCCATATAACCGCAGATCCTTCTTCATCAGCCGGCCGATCGAACGCGAGCTCATCTATACAGCAGCCGGCCAAGTCTTTACCGGGCCAAAATGGCGAGGTAAGATCGCACAGTCCTAAGATGTCAAGGAAGGCCCGCGCTGAATTTGTAGTTATGAGATCAAAGGTCCTGAAGCCGCTAGAGGAGAAGATCAAGAGCCTTGAAGATGAGATAATGGTTTCCGAGGCCAGGGTGACCGCGGTGAATGAGGAGTTGACAAGGGCTTCGTCAAAAGGCGGTCCCGGAGCTATTCGAAGGAGCGAACTTTCGATGGAACTCAAGACACTTGCCGATAAGATCGATTCCTGCTACGCCGAGCTCGATACTACCATGAAGACATACGATGCCGAGAAGCGCAAATATAGCGATATATAAGCACACTCCAAAAAAAGATTGTTATGGGCTGTTAAATATTAAAAAGTAAGATTTCAGCCCTTGCTTATTGTGATGGCATAGTGTATATTTACATTACATTCAGTTTAAGACATCAAGTGGGCGGGCTATTTTTTTTGCGCACTTAGTAAAAATATTTAGTAATGGCATCATAAAATAATGGAGAGAGATATGAAATGTAAATGCTGCGGTAAACATATTGATGAAATAGATTGTTCATGTGAAATGTGTACAATCTGCGGGTGGGATCTTCCTGAGGAAAATACTGTACCAAAGGATGAAAATAGCACTCCATAAATTTGTTTTGTGCCCCATGTCGAGTGGGGTATGTTGTTGATATAAAATTGGAGGAGATGGAAGCGATAGCGAAAGCCATCAGGCCTATCACCTACAAAAAGACCTTCGAAGTTGAAGGTCTATTTTGTTTGTATTGAGTTTATAGATTGAGTCTATAGTCAATGGCCTATAGTCTTGCATCTTGCGCCCCGCCTTTCCAAGTGCTATAATACCTTCATAAGACGTGTTTATATAAAAAGAGATTAGCCGGTATAGGGAGGCACGATGAAGCGGTGGGCTTGGGTTACGGTCATATTATACGGCGTGATCCTGATACTGGTTAGTATTCCCATAATAGATATTGCCTTCATTGGGACCAAGACTAAAGTAAATACAGGGGCTGCGTCTACGGAGTGGAATATCTGGGCGGGGTTTGCCATATTCCTTTTATGCCAGGCAGCGTTTCTTCTGGTGCCTGTCAGGATAATGGATAAGCGCCCCGTGACCCGCAGTTCTATCATAACGGCCATCATCGGCGCCGCATTTATGATGGGAGTCCTGATCGCAGGCGTCCTGGTCTCTACCGGCGAGATCCTTACAAAAGACCCTCTGGACAAATATATATGGTTAGTGGCGTTGGCCGGCATCATCATTATGTGGATGCTCTGGGCCCTGGTCTTCTGGAGATGGAGTAATGTCCTCGAACCGAGGCTGCTCATCGAAAGGCAGAGCCGTTTTCTATATCGAGGCAGCATCCTCGAGCTACTTATCGCGATACCTGCCCATATTATCGCGCGGCAAAGAGACTATTGCTGTGCCGGGTTCTCTACGCTTGCCGGCATCATCTTTGGCATAGCGGTCATGTTATTCTCATTCGGTCCCGGAGTATTTTTTCTATATGCCGAGAGGCTGAAGAATAGCCGTAAAGGGTAATAAAGGTCACAAGGTCACCATGTCGCAAGTATGGTTAAAAACAATCCACGCTCACCAATACCGAAGATACGGATAGAGAAACGGGCCGGGAAGATTGTCACGGTCATAGCAGGCCTTCATACTTACGGCGCTGCGAGGTTAGACGCCATTGCCAAGGAATTGAAGACAACTCTCGGCGCAGGAGGCACGGTCAAGAACGGGACGATCGAGATTCAGGGCGACAAGGCCGAGCCTATCAAAACCTGGTTCGTTAGGATCGCGGACAGATCAAAAGATAGTAACGAATAACAGGATAGATAATATTAAATGGGGAAGATAAAATTAGATCTGCATGATATCTTTAATAAGTCTGAGGCGATCGAGACAGAACTTAATAGAGCTATCGAAGAGGCCATGCGGAAGAAGATCCAGCTGGTTGAGATCATTCCGGGTAAGGGCAGCGGCCAGCTCAAGAAGCGCGTTATGCGGTTTTTACAGAGCCCCCAGATAAAGAACCTCTATCACCGTATTGAAAAAGATGATAAAAATTTCGGCAGGATCTTTGTACATTTTAAGTATTGAGCAGGTGTATAGTAACCGTAAAATAAAGGAGACATATGAAAAAAGATTTTGAACAGGAAGTCTTGGAATTGATAGGCAGGGTACAGGAGCAGTTATTTGCCATAGAGAAGAAATTGGATAATTTGATCAGCCGTCCAGCAGCAAGTCCCGTAGAAAAAAGGCCGTTTGTAAGGTCTTTCGAACGGTCGGACCGTGGACGCGGCCGCGACGACAGAGGAAGCGATGATAGCCCTAGAGAAAGGACCATGCATAGGGCGATCTGTGCGGAATGCCGAAAAGAGTGCGAAGTCCCTTTCAGGCCGAGCGGCGAACGCCCGGTATACTGCCGGGAATGTTTTTCTAAGCATAGAGAGGACGATTCGTACGGCGACAGGCCCGATAAGAGGCGCGGCCGCTCAGGCGAAGAGGGCGGTTTTCGAGGCGATGGCCGGCATGGAGGAAAGAAGAAATTCTTTGAAAATAAAAAATTCTACGACAGGAAGAGGCCGGATCACAAAAGGAAAAGATCCAAAAGATAGGCTATCGTAGTAGATTCAAAGTTCTTTCAGTAGGATAGGAAATAGCGTATAATGCTACAAGACGATGGGCGTTGAAGCATTTTCGTATAGTGCACTACCAACATAGGGAGATCTGTAATGAGTTCAATTTTTGGTAAGACTAAGGGGTTCGGTAAAAGGTCCTCCGGAGGAACGGTGGCAGAGAGGAAGGCGGCCAGGAACAAGACGGTTCGGTTGATAGTCGCGAAACTGAAAGCCGCCGGCAAGCTGATAGATCGGCAGGCCATCAATCAGGAAGTCCTGATGAAGAGTAAAAGGCATCACCAAAAACGCGGTCCGGCCCGAAAGAAGTAAACGGTTTATATGTTGTAATAAAAAATGGGGGGGGGATTATGGTGAAAAGGATCCTGGTTTTAGCGCTCTTCTGCTTGGTTGTGATACCGCAATTCGCAGCTGCTGAAGAGGTCAAGCCGGTTCAGCTGGCGCTCTTTAATCCTGTTCAGCTTGTTCCTGAGGGGGAATCTATAAAGGGCCTGCGCCTCAGTGCATTTTATACAGTTAACAAGGACGTTACCGGGTTGAGCCTTGTATGGCTTGGCGTGAATAAGGCTACCGGAGATGTGAACGGTGTCGAGATCGGCCTGGCCAACTGGGTTGAGGGAGCTGCCTATGGCGGCCAGATGGGTATCGTCAACCATGCCGGAAAACGTTTCGTCGGTCTGCAATACGGTATGATCAATGTCACGGAAGGCGATCTTACAGGGTTGCAGTGGGGTCTTGTGAACTGGACGGAAGGATTCATGCACGGCATACAAGTCGGCGTTGTGAATGTATCTAAGGGCCAGTCTGCCGGAGTCGAATTGGGCGTGGTGAATTATAACGATGGGTCGTTCAAGGGTTTTCAGGGAGGGTTTGTCAATTATGCCGCCGAGATGCACGGCCTTCAGCTTGGATTGGTCAATTATACGAAATCTCTCGATGGTCTTCAGATAGGCCTGGGCAACTACAACGGCAATAAGGAACCTATGGAATTCATGGTTCTCGTTAATTGGTCGTTCTAGCCGATCTTTAGTGAATAAAAAACCCGCTCTGTTTAATTGGAGCGGGTTTTTTATTGAAGATTCAAATTATTTAAATGCTTGGCTGACTTTTTTTGCTGCTGCGTCAGTGTCTTTTTCAAGCTGACTCCTGTCGTCGCATCCGCTCAAGCTGCCTATCAAAAGAACTAACGCTATCAAAGAGACTAAAAAACCGTATCTACGCATTTTAACCTCCTTTTCCGTTTAGGTATATAGACTATTTTATCAATGCCGAATAAAATGTCAATTAAATTGGCTGTTCACAAATGCCTTGCCACGGATAGTTGTTTAACGTAGAATAAAACAAAAAGGGGAGTACCGTATGTCTATAATAAAAGAATTTAAAGATTTTGCAGTAAAGGGTAATGCGGTGGATATGGCGGTGGGTATCATAATAGGAGCTTCTTTCGGTAAGATCATCAGCTCTTTGGTCAATGATATGATCATGCCGCCATTAGGCCTATTGATCGGCGGCGTGGATTTTAAAAATTTGAAGATAATCTTAAAAGAAGCAACCGTTACCGCCCCGGCAGTCTCCATCAATTATGGGCAGTTCATAAATACGACGATCGATTTTCTGATCGTAGCATTTACTATTTTTCTGGTAGTTAAAGGTATTAATAGACTTAAGAAGAAGCAGGCATAAAACAGCGATTTGAAATATTTATGAATCTCGAAAAAGAATACTATATCTCTAAACTTAAGACAGCCATCGATAATATGGACGATGCTGCCGCCCTCGATACCGCTAAGGAATATATCCGGTCCGGCGGTAATTCCTACGGTTTTCTTGAGGATGTATTGCGGCACCTTATCATGCTGAAAGATGAGGAATGGCACGGCAAGCTCATCAGCCTTACCGATATATATAGAATATCCAAGGTAATGGAGACGCTAGTGGATTATGTCATGGCAAATATGGACCATGATCTTTTAGCTATCGGCAAGAAGGGGCGAAGCGCCCATATACTTACCGTGACTTTCAATGATTGGCATGAATTCGGAAGGCTGATAATGGCCACTTTCTTTAGAAGCGCCGGATATAAGGTCACCGATGCCGGGATGGTATCCACGCTGCGCGGTATCGCTAAAGAGGTGGTGCGGAATAACCCCGATGTGCTGGCCATATCGGTATTGATGCTCAATTCCGCCCTGCGCCTTGCGTCTTTACGCAGGATGCTCGATGAGACAGGATGCGCATCTCTTAAGATAATAGCAGGCGGAGCGCCGTTCTATTTCGATAGGTCCCTTGTGAAGAGACTCAATTTTGACGGATGCGCGGAGCATCCTTTCGAAGCGATAAGTTTAGTGAACAGGGTGACGCGATTACTATGAACTCATTTACAAGGACGATGCTGAGCCTTAAGCATAAAGAGCCCGATAGGGTGCCTCTCTTTTTATTATTTACTTACTACGGCGCAAGAGAGCTGGGGATCAATATAAAGGACTATTTATCGAAAGCCGAGAATATAGTCGAAGGCCAGAAGAGGCTTCTTGCTAAGTTTGAGCATGATTGCCTTTATCCATTCACTCACGCGGCCTTAGAGGCCAGCGTCTTCGGGCAGGAGATAGAATTTTATGACGACGGTCCGCCCAATGCCGGAGAACCCATATTGAAATCCAGGGATGATATATTTAAAATGGAAATCCCGGACCCGGTCAAACACGACGGCTGCAGAGAGGCGTTAAAGGCGGTGGTTGCTCTGGCCAAAGAGTATAAAAATAAAGTCCCTATACTTTCGTCAGTTATAGGGCCTTTTTCATTACCGATAATGCTCTTGGGCCTGAAGGGCTGGATCGAGATATTCGTTGCGGAGGATAAAGAGGCTATCGACGCGATGGTTGCCAAGACATCCGCGTTTTGCGTAAGGTGGACGAACCTTATATTTGACTCCGGTGCGGATGCCGTAGGGTTCTTTGAGCCGTTCGGCTCGGCGACGATGGTGACCCCTAAAGAATTTGAAAAATATATACTCGATGTTGATAAGAATGTTATATCACAGTTCAAAGGTCCGGCCATATTCTGCGGCGCCGGAGGCCGCATAGAACCGATCTTTGATAAGCTGATAGGTTCAGGAGTTGCCGGATGCCTTTTAAGCGTTGATGATGACCTGGAAAATATAAAAAATAAATACGGCGCGAATATGGTCATAGCGGGCAACCTAAATAATATAGCCATGGTAGGATGGGACTATGATACCGCAAAGAGCCAAGCCGCGAAGTGCATAGAGAAGGCGAAAAAAGGGAGCGGATATATACTTGCCGATCAGCATGGAGAGATCTCCTGGGAGGTAAAAGAGGAGGCCCTGCGCGGAATAGCGGATGCCGTAAAAGAGTTTGGAACATACAGGTAAGTGCTCTTGTTTTAGAACCAAGTTTTGGTATAATATCAAGAGGCAGATTGCTCCCTCGGAAGCTATTATTTATTGCTTCCTCAGGATAAAATTTTTATAGAAAATTTCAAACGGAGAGGTGGCTGAGCGGTTGAAGGCGCACGCCTCGCGACTGAGCTATAGTATAAGGTATGCGAAGGAGTCCCGCCGAAGGCGGGAAAAGCAGACATAAAAGTGGATTGTCCCGCCACGACACGAAATAGAATGGGGCGGGACGCTTGCCTGACTTAATAGATTGCAAGCGGAGAGGTGGCTGAGCGGTTGAAGGCGCACGCCTCGAAAGCGTGTTATCCCTAACGGGGTACGAGAGTTCAAATCTCTCCCTCTCCGCCATTCTACTTCGCCTTCGGAAGAAGGCGGTAGAGGGCTTCGTAGAAATTCGCTTCTATCATGCATATAGTCTATATCATAAAGAGCATCAAAACGCCCGGCAAAATCTATATAGGCATAACCCGTGATTTAGATAAAAGACTTGCCGAGCATAACAGCGGGTTATCCACTTATACGAAGAAGTTCGCTCCATGGGAAGTAGAGACATATATAACATTCAAAAATCAAGTGCTTGCTGAGCGCTTTGAAAGATATCTTAAGGTCGGCTCGGGTCAAGCGTTTCTGATAAAACATCTGTTGGCGAAGTAGAATGGTATCGAAGGTTCTACGAAGCAATCTGGCTACGAAGCGGTGAATGCGAAGTAGACCTCCCTCTCCGCCACTATTTTCTCTTGAAAATAGTGGCGGATGCCGGAGCCTCTGGCTCCGACGCCGCCATCTGAACAGCAAAATGAATAGCTGGGATAGGTCGAGGCCCGCCTGAAAGAATGCGATAGGCGTGTCTCTCCCTCTTAAGACATCGTTATCTTGAACGGAACGAAGAGAGAGAAGGCTCTTATGGACCTCAGCTTTCTTAAGAATTACCACCACTTTAAAAATCTCATACATTTCCTATTCGCTTTATTCATACCTGCCGGATGGAGCATAATTTTATATCCGTATTGCCGGGCTCACCGTAAAGACTGGAAGAGGATGCTCGTTTATGCCGTATTTCTTTCAGCCGGTGTAATATTCATAAAAGAGATGCTGGACCTTCCCGAGAAACTCACCCTCAATGACGTGGTCGCCGATATGCTCGGCCTATTCTTCGGCCTGGCATTCGTGGCCTTAGTGTTCGTCATTAAAGGTAAGGCCTTCGCGAAGAAAGTGCATATATTCGACCGGGATGTGTCGATAAGCAATATTCTGGCCGTGGCCAATAAGCTGGAGCTGCAGGCATCGTATTTTTATAACAATACCGCCGGATATATCCTGGATCCGAAGGCTAAAAAGCTCTGTCTCCAGATGGCTGCCGAAGAGAAGAGGCATGCCGCTATAATAGATTTGATAATGGAAAGATGGCTTCCTCCTCTGCCGGATAATGAATTAAAGGATTGGGTCGACAGGCTAATGGTAGAGTTCAATATGTTCATCTTCGATTTTCCGGTTGAGCGCGCATCGCCGGTCGAGATATTGAATTATGCGGTCATGCAGGAGAAGAAGACACAGGATATCTATAGATCGTTCAGGGATGCCTTCCCCGGATGGAAGGACAGGTATATACAGATGCTGATAGATTCCGAGACCGGACATATAGAAAAGATAGAGCACATGCTGAGCCTGATAGGGGACGTTTCGCTCCCGCGCGAGGCCTCGGCTGATGACCTGATCGGCATGTTGAAGAAGAGCAGGAAGAATGAAGACGAATTCGTCGTCTCCTACGGCACCGATTTTTTACATGAATTGGACGGCCTGGATGGGATAACGCTGAACGAGAAGGCCGAGATCAGGAGCATCCTTACCGTGATGCTCGAAGACACTATCAGGCACGGCAAGGTTATCGACGATATGATAAAGAGCGTAGGAGGCACGGCCGCATGAGATCGAGAGAAGACCTTTTGGGCGCGCTTGACCGGATATTGTGGCTTGAAAAAGAGATGATGGCCGGATACGCCAGCTATAAAAAACTCACGATAGATGAAGATCTGGCAAAGACGCTCGAATCCATTGAGAAGGACGAGATGCGGCATGTCGGTATGGTCCAGAGGATGATGGGTATATTACAGATGCCGCCAGGCACTGAATAAATTTTTAAAAAAAACTTGACAGAAAGCAAAACATATTGTATTATTTAGATAATACGATAAATGAGAGGGAAGAGTGATAAAGGACTATATAAAGGAAAGCGAACTTTTAAAAGCGCTGGCGCATCCGGTCAGGCTGCGCATGGTGGAAGGCCTTATGACGCAGGAGTGCAACGTCAATAAGATGGTCAATGGCCTTAAGGTGCCCCAATCGACCGTATCCCAGCATCTTTCCTTATTGCGTTCACGCGGGATCGTCACAGTAAGAAAGGAAGGGGTTAAGACCTGCTATAAGGTCCTCGATCCTAAGGCGAAGGCCATAGTTAAAGCGCTGCAAGGGTAATTTTTTTAGCGTAATGTATTTGATTATTCAAATAATACGATAAGGAGGGGTATCATGGAAAAACATATTACAGAAGCCAATTTTGAACACGAGGTGCTAAATTCGGAATTGCCGGTACTGATCGATTTCTGGGCCAGCTGGTGCGGCCCGTGCAGGATGGTCTCACCCGTAGTCCATAAGATAGCGGACGAGTATAAGGATAAGTTCAAGGTCGGCAAGGTCAATGTAGACGAGGAGCGAGCTCTGGCCGCGAAATACGGCATCATGAGCATACCTACTTTTATGGTATTCAAAAACGGCAAGCCGGTCCATAAGTTCACAGGGGCTCTTCCGAAAGAGGACTTGGTCGCGGAAGTTGAATCGTATATTTAAAATAGGCGGTGCATATGAGCGCAGATGACGCGGTTTCTTATTATATAGGTAAGGCAGGCAGGGCCAGGCTTAATTGCGGACAATCCGTAATCAAGGCATTTCGGGATAAGTTCGGTCTGGATGAAAACGCCGTAGACCTATTCCGATCCTACGGTTCAGGCAAAGCGCCGGATGGCCTTTGCGGGGCCGTTTACGCGGCCAAATTTATTTTTGACGGCCTCCGGACAGATGTATTGAAAAGATGCGAAGACGCAATGATAGAAAATGCCGGTTCCACAAAATGCAAAGAGATAAGATCGCTCAGAAGACTATCCTGCCAGGGATGCATCAAAACGGTGGCGGATATTATCGAAAAGGCGTGAATTTGCGTCTTTTTTGCATTCGATCAATTGGATTGAAGATAGCACCGTTAATGATATAATAATATAGCCAAAAGGAGTAAGTTGGATATGAGGAATTTGATAGATTTTTCGATCCGCCGGGCCAAGGTAGTGATAGCCATAACGGTCATACTGACTATATTGGCCGCGCTTCAGTTCTTTAAAGTCAAGATAGATACCGATCCTGAAAATATGCTTCCCGAGCATGAGTTCGTCAGGGTCTTCCATAAAGAGGTTAAACATGAATTCGCTTTATTCGATTACATCGTCCTTGGTGTAGTTAATGAATCTGCCGCAAACGGTGTATTTAATCCGGATACCCTCCAGAAGATCTATAAGATATCTAACGATATAAAGAAGATAGATGGTGTTATCGGCTATGAGCTCATCAGCCCTTCAGTAAAAGATGATATAGAGCAGGCCGGTCCAGGCACCGTGAGCTTCAAATGGCTGATGGACCCGCCTCCTTATTCGGAAGAGGCCGCTGCCAAGATACGCCAAAGGGCCATGGCCAACCCGCTATTTTATAATACGGTCGTTTCACAGGACGGTAAGGCGCTGTGCATATATGTCCCAATCAAAGAGAAGAAGCTCAGCTACGCCATATCTAAACAGATAAAGTCATTATTAAAAAATTTTAAAGGCGATGAAAAATATTATATAACCGGCCTTCCGCTGGCCGAGGACGCCTTTGGGCAGGAGATGTTCGTTCAGATGGCCATATCGGCCCCTGCGGCCATGCTCATAATATTCATCCTCATGCTGCTTTTCTTTAAAAAGATCCAGCTTGTCATCGCGCCCATGATACTTGCCTTTATAGTTGTGATCATGACGATGGGCCTCTTGGTGGGTTTGGGATTTCCCATACATATAATGAGTTCGATGATACCGATATTCCTTATGCCTATAGCGGTCCTCGATTCGATCCATATACTCAGCGAATTTTTTGATAAGTATAGGAAATTCAATGACAAGAATAAGACGATATCGTATGTTATGAATAGTCTTTTTAGCGCCATGCTTTTCACTTCCCTTACCACCGTAGCGGGGTTCTTTTCGCTTTCATTTGCCCCTATACCGCCGATCCAGGTATTCGGTATATTCGTGGCCATAGGGGTGGCGATCGCCTGGATACTGACGATGACGTTCATACCCGCTTTCATAGTCCTATTAGACCCGTCGAAGATGCATGGATTCGGCGCCACCGCCGAGCATACGGAGTCAGGGCTTACCAACAAGTTATTGATGATACTGGGCCATCTTTCGACCAAAAGATGGAAGACTGTCCTGTACGGTTCGCTGATAATGATAATTATTTCGATATGGGGGATCCTGCATATAAGGATCAATGACAACCCTGTGAAATGGTTCACCAGGAACCATCCCATCAGGGTGGCGGATATCGTGCTCAATCAGCACTTTGGCGGAACATACAATGCCTACCTGGTGATCGATTCCGGAAATAAGACCGACGAACTTTTTAAAGAACCCGCGATGCTCAGGTATATCGAAAAACTACAGAACTATCTTTATAAAAAAGGGGATGTTGGCAAATCGACCTCATTAGCGGACATAACGAAGAAGGTCTACTATGAGCTTTTGGGCGGAGATACGGTCAATAATGTGATTCCGCCTACTAAAGAAGCCGTCGCGCAGTGTTTAATATCCTATGAAAATTCCCATAAGCCCGACGACCTATGGCATTTTATCACACCTGATTATTCCAAGCTTAATCTTTGGACGCAGCTTAGGTCCGGCGACAACAGGGATATGAACAGGGTCGCACGCCAAACGGAAGAGTTTTTTAAAGATAATCCGCCGCCATATCCGGTGAAGTATGATTGGTCGGGGCTTACCTATATTAATATGGTATGGCAGGACCGCATGGTCATAGGGATGCTCTTCAATTTTATCGGCAGCTTCATCATAGTGCTCTTCATGATGATCGTGCTCTTTCGCTCGCCGCTAAAAGGGGTGATATCGATGATACCCATGACCATAACCATACTTTTTATATATGGTTCGCTCGGTTTTATCGGCAAGGATTACGATATGCCGGTAGCAGTCCTCTCTGCCCTGACCCTTGGGCTATCGATAGATTTCGCGATACATTTTCTTCAGCACGCGCTCGAGTTTTACGAAAAGGAGAAATCCTGGCCTGTTGTGGCCGAGCATATGTTCCAAGCTCCTGGCCGCGCGCTGATGAGGAATGCCTTGGTCATAGCAATAGGTTTTCTGCCGCTTCTTGTATCGCCTCTGGTCCCTTACAGGACGGTCGGCATCTTTATGTTCCTGATAATGCTGGCATCGAGCATCGGCACATTATTGATACTTCCGGCGATCATAACCGCGATCCCGAAACTTATGCTGGAGACCCCGGAGAAACGTTATCTATGTTCATGCAAGCAATGCATCCTTTTGTCGCTCATAATAGCGTTGACCATAATATATGTACTATTGTCTTATACAAGACTTGATTGGCACATAAGCATCGCCATAGCCCTTGCGGTGGTGGTAGTGCTTTCGGGCGTATGTTATTTCGTGTCGAAGCGCAATATATGTACGGAAAGATAAAGATAGGAGACCATATGAAAAAGATCATTATGATGACGATGATGCTGATATCTGCCGCTTCTTATGCGGCCGCAGCAGATCTGACAGTCGATGATATAGTGAAAAAGTCCAATCATGTCGCTTATTACCAGGGTAAGGACGGCAGGGCCGATGCCAGGATGGTGATCACCGATGCCCAGGGCAGGACGAGGGAGAGGGTCATAACTATCTTGAAGCTGAACCTGACCGATGGCGGCGAACAGAAGTATTACGTCTATTTCCATAAACCGAATGATGTCAAGAATATGGTCTACATAGTCTGGAAGTATATAACTAAGGATGACGACAGGTGGCTCTATCTGCCGGCGCTGGACCTGGTCAAAAGGATAGCCGCCAGCGACAAGAGATCAAGTTTTGCCGGTACTAATTTCGCGTATGAGGATATATCAGGAAGGAGCCCTGAAGAGGATATGCATGAGCTTACCGGCGAGGATGACAAATATTATGAATTGAAAAATACCCCGAAGAACCCCGGTAACGCGGAATTCTCTTATTACACCATCTCCGTGGATAAGAATAATTTTATACCGGTGAGCGCCAAATATTATGATAAGGACGGTAAGCTTTACAGGACCATTGAAGCCCTGGAGGTCAAGGATGTGCAGGGATATCCTACGATAATGAAGATGAAGGCCTCGGACCTGAATTCAGGGGGAAACACGGTTTGTGAGTTCAACACTATAAAATATGATATCGGATTGACGGACGATATATTTACGGAACGGTATCTGCGCAAACCTCCTATGCAGTGGATAGAGAAATAATGATGAAGAGAATATTTGTATTGTCTACAGCCTGCGCCATCCTATTTTTTGTGACGCATCTCTCGGCCGAAGAACTTCCCAAGATCCATGGCTTTGTAGAATCGGCTTTCGGATTGAAGGTATATGACGATAAGTTGGCCGCGAAGGACGGATACAATATGGCCGAACAGCGGGCGGAATTCAAGGTCAGATATTTTCCAGAAATAGATATTCTAAAAAAATGGAATACCGAGATCTTTTTCAAAACCGACGTCCTGATAGATGAATATACGGAACAGCCCAAATGGTGGCTTCCAAGAGAGTTCTATATAGCGTTCACGCCTCTTGAATTCGCAGATTTCAAAATAGGCCAGCAGATCCTTACGTGGGGCACAGGGGATTATATATTCATCAACGACCAATTCCCGAAAGATTACGAATCGTTCCTTATAGGAAGGGACGACGAATACCTTAAACTGCCTTCGTATGCCGCAAGGACTACGCTATTCAGCAAATTTGCTTCCCTGGACCTGGTCGCTATACCGATATTCACTCCTAATAAAGTTATTACGGGCCGCAGGCTTTCGTTCTTTGATCCGCTGCATAATGGGATCGTCGGCATGGATTCGGACAGGTACTTTCTGGAACCTCCGACACAATTTGAGAATACCGAGTTAGCCGCGCGCGCATACGGAACGGTGAAGAGTTATGAATGGGCGCTATATTATTTTAACGGGTTCTATAAAAATCCGGTAGGTTACAAAAATGAACAGATAGGCCAGCTCTACTATCCGGAGCTCGGCGTATACGGCGCGAGCCTGCAGGGGCCAATGCCGAAGATAGGCGGAATAGCCAATATCGAGCTGGGTTATAACGATTCCAAAGAAGACAGGGCCGGGAAGAACAGGACGATACAAAATTCTACCATGCAGTATCTGATAGGATACAAGAGAGGTTTTAAGAACGATTTCGAGGTGGGCATTCAATATTTCGTCATCCAGACGCTGGATTACACCAATTATAAGAAGAGCTTGCTGCCGGGCGACATGCAGGATGATAAGATATATCAGCAGTATACCCTGAGGCTGACCAAGTTATTTGCCAATCAGACGGTGAGGACCTCTCTTTTTATCTTCTACACCCCGGTTGATAATGACGTCTATCTTCGTCCTTCCGTGACGTGGGATGTTACGGATGCATGGAAGGTCACCGGCGGCGCAAATGTGTTTATCGGCGAACAGAATAACGCCGATTATGGACAGTATAAAGGTGATTCTAATATATACGGAAGGCTCCGATACAGTTTTTAAATATAGGGAGGTGCAAGATGGCAGAAAGGATGTTGAGAGGCATAGCCGGCAGTTTTATATTGATAAGCCTTGTGCTGGCGCATTACGTCAGTCCGTTATGGCTATGGTTCACGGCGTTCGTCGGTGCGAATCTTCTCCAGTCGGCCTTCACCAACTGGTGCCCGATGATGTGGATCCTGCAGAAACTGGGAGTAAAATAATAGATGAGGATACTGTTGGTAGGCGAATCTCAGAAGTTTCCGGACATAAAGGATGCGCTTGCAAGAAATAGCATATACGTCCAGACGGCCTACAAC
>Ga0265297_10004796_pt1 | contig 21526 bp, 18 predicted proteins | sample Munlanlwell13791_FD_192502 | JGI IMG/M metagenome (GOLD analysis project Ga0265297, IMG submission 192502) | Leachate microbial communities from a municipal landfill in Southern Ontario, Canada - Leachate well 137-91 | ecosystem: Engineered > Solid waste > Landfill > Unclassified | place... | reverse complement strand
CGTTAGAAGTCATAAAAAATCCACACTAATTAATGATGCCACTAAAGAAATAAAAAATCCTTTTTTATACCAATACAAAACTACTACCGAAGATGTTTTTAAGTGGGGTTTACTCAACCGTAGCGGGAATATTTCTCGTGGAGTGTCTTTTGGTAACAATCAGGACCTGGTTGTAAACTCAAGTTTAAACCTTCAGTTGTCGGGCTATTTATCGGAAAATATTCAAGTTCTTGCTGCCATTACCGACAACAACATACCCATACAACCCGATGGGAACACCCAGCAAATACAGGAATTCGATAAAGTTTTTATACAGTTGTTTAATAAGAACAATAAACTCATTGCCGGTGATTTTGAAATAAATCGCCCCCCCGGATATTTTATGAATTTCTACAAAAAAGCTCAGGGGGTTTTGATAGAGTCAAACTTAATACTTTCCTCAAAAAAGCGCCCCGAAAATGAAGTAAAACTGAAGCTCGAAGGCAGCGGTGCATTGTCAAAAGGGCGCTATGCAAGAAATGTTCTTGCTGTTGTTGAAGGCAATCAGGGCCCCTATAAACTTATGGGGAATAACAACGAAACATATATTATTATTCTCGCCGGAACCGAACGCGTTTATATTGACGGTATCCTGCTAACCCGGGGACAGGAAAACGATTATGTGATAGATTACAATACGGGGGAAGTAAGTTTTACCCCAAAAAACATGATTACTAAAGATAAAAGAGTTGTGGTGGAGTTTGAATATACCGACCGTTATTATGCCCGTACCATGTTTTTCGCAGGAGTAGGCATGGAGTATAAAAAACTGAATGTACGATTTAATTTTTTCTCGGAACAGGATTTAAAGAACCAGCCATTGCTGCAAGAGTTGAGCGACAGCCAGAAACAGTTATTATCGGATATTGGAGACAGTGTGCAGGCTGCCATTGTTCCCAATATTGATAGTTTGGAATTTTCAAACACATACGTAATGTACAAAATGATTGATACGGTGGTAAACCTGGTGATTTATGATTCGGTTTTTGTATATTCAACCAATCCTGACAGTGCTTTTTACCGGCTGGGCTTTTCTTATGTTGGCTCAGGGAAAGGCAATTATGTTCTTTCGCAAAGCTCAGCCAACGGAAGGGTTTTTAAATGGGTAGCTCCGCAAGGTGGAAATTCCTCAGGAGATTATGAACCACTTACATTTCTTATAGCTCCGAAAAAAAACCAGATGTATTCGCTGGCTTTGGATTATGCTATTGGAAAAACAACCCGCATAAATGTGGAAGGCGCTTTAAGTATCTATGATAAAAATCTTTTTTCTTCTCTGAATAAAAAAGATGATATTGGATATGCGTTAAAAACTTCTGTCAACAACAGCATCCCGTTTGCAAAAAAAAGTAAAAACGAATGGAAACTTATAGCGGATATCAGTAATGAATGGGTGAGCAGGTATTTTAATCCTATTGAGCAATACCGTCCTGTTGAATTCATGCGCGACTGGAACCTGACAAACAATCTATCAGCTGATGAAAATATTAGCGGACTGAAATTTGGTGTACAAAATAATAAAAATCAAAATGCTATTTATCAGTTTAAATATTATACGCATGGCAGTTCTTACCAAGGCCTCTTGAATCAACTTGACGTTAACGGAGACTGGAAGAATTTTTTCCTGACGTTCAGCGGAAGTTATCTGAATACAAGTACACCAAATTATAAAACTATTTATTTTAAACAAAAAGCACATTTGGTAAAAAAGTTCAAATGGTTCTCGCTTGGAGTGCGTGAAGAGCAGGAACACAATACGTTTAAACCGGATACAACTCAAACCCTAATAGCTAACAGTTTTGCTTTTAATATTTATGAAGCCTATTTTGGGAGTCCTGATACTGCAAAAAACAAATATTATGTAAGCTATAAAAAAAGATTTGATTATCTGCCTGTTGAAAACAAGCTTGTATTGGCTTCCGATGCCGATGATATCAACCTGAATGTTGATTTGGCGAAAAATCCCCGGCATATATTTAAAGTGAGGGCTACATACCGCATGCTGAAGCTCAAAGATACAACTATCAGCACTAACAAACCTGAAAATATATTGCTGGGAAGGCTGGAATATTATACCAATTTTGCAAAAAAAGTTTTTCAATCTACAACTTATTATGAAGTTGGCTCCGGTATGGAGGAGAAAAAAGAATATTCTTATATTGAAGTTCCTGCCGGGCAGGGTATTTATACCTGGTCGGACTATAACAGCGACGGAATTAAACAGATTAATGAGTTTGAAATAGCTGCTTTTACCGACCAGGCTAATTATATAAGGGTGTTTACACCCACCAATGATTATATCAAGACATACTCCAATGGGTTTAGCGAGGTGTTAAATATTGAGCCTGCAAATGCCTGGAAAAATAAAACCGGTTTAAGGAAAATTATATCGCGTTTTGGTTTGTTGACAACATATAGTGTGGCGCATAAAAGCACCAACGTAAACTTATTACAGGCCTATAACCCCTTTTATTTCCGTGCAGATGATACGACTTTAATGACACTAAGTACTGTGTTTAAATCAGTTTTGTTTTTTAATAAGAACAACCCGAAAATTGCAGCCGAAGTTTCCTATCAGTTCAACAACTCTAAATTGTTATTGTTAAATGGTTATGAAATACGCTCTCAGGAATTCGTTGGAAGTAAAGTCAGGTGGAATATTACCCGTAAGTTTTACACTAATATTCAGTTTGAAATTGGAAGAAAAAAATATGATTCGGAATATTTTTTTGAAAAAAATTACACCATTGATTCTTGGAAAGTTGAGCCTAAATTTATATTTCAACCCGGAAATAAATTTCGCACCAGCCTGACCTATGTTTTTTCCGACAAGAAAAATATTGAAGCGCAACCCCTTATTCGAGCAGTAACTCATAATTTTGGCCTTGAAGGCAAATATAATTTCCCCGGTAAAGGAACTTTACAGGCAAAAGCAAACTATATCAACATTGCATTTAATGCAGATGAAAATACTTCTGTCGCTTATGAAATGCTGAATGGTTTCAGGCGCGGACAAAATATCACCTGGGGATTGTCCTTTCAATATAATTTAGGAAATAATATACAACTGGATATAATTTATGATGGCAGGAAAATGGGGGAAAATAAAATCATACACGTTGGCAGCGTGCAGGTAAGAGCATATTTTTAACAGCTAAGAATAATGAGTAAAAAGGTGATTTTCAGATATATTTTTCGCCTTTTTCAATTCTGACATCATTCACGAATTGACGAATCTGTTGTTCGTCATTCTTACGGCATACCAACAAAACATTTTCTGATTCAACAATAATATAGTCGTTCAAGCCCTGCAAAACCACAAGTTTGTCTTCGGGCATGTTTACAATACAATTATTACTGTCGTACATGATAACATTTTTACCGACTACAGCATTTCCGTTTTCATTTTGCTGGCGGTTTTCGTAAAGCGAACCCCAGGTTCCAAGGTCAGACCACCCTAGGTCAGCGCAAAGCACATATACGTTGTCAGCTTTTTCCATGATACCATAATCAATAGAAATGCTTTTGCAAACAGTATAAGTTTCCCTGATAAAAACTATTTCTTCGGGAGTATCATATATTCCAACTCCTTTTTTAAAAGCGTCGTTGATTTCGGGCAGGTATTTTTCAAATGCTTCTAAAATACTTTTGTTTGACCAGATAAAAATTCCGGAATTCCATAGAAAATCACCGCTTTCAAGAAATTGCTTTGCCATGTCCAGACCCGGTTTCTCGGTAAAAGTTTTAACTTTTTTCAATCTACTGTCGGCCGGATAAGAATCAATGTCTTTGAATTGTATATAACCATAACCTGTGTCGGGCCTGCTGGGAGTTATACCAATAGTTAAAAGCCAATTATTTGCTTTGCTGGCTAGTAAAGCGGATTTAATCACATCCGTAAAAACGTCTTCTTTAAGGATGATATGGTCAGAAGGAGCAACAATGATATTTGCTTCGGGGTGTTTTTCATTTATTTTATAACAAGCATAAGCAACACAAGGGGCTGTGTTTCTGCGTGATGGTTCTGATATAATCTGGTTTTCTTTGATAAAAGGTAATTGTTCCCTCACAAGCTGAGCATAGGATGCATTGGTAACTATATAAATATTTTCTTTAGGGATGATACGTTCAAATCTTTTAAAAGTCTGTTGTATAAGTGTTTCTCCCGTGCCAAGAATATCAAGAAATTGTTTCGGATGGGTGGTTCGGCTCATGGGCCAGAAACGAGAACCTATTCCTCCGGCCATTATCACACAAAAGTTATTATCCATGTTTTTCTTTTAATTTAGAAAATTGGTGCAAAAATATAAATAATCATTAAACTGATTCATACAGAAATATATAAAAAACAAAATCAGGGGGTTTTACTATTCTTTTGGCAAAACAGGCATCAGGGCACTGACATAATACCATCGGCGGTTATCAAGGCAAAAACATTTATATCTCGTTCTTATTTTAGGTCCTTTTGTGAAAGACATATTGTTTTTGGTTTTGAAAGTAACATTTTCAGGTAAGTCTTCCAGGTGAAGGGTATTGTTAAGGTGAGAGTTATATGATGAAAGAGCTCTTGCCAGGTTTTGTTCACCGCTTTTTTCTGAGGGGTATCTTCTGGCGATAAGTTTAGCAATAATGTATTCAATATCTTTAGGGAAAATAGAATTGCTTAATAAAAAAAACAACAAATTATAATATATCGTTTTCCATTCATTGCCATGAGGCTTTACCTTATTTCTGTATGTCACCCATGTAAGTAAGTGCGCATATTCGTGTACCAGGGTTATTAAAAAATTATAAGGATTTAAGTTGTTATTTACACTTATCCTGTGGTAATTTACTTTTTTATCAGGGGGACGGTAATCGCCGGTTTTACTATTACGCTCCCGTGTAATTTTTATTTGCAACGAGTAAGCTTCCAGCCAATTGCAAAGTATTTCATAAGAATGGTCTGGCAGGTAACGCCAAAGATTTTCCTTATCCACGCTTCAATGGGCTTTCAAAAGTATTAGTCTTGTTGCTAAATGTTGGACATTGATTATAGCGGTAATTTCTATTGGCAGCACAGGACAATAATACCATCATGCCAACAATGATGAACACAAGAACAACTCGTTTTAATTTCATATATTTTGTTTTGTTTCTGTGGGTTTTTTTATCGAAAATGTGGGGCAATCTTTACATTTATGCTGTTGAGATATCTTGCAGGAAGTAAATGAAAAAAAAATAAAGGCAGCAAACACAATCCCTGTAATTTTTACTGTTTTCATCTTCATTGTTTGTACAAAAATAAATCAAAAATCAATAATACACAAAATGTATTTATGTATTAACGTTTTAATTTATTGTTTAATTTCGCAAAACCAATATCCGGCATTTGAAAAAAACTCTGTTTACTATCGGGCAGTATATAGATTTGATGAGAAAGGTGTTTACCAAACACGAAAAAGCTTCTGTTTTTCGTAGCCAAATCATCACCGAAGTAAATAACCTTGGACTAGATTCGTTGGGAATAGTTGCATTTATTTCTGTTTTTATGGGGGCTGTTGTTGCCATTCAAACAGGTTATAATTCTACCAGCGCATGGATACCTGACTACACAGTTGGGTTTACTACTCGCGCATCCATTGTACTGGAATTTTCTCCAACCATTATCTGCCTGATTTTAGCCGGCAAAGTTGGTTCCAGAATATCGTCAGAAATAGGTACCATGAGGGTTACAGAGCAAATTGATGCACTGGAAATTATGGGTGTAAATTCAGCCAATTTTCTGATTTTGCCTAAAATTGTTTCTTCAGTAATTATATTTCCAATTTTGGTAATTATAAGTATGTTTCTTGGCATTTTCGGGGGGTGGTTTGCTTCTGTTACTTTTGGCATTGTCACTTCTTCCGCATATTACGAAGGCATTACACTTGATTTTATCCCATTTGAAATTTTTTATTCGCTGGTAAAAACGGCTGTTTTTTCTTTTATTATTACTTCTGTATCAGGATATTATGGTTATTATGCATACGGTGGTGCTCTTGAAGTAGGAAAAGCAAGCACTAAAGCTGTTGTTACCAGCAGTATATTAATTATTTTATTTAACCTTCTTATCACCCAAATAATGCTCGGATGATTGAAACAAGGAACTTATCGAAAGGATTTGGTGAACACAAAGTTATCAATGATATCAACCTGATTTTTGAACGCGGGAAAACCAACCTTATCATAGGACCGAGCGGATCGGGGAAAACTGTTCTTATGAAATGCATTGTTGGATTGCTTGATATTGACGAAGGCATGGTGTTGTTTGATGAGCGAAATTTTACGGATATGAACTTTAAAGAAAGAAAATCCATTCGTCAGGAAATAGGGATGATGTTTCAGGGTGGCGCATTGTTTGATTCCATGACTGTTGAGGAAAATGTGATGTTTCCGCTGAGCATGTTTACAAAAAAACCTCTTGAAGAAAAACAGGACCGTGTAAATTTTTGCCTGAAAAGGGTTAATCTGGAGAATGTAAATATGCTTTATCCCGCCGAATTGAGCGGAGGTATGAAAAAACGGGTTGCTATTGCCCGGGCCATCGCTATGAATCCAAGTTATTTATTTTGTGACGAACCAAATTCCGGTCTTGACCCGAAAACTTCCATCCTGATAGATAACCTTATCAGTGAAATTACGCAGGAGTATCAGATTACAACGGTTATTAATACCCACGACATGAATTCGGTGATTGAAATTGGAAATAAAGTGGCATTTATTTATAAAGGAAAACTCTGGTGGGAAGGGGATAACAATATGGTACTTGATACCGACAATGAGGAATTGAACAATTTTGTTTATGCTACAGAACTTACACGCCGCTTAAAAAAATAAATGCATTTTCTTGATATAGTAATATTAATACTTTTAGGTATTGGATTTTTTAAAGGATTCAGGAAAGGCTTAGTCATTGAATTGGCAAGTTTAGCGGCACTTTTTCTGGGCGTTTTTGCAGGTATTTATTTCAGCGATTTTGTCAGTGGGTTGTTGATAAATAACTTTTCATTAAACGCATCTTATACTTCGGCTATTGCGTTTATAATTGTTTTTATTGCCGTACTTATAATGGTTCGTGTTATTGCTAAAATGATAGAAAAATTGATGGACCTTGTATCCCTTGGTTTTTTTAATAAACTATTTGGCGCATTATTTTCGCTGTTAAAGTATGCTTTTATAATTAGCTTGCTGTTTTATATTCTTTGTAAACTCGATATTAATCAAAAAATTATTACTCCAGATATTAAAGAAAAATCTTTATTATACAAGCCTGTAAGCGTTATAGCTCCGTTTAGCATTCCTTTAATTAAAAAGGAAATTAATATAATAAAATCTGCTAAAGAGTGATAATTAATCAAATAACGTTGTTATTTGTTTATTTTTTTGAAAAAAGTATAAAAAATAGTCAGTCCTAAATGCGCCAGAAGTACTGTTCCTAAAATTATCAGGCAATATATATACCAAGGGTTTGCAAAGTTTCTATCAAGGTACCAGTTCACCTTGTAATCTAAAGTTTTATTTATCATAAAAAAAGTAAAACCAAACAAAATACTTATTGAAAAATGCATAAGAATTATTTCTGGAGTGCAAAATTTTCTTAAAATAGGTTTGTTGTTACTCATTGCTAGTCACATTTTTTTATTTCATACATGCCTTTCATCGCCTTATCGTAATCGGGACATTCTATATCGCTCCAATAATTGCCATGTGGCTCAAGGTGCCCGAAATTATCCCAATAAGCTTTTTTTCCCATTGCATCATAATGTAAAGCCCCGCTTTTATATTGTATTGTATAAATAACACTCATAAATGCCGTCAGAAGAATTAATAAAAGAAATGGAATTTTTATCCAGAATTTTTTTTGCCAAATCCAATGAATAAATAAGGCTAAAAATATCGCCATAATACCATAGGAATCAATCATTACCCGTTGCCCCAAACTTCCTCCATACCACCAGCACCACCAGGAAAATATAATATAAATATTAAATACGAAGAAAATGACTGTAGGGAAAAAGAGTTGTTTTAAGTGCTTATAGGAAATAATTATCCCAACGATAGCAAAAAACATTAGAGGTGTGTAGAGCAGCCAACCTTTTTTGTAACTAAACAAACCATAAATAATTTCAGGTGAATTGAAAAAAAAGTTTTCATCACGATATGAATAAAACATCCAGTGTCCTGTTACTGTTTTCCAATAATAAAATTGTGGCAACCAGATTAATACAGCGCATATTGCGATAAGAATTAAATGTGGAAATTTTTTAATAAAGAAAAAAAATCTTTCTTTAATATCCTTTACGCTTTTAATATTATAAAGTAGTAGAAATAAGCCCACTATTACATTTGTTGGCCTTATTAATGAAATTATTCCTAATAAAACACCCAGAATGATTGTTCTTGTCAGTGTTGTTTTTTGATGCCACTTTATGGTATAAAATACAAATACAGTGATGAGACTAAAAGAATATACATGTGACATTGGGGACTGCAGGGTGGCATAATAAAACAAATTTGTGCCAATAAAAATGAGTAATATCGTGAAAGCTGTGACAAACTCATTAAAAAACATTTTTAATAATTTTTTTAAAAAAACAAAGCCAATAATAAGATAGCATAATGAGCTAATCATCAACGCAATATGATAAGGTTTTGAGTATCCAAGTGCGCTATTCCCGCTTAACTTTGCATACCAGTGCCCCACCACGAAAAAAGGAGCATAAAGATAAGCGACACCCATACTCATTTTTAAAACATGTTTTTTCGTGGGGTCTTTTAACGACCATATTCTGAACTCTCCTTTTGTCTTTTCATCTTTGGTAAATTCAAGTGAAATATCATTATATATAAAAGCTGCCGGCAAATAGGCATAATACAAAATAACATCACTTGTTATCACTCCGTTTTCGTCTGTCCATTTGTCGTATTTTAAAATATAAAAACCTGTAATGATTGCAATAAAAAAAATTGCAATTCTCGACAGGGTAAAAGATTTGAACACAAAACTCATGAATGGCAAAACAATAAAAAATAGTGTTTTATTATCACAAATTAATCTATAATAGCTTTCACACCGGGCAACTCTCTTCCCTCTATATACTCGAGCATAGCCCCGCCGCCGGTTGAAACATAACTGATCTGGTCGGCAAGGTTGTACTGATTAATCGCAGCTACGGAATCGCCGCCGCCAACAAGAGAAAAGGAACCGCTGATAGTAGCACTGGCAACAGCTATGGCAATGGCTTTGGTTCCCTGTTTGAAATTGGGGAGTTCAAAAACACCCATGGGGCCGTTCCACAGGATGGTTTCTGATTTGTTAATTATTTCTGCAAAACGGCGGCATGATTTTTTCCCGATGTCAAGCCCCATCCAGTCGCCTTTTATTTTATCCACAGGGCTTTCTTTAAAATTGGCTTCATCATAAAAACCATCGGCAATTATAGCATCCGTGGGAATATAAAGATTGACACCTTTAAGCATCATATCCTGAACCATCTCTTTAACTTCAGGAATTTTATCATCTTCAATAAGCGAACCGCCGACTTCTCCACCAAAAGCTTTAATAAAAGTAAACGCCATACCGCCACCCACAATGATATTATCAACTTTATTAATAAGGTTTTTAATAATGGAAATTTTTGATGAAACCTTAGCCCCTCCCACAATGGCCGTAAAAGGAGGCTTTGCTTCGTTTAGAATTAAGTTCAGGTTGTGGAGTTCATTAGCAAGTAATAAACCAAAATATTTGTTATTAGGGAAAAACTCTGCAATAGTTGCTGTTGAAGTATGTTTCCTGTGTGCTGTTGCAAAAGCATCGTTAATGTATGCATCACCTAGTGAAGCAAGCTCTTTCGCAAATTTTTTATCGCCTTTTTCTTCTTCAGGGTAAAACCTCAGGTTTTCCAGAAGTACAACGTCGCCAGGTTTAAGAGCGCCACAAACCTCAAAAGTTTTTGGGCCAAACAAATCTCTAGTGAAAATTATATTGCGATTCAAAAGTTTAGAAAGCCTTGGCACAATAGGTGTCAGAGAATAATCCTGTTCGTAACCTCCTTTGGGTCGGCCAAGATGTGACATTAATATTACAGCTCCTCCGTCATTCAATACTTTCTGAATGGTCGGAATCGATTCTTTTATGCGTGTGTCATCGGTTATCTGACGGTTTTGATCCAGAGGAACATTAAAATCAACACGTATCAGAACTTTTTTATTTTTAAAACTAACCTTATCTATGGTTTTTACTTTATCAATGTTTTTTGTCATAATAAAAAATGTATTTTTTTGTAAAAGTATAAAACAGTTTTTTATTCTCAAAAGGAATTCATTTTTTTTAAATAATTCCTTTTATAAAAACTTTAAATTTGTATTATTAATCAAGTAATCATCAAAATTGGTATCTGGGATTATCTTTAATTATGCTCAATTTGAACAAAAGCGGGAACTTAAATAAATAATTGCAGAATTATGAAAGATATAAAAGTAACTCTTGTCCAGTATGACCTTATATGGGAGCAACGAGAAAAAAATTATAAAAAATTAAATAAAATATTTGACCAAATTGAAAACCACCAGGATATAATTTTGCTCCCGGAAATGTTTAGCACAGGCTTTACTACGAATATTGAGGATTTTTCTGAAAATATGGATGGGCCGACAGTAAGTTGGTTGAGGCATCAAACAATGAAATACAAATCTGTGATTGCGGGAAGTTTTATTTTTGATGATGGAAGTAAATGTTATAATCGCCTGGTGTGGATGCAAACTGATGGGAAATATCATGTTTATGACAAGCGTCACCTGTTTCGTTTTGGCAACGAACATAATTATTTTAGCTCCGGGAAACAAAAACATGTTTTTATAGTGAATGATTTTCGTATTTGTCCATTAATCTGTTATGACCTGCGATTCCCTGTTTGGGCAAAAAATACTTATACTACCGGAAAGTTTGAATATGATATCCTGATTTATATTGCCAATTGGCCTGAAGCCCGTAAACATCATTGGGAGATTTTGCTGAAAGCACGCGCCATTGAAAACCTTGCTTATGTTATAGGCTTAAATCGTATTGGAGAAGACGGCAGAAAGATTAAATATTCAGGAAATTCAATGATTGTAAACCCCAGAGGAGAAATCATAGGTAATTTTGATGATTATGAAGAAGGAATTAAAACTATTACATTAAGTAAAAACGAATTAACTCAATACAGGGAAAAATATAATGTGGGAGTGGATTGGGATAATTTTACTATACAGTGATGGAACATTTTGTTTTTTAAAGAATCCGCAGACAAAAAAGTACTTTATAAAATCAATTGTCAGATATTTTTCTGTCAAAAAACCTATGTAAGACAATAAGCAGCCAGAGCCGGTTATAAATATAATCATAACCCTTATTTAAAAAGCAATCTTTAAGTTCTTCAACCTTCCTGAAATTACAAATGTTGTGTTTTTTGATTATGCTTTCTGAAAGATGTTCGTCAATAAGGTATTTTAATTCATTTTTAAGCCACTTTTTTAACGGAATGGCGAATCCCCATTTGGGCCTGTCGAAGTATTGTCTGGGGATGTAATCATATAAAACTTCTTTCAGCAGGTATTTCTGTGTAGTTCCTTTTATTTTAAGTTTTTCTGAGAGGTTAAATGCAAATTCTACGATTCTGTAATCAAGCAGAGGAACACGGGTTTCAAGGGAATATTTCATTGAGGCCCTGTCAACTTTTACTAACAAATCGTCTTTCAGATAATATTTCAAATCAAACAGAGCTTGTGCTTCACTGGCTGAAATACTTGTTGATTTAAGATCTTCGGATAGCAATATTTCTTGCCTGAAATCCGGATGCAGAAGCTTAAATATTTCATTGCACTTGAAAAGGTATTGCTCCTGTGAAAAAATATGGCTTTTTATTTTTGAATAGCCCGGGTAATCAAAAATATGGGCAGCACGCCGGTATCTGTCACCAAGCATTGATAAACTAAAGTAAATGGGCTTATGAAAAGCCCGATAAAAAGGATTTTGCATACGTCTTGCCCAGTTGTATGCTCCATAACCCATGAACAATTCATCTCCTCCATCTCCCGATAAAGTCATGGTAACGTATTTACGCGCCAATTTTGAAACTAACATAGTAGGTATGGCCGACGAGTCAGAAAAAGGTTCATCATATACATCGATTAATTCAGGAATTAATGCAATTGCATCTTTTTCTGTAACCTTAAATTCATGATGCCGGGTGCCAAGATAGTCAGCAACCTTTTGAGCATAAGCACTTTCATTGTATTTTGAATCTTCAAAGCGTATGGAAAAAGTGTTAACGGGTTTGGAGCTAACGCTCTGAGCAATTGCAGTAACAAGGCTTGAATCAACGCCTCCGCTTAAGAAAGTACCAAACGGCACATCGCTAATTAAACGGTATTTTACAGAATTCTCAAGCAGAGTTTTCAATTTGTTTTTAGCCTGGGTTTCATCGCTAAATAAATCACCTTCTATTTTTTCTTCAATATTCCAGTAAGATGAAATAAATATTCCTTCGCTATTCACAACTGCATGAGAAGCTGAGGGAAATTTATATATTTTATCATAAATGGTATGTGGTTCCGGTATGTAACCAAGGTAAAGAAATTCGTTGATTGAGGAGCGGTTAATCTTAACTGATTTTTTTATAAAGGGACTTGTCAGAAGAGATTTAATCTCAGAAGCAAACGCAAAATTATGCCCGTCAAAAAAATAATATAAGGGTTTAATGCCAATCCTGTCCCGAAATAAATATAATTTTTTTTCTGCTTTATTAAATATGGCAATAGCAAACATTCCGTTAAGTTTATTTACAAAAGAAACTCCCCATAATGCAAAAGCTTCAAGAATTACTTCTGTATCTGAGGATGTCTGGAATTTGATAGTGCGTTGTTTCAATATTTCTTCTCTGATTTCACGGAAGTTATATGTTTCTCCATTGTATGCTATTACAAAATTATTATCGTGGGAAAGCATAGGTTGATTGGCTGCTTCACTTAGGTCTATAATACTTAATCGCCTGTGCCCTAATCCTATATAACCGTCAAAAAAATGTCCGGAAGCGTCCGGCCCGCGGTGCTGCAGACGTTGCGTCATCTTCACCAAATCTTCGTTTGAAAAAATGTTTTGTTCTGAATAAAAACCGGCTATTCCACACATACTTGTCGTATTAGTTTATCACCCTCCCAAGACTCTTCGATATTTCTGCCCGGGTTGATTGCCTTTCTTTGAGTTTCTCAAGCAAAATAAGTATTTCCGGATTTTCAGAATTTTCCTTCTGCAGTTTTTTTATTTCATTTTTTATATCAGAAATTTCTTTTGTTATCAGATGAAGGTTTATAGAATTAATAGTATTTGAGATGTCATTGACCAATACATTCCTGTCATCGTCTTCATGCCTGGGTGTATATATTTTATATTTTTCTTCCCAGTATTTGCTTAGTTCGTATTTGCGGCTCAGAATGCTGATAACGGTTTTTGAAAATTCAAGGTTTTTATGGTTGATGAAATGTAGAATATCGGAATGCCCAGTAGTAATCATAATATGAATATACTCATCGTATATGCTCTGAAGTATTTTTTCATGAAAATAAAATTTATTTTTTTTAAGTATTTGCGAAATAAACAAGATAGCTTTTTTTGAAATTATTTCTTTAACCCCATCATTGTTTGTTTCAACAAGCATATTTTCATCACCAAAATTCAGAATAATCCACATCAGGTATCTTTCAAGAGAAGACAAATCGTCCTTGTCAGGCAGAAATTGTTTTTCAGTTTTGTATTCAATGGTTTCGGGAGGTACAAGTTCTTCTTCGTTATGTGTTTCGGATTGAGAAATATTTTTCTTTAATTTTTTTCTCAGATGTTTGTTAAGCTCGTTAATCAAAGATTGCTCTGATATCTGCATCAGGTCTCCACATTCCTTAATGTAAACGCTTCGATGAATCGGTTCGGGAATGAGTGATATGGTTCTAACTATTTCTTTAATTAGTTCTGCTCTTTTTATTGGGTCTGTTTTAGCTTCATCAAGTAAAAGTTTGGTTTTAAACAAAATAAAATTTGCGGAATTTTCTTTAATAAATTTTTTTATCTGTATGGCATCCGTTTTTCTTGCAAAGGAATCCGGATCTTCGCCCTGGGGTAAAATCACTATCCTGACATTCATGCCCTCCTCAATTATCATATCGGTACCTCTCAGAGAAGCTTTTTGCCCGGCTTCATCCCCGTCATATATTATCGTGATGTTGTTAGTAAATTTTTTAATAAGTCTGATTTGCTCTGTTGTGAGCGAAGTCCCTGATGAAGCTACAACATTTTCAATACCGGATTGAAAAAGGGATATGACATCTGTATTGCCTTCAACAAGAAGGCAGTTATCATTAGAAACTAAAGCTTGCTTGGCGAAAAATATTCCGTATAGTGTTTTGCCTTTATTGTATATGTCTGACTCCGGCGAATTAATGTACTTAGGTTTGTTTTTGTCCGATGTCAGTATTCTTGCTGTGAAGCCGATAACCCTGCCTGTCAGGTTGTGAACAGGAAATATAACCCTTTCCCGGAAACGGTCATAATAAGTTCCGTCTTCCTTTTTAATAGAAAGGCCTGTCTTTTCAAGATATTGTATTTTGTAGCCATTCTCAAGGGCTTTTTTTGTCAGGTTATCCCAGGCTGCTGGTGAATAGCCCAATTGAAATTTTTTAATGATGGTCTGGTTAAAACCTCTTTCATTAAAATATGACATACCCACAGAAAGGCCTTCCTCTGTATTGTAGAGGTTGTTGGTGAAGTGTTTCTGAGCGTAAGCAACAAGGTTGTAAAGGCTTTCAAGTTCAGACTGCATCTGTCTTTCTTCCTCGGTCTGAACTTCGTCAACAATTTCAATGTGGTATTTTTCAGCAAGATATTTCAGTGCATCGGGATAACTTAAATGTTCATGGGTCATGATAAAATCAACAGCTCCGCCACCCTTACTGCAACCAAAACAGTAATAAAAACCTTTGGCCGGGGATACAGTAAAAGAAGGAGTTTTTTCATTATGAAAGGGACATAGCCCTACATAATTTGCACCGCGCCTTTTTAATGAAACAAAATCGGAAACAACTTCTTCGATCTTTGCTGCATCTAAAATGTTTTGAATAGTCTCTTTTCTTATCATTTCTTCCCGAAAAACATGGCTAATTTACGAAAAAATACTAATTTTAAGCCTTCATAAAATTACCATGGCACCTGCTCGTAGTTCTGTTAAATTAGTCGTCATTATATTATTGTATTTTGCCGTTTCATCTTGCGCATTATTTGATGTTTCGCGTTCAAAAAATCCAAAAAAAGTTGCTAATCGTTTTCTTAAACATTTTTATAATCAGGAATATGACAAGGCAAAGATATATGGTACGACCAAAACAAGACAAATTGTTGATTTTATGGACCAACTGCAGGCAGTGAGCGGCCAGGATAAATTACCTATGGATACTAAAGTTGTTTTGCTTGATTGTGAACAAAAGGGCGACACAGCATATTGTAATTACCTGGCTAACAATATTAAAAATGAACTCTTACTTATTAAAGTTTACGATAAATGGCTCGTTGACCTGAAAAAAGAAGCTAAAGTCCCTAAGGATAAAACTAAAATGGTTAATGATTTCTTAAAACATCAAAAAACTGATGACAGCAAAAAATAGCTTATTTGTGTTATTGATTTTTATTGGTTTTGCTTGTAAAACAGGTCAGAACGGAAGGCGCCTCACTCCCGAAAAAACTTCAGAATTGTTTTTTAAACATTTGAATAATAATGAGTTTGACAAGGCAAAAGAACTTGGTACAGAACATACTATCAAAATTGTAAAATTTATTGAAACCTTATCAAATATGGGTGGTGGAGACAAAATCCTTCTTATGGATAATAAATCAGAATTTGTTGACTGTGTTATTAATGGCCGGGAAGCCATTTGTAATTATAAAACTTATGACGGTGGGATTCAAAAAGTGTATCTGCTGAAACAAAAAGGCCGATGGCTGGTTGACCTAAGAAAAGACCCTCGGGAAAAACTCAAATAATCAACAAGTTGCTCTCTTATATCAGATTTAAATGGAATTTTATTAATAAAGTTTTTTGGAGAAATTTAGTAAATTTTTTTATTAACGGCGCTATGTGAGTAACTCTGCTCAGCATTAAAAAAAATAAAGATTTAAAGAAGTATTTTTGCAAACCATTTTAATGCATCAGAGTTCTATGCCCAAAAAACAAGCAGGTAAAGAAAAGAAAATATTTGTCCTTGACACCTCTGTAATTCTTTACAATCACAATGCCATAAGAAGTTTCGAAAACAATGATGTTGCCATCCCTATTACTGTACTTGAAGAACTGGATAATTTTAAAAAAGGCAACGACATTAAAAATTTTGAAGCGAGAGAATTTATACGTATTATAGACACGCTTTCTGCTGATTTTACATTGCAGGATTGGATACCGCTTGATTTTAAAAATTGCGGAAAATTTATCGTTGTCATAAATGGAAAGGGTGAACCTGATGCGTGCAAAATACTAGGCGAAGACAAACCGGACCACAGGATATTAAATTCAACGCTATCGCTTATCCGCAAATATCCCGACAAAAAAGTCATATTGGTTACTAAGGATATCAACCTGCGTCTGAAAGCAAAATCTCTGAATATTGTTGCCGAAGATTTTGAGACTGGGAAAATAAAAGATATCGAATCCCTTTATACAGGAAAAACACTAATAGAAAATCTTCCCGGAACAGTGATTGATAAAATTTACACCGAAGGATTTTGCCTGCCGGAAGATATAGGATTGAAAACCCCCATCCCAAACCATTACTTTATATTAAAAAACACAAGAAGTTCGGCCCTGACATTTTTTAATCCCGTTAACGGATTAATAGAACGCATTGAGAAGCGTTCAGCTTTCAGAATAACGCCCCGTAATGCCGAACAGGTTTTTGCTTTACATGCAATATTAAACCCTGCCGTTAAACTTGTGACTTTACAAGGTGTTGCTGGAACAGGAAAAACATTGCTCGCTCTGGCCGGTGCGCTTGAGCAGAAAAGGGATTTCAAACAGATTTATATGGCAAGGCCCATTGTTCCGCTGAGCAATAAAGATATCGGTTACTTGCCGGGAGACATCAAATCAAAGGTTAATCCGTATATGGAACCGTTATTTGATAATTTAAAAATGATACAAAACCAGTTTGATGAAAGAGACAAGGAATATAAAAACATAACGGATGCTGTTGAAAAGGAAAAACTTGTTATTACACCTTTGGCATATATTCGCGGCAGAAGCCTTTCAAATATTTTCTTTATCATTGATGAAGCCCAGAATCTCACACCTCACGAAGTAAAAACCATCATTACACGCGCAGGAGAAAATACTAAGATTGTTTTCACAGGAGATATTTTTCAGATAGACACCCCTTATCTTGATTCAGAAAGTAATGGGCTTTCGGTGCTTATTGATAAAATTAAACATCACCCGATTTATGCGCATGTGCAACTTGAAAAGGGTGAACGCTCCGAATTGGCAAACCTTGCCGGCGAATTGTTGTAGAATATGAAACTTTTTTACAGAACCCTTGGGGAAGGAACTCCATTAGTCATTATTCACGGCCTATTTGGAATGTCCGACAATTGGATTACAATTGCTAAAGTTTTTGCAGAAAAATTCAAAGTGATTTTGCCCGACCTTCGCAATCATGGCAATTCGCCGCATAGCATTGATTTTAACATTAATGTTATGGCAGAAGATATTAATAAATTGTTTCAGCGGCTTGGGATTTCTTCTGCATTTGTAATAGGGCATTCTCTTGGTGGTAGGATAGCCATTTCCTTAGCATTACAATATCCTGAAATAATAGAAAAACTGATAGTAGTTGATATTGCACCACGGAAATATACCGGGAATAAAAACATAACAAACTTACTGGAAGTTATGACCCGCATAGATTTCTCGATGCTTAAAACTTTTTCTCAGATTGAAAAAAAAATTTCACACTTTATATGGGATAAAAAAGTTGTCAATTTATTATTGAAGAATATTAAAAAAACAGATAAGGGTTATTACGAATGGAAATTAAATTTTCCGGTAATAAAATCCAATATTGAAACACTCATGTGTCCGATTATTGAAAAAAACACATTTAAAAAACCTGTAATGTTTTTAAAAGGTGAATTATCCGATTTTATTGTTTCTGAAGATGAACAGGAAATTTCACGCTATTTTCCAGATGCAAAAATTATTACTGTAAAAAACGCAGGGCATTGGGTACATGCAGATGCTCCAAAGGAATTTATTCAACAAGTAAACAGCTTTCTTGAAAACTAAATACTACCTACTTCCATCTCAATGTCTGGATAAGATGATGCACATCTTCTTTGATAAAATTAATCACAGGTGCAAGAGAATCGTTGTTAGGAAGTACGTTAAAATATAAAGCGCCTCTCAGGAAATGCTTAGTGCTGTCGGTAACCCCGAACTGAAATGTGGATGCAACTCCAACACCGGAAATGTCATATATGATTCCATACACTTTGTTTGTGTCGTTTTCATAATAAGAAGGTTCAATATTATCAGCTTTGGCAATATGTTTGTTCACAAACATGCGCGTGTCTTCAAAATATTGGTAGAGGTCGTTATCTGATATTACCTTTTTATAGCTTAGGTGAAGCATTCCGTTAAACTGTCGGAAATCTAAATTAATCCAAAACGGTTCAGCATTATCTCTTCTGTCAGGTTTTATTGTTGAATATACAGGTCGCTCAAATGTATAAGGGCATATACTGTCAAAAGCCACATACTGTTTTTTTGGCAAATCAATTCTGAAATATCCTTTTGGTTTCGGGACATAATTATTATTGTCGCAAGCAATTAAGAATAGAAAGGTAATTATTATTATGAACTTCTTACTCATAAATTGTGGATTCATTTGCTTTAAGAGTAATTTTTACCCTTTTTATTCTTCTGTTATCTGAGGAAATTATAGTGAACAACAGGTCTTTTAATTCTACAATATCATTATTTTGAGGTATTTTCCCGGTAATTTCAAGTATTAATCCGGCCAGAGAATCTGCTTCTCCCTTGGTTTCTTCAAAGTAATTGGGATTAATATTTATTTTTTTTGCTAGGTCGTTTAGCGATGTTTTGCCGTCAAAAATAAAGTTATTATCGTCAATTTTCCGGCAAAAATACTCATCTGATTCAACGTCATATTCGTCATTAATATCTCCCACTATTTCCTCAATAATATCTTCAAGAGTAATAATACCGGATGTGCCCCCATATTCATCCACAACAATAGCCAAATGTATTTTTTTGCTTTTAAATTCTCCCAGCAGATCACTTATTTTCATATTTTCGGGCACGTAAAAAGGCGGACGTATCAAATTCTGCCACTTGAATCCGGTTTTCATATCCAGATATGGAAGCAAATCTTTGATGTACAAAATACCTTTAATGTGGTCAAATGTTTTATGATATACAGGAATTCTTGAAAATCCGTTTTCTCTGATAAAGCTAATTAATTGGGAATATTTTGTGCTATATTCAACAGCAACAACATCAGTTCGGGGTTTCATTATCTCCGAAACCTCTATGTCACTGAATTTTACAATACCCTTCAAAATTTTTCTTTCTTGTTGCTGTGTTTTAGCGTCAGAGGTTATTTCGATGGCTTCAGAAAGTTCGTCAAAAGATATTTGTTGTTTTTTTTGAGACAATTTCTTCTCTATCGTGCTTGTGGATTTGACCAGAATGGAACTCAATGGATAAAATATTTTCTCAAGTATAATCAATGGCTTGGCCATAAAATGAGCAAAATTTATTGCCTTTTGGCTGGCATAAATTTTAGGTAAAATTTCACCAAAGAGTAGTATTAGTGAAGTAATTACAATAAATTCAAGCAGAAAGCTTAAAACATAATGACCGCTAAGGTCAAATAAATTTACGGTGATGTATGTGGCAATGATAACAATAGAAATATTTATGAAATTGTTTCCTATCAACAATGTTGCCAGTAGCTTCTGAGGGTTTTCCAACAACGTGAATATATGCTGGGCGTTTTTTGTTTTCTTGTTTTTTAATTCATCAATTTTTTTAGGGCTCAATGAAAAAAAAGCCATCTCCGAACCAGACATCAGCGCACTGCAAATAAGTAAAAGAAAAAGAAATATAAATGCAATAATAATCCTCGAAGTTATAGGTTTTAGTATAGCCAGAAAAAAAATTATTGTAAGTAGGTTGGGTAAATCCATTTACGGATTATTCAAAAATATTTATTAAAAAGGAAGGTCGTCGGTTGTCGGATTGTCGGAGCCCACCTCATTGCCTGAACTTGGCGGAAAGCTGGCAGAGGATGAGTCTTCATTATTAACATTATCACTTACAATAGTATCAGAACAACTGCTTTCTTTACGCGATAGGTTAATAATATTGCTTGCCACAATCTCTGTAATATACTTTTTATTTCCGTCTTTATCATCATAATTTCTATAGGTTACTTTACCTTCAACGTAAACCTGCATCCCCTTTTTAAGGTTTTTAGCAGCTTTCTCGGCCAGATAACGCCAGGCGACTATATTATGCCATTCCGTATTGTCAACCCATTCGCCGTTTTTATCCTTGTATGATTCTGTGGTGGCCAAACTGAATTTTGCAACAGGGTTGGTTTCATTTATATATTTTATTTCAGGATCTCTTCCCAAATTACCTATGAGTGTTATTTTATTCAAACTTGCCATAATGTGTTACTATTTTATTGAATTATATGCAAATATATTAAAAATTTTGAGTTTAATAGGCACGTGCAAAAATTACTTTTTGTTCTGATATTTTGCCTGAAAATATACAACTACCTGTTTCTTTTGGATTGTTCAGCGGAATGCATCTTATGGTTGCCTTGGTTTCATCTTTGATTTTTTGTTCAGTTTCCGGAGTTCCGTCCCAGTGAGCATAAATAAAACCACCTTTGTCTTCCAGAACTTCGTTAAATTCTTTCCAGTTTTTCACGTAAGACGTATTATCGTCGGTGTAATTCTTAGCTTTCTGAAAAAGATTTTGCTGAATCTGCTCAAGCATGTGTGATATTTTACTGTCAATATCTGTTAGCTGAAAAACAGATTTTTCCAAGGTATCGCGCCTTGCAATTTCAACTGTATTATTCTCCAGGTCTCTTGGACCAATAGCCAGGCGTATAGGAACTCCCTTAAACTCATATTCAGAAAATTTCCATCCGGGAGTTAAAGTATCCCTGTCGTCAAACTTAACAGATATGCCTTTTTTTTCTAATTCTTTTTTTATGTTAAGGGCTTTTTCACTGATGCGGGAAAACTGTTCTGCTGTTTTAAATATGGGAACAATAACCACCTGTATAGGTGCAAGCTTTGGGGGTAAAACCAGCCCGTTATTATCAGAATGCGTCATTACAAGGGCTCCCATTA